>Ga0209086_10001712_pt1 | contig 17658 bp, 16 predicted proteins | sample M_130207_XF_Meta_FD_187312 | JGI IMG/M metagenome (GOLD analysis project Ga0209086, IMG submission 187312) | Freshwater microbial communities from Lake Montjoie, Canada to study carbon cycling - M_130207_XF_MetaG (SPAdes) (version 2) | ecosystem: Environmental > Aquatic > Freshwater > Lake... | reverse complement strand
TGGGCTGCATGAAAATCTCCCAAAAGCGGAGACCCAATTCAATCTGCAATTTAAATCCGAACTCCGAAATAGAAATTTGCGACCCCTCTCCCGGCCCTCGCTCACGCTTTCGCGGGGCGAGGGGGAGGACCTGCGCGAGAGCATGGCCTGCTTCGTTCGGCGGCCTCAAGAGGTTCATTTCAAACTCCATTCTGAAGTGGAGCTGGAAATGAAGCGGCGCGGTTCGACTACCACTCCCTCTCTTCCATGAAATGGAGGAGAGGGCGGGGAGAGGAGGCGCGGCTTTATCCCTTCGAAGGGCCGCAAGAGCTGGGCCCACTTCGGAAGTCGGGTTAAAGGCCGGTGGGGCCCCAGTGAATTCCCTTTTCCTTCCGCACCGGATTTCCTAGTCTGGCCTCATGCCTTCATTCGATATTGTTTCGCAGGTCAACTCCATGGAGATCGAGAACGCGGTCAACCAGGCAAAAAAGGAACTGGCCAACCGGTTTGATTTCAAGGGGAGCAAATGGGAAATCGCGCTGGAGAAGACCGAGATCAAACTCTCCGCCGACAACGCGTTCAAGGTCGCCACCCTCAACGAGATCCTCATCGGCAAGCTGGCCAAACGCGGGATCAGCATGAAAAGTGTGGAGCAGTGCGACCCGGACATCTCCCCGCTCGGCCATGCGCGCCAGAGCATCAAAATCAAGAACGGCATCGAAAGCGCGGTGGCCAAGGAGATCGCGGGCTTCATCCGCGACAGCAAGTTCAAGGTGACCACCCAAATTCAGGGCGACGAGGTGCGCGTGAATGGCAAAAGCCGGGACGAGCTGCAAGCCGTCATCGGCGCGGTGTCGACCCATGAATTCACCGTGTCGGTCCAATTTGTGAATTTCCGGGATTGACTGCGCAGGTTACCCGACGCCCCGCCCACTCTCGGTCGGATTCACTGCCGCTCGTACTCGCCTTTGCCGAGCCGTTTATAGACCTGGAATCCGGACTTCTTGGCATCCGAGATGGAGAGGGGCTTGAGTTTGTGCGGCGAACTGAAACTGGAAAGGATTTTGCGCACCGGCTTCTTGCACGCGGGGCAGTTCGTGAGGGGCTTGGCCGACAGCGGACGGTTGAGGGTGAATTTTCCACCGCAGACCTTGCAGTCGCCTTCGCACAGTTCGTATTCGTAAAGGGGCATAAGTTGTAAGCGAGGTTCTATTTAACATGTTCTGCAGTTTCACGCCATGTTTTGAATCGGGCTTCCGCTAATAAAAACTGCGCACGGCTGAAGTCCGGACTCAATTCAATCTGCCGGAGGATCTTTAAAGCACGGGGCATGTTATGGCAATGCCGTCCATGAATCTCGGCCAATTGCAACCAGGCCTCGAAATCCCCGGGCCGTTCGCCGATTTTCTGCTCCAGCATTTCAACGGCGCTACCAAAACGACCGGAGGCGACCAGCGCCTCAACGGATTCCGAAACGAGGGCGGCAACCCTCACAGCGGGTTTAGGCACAGCCCATTCATCAATAGAGTGACGCGCAAAGTCGACATGACTGGCGGGGATATGGGGCTGCTGCTCCAGCCGGCAAAGGACTTCACGGGCGCGCTCCGGCTGCCGCAGGTTCTCCGCATAAAGCCGCATCAGCAACATCGCGGCATCGATGTGCGCCGGATTTTTCACCAACAGCGCCTTAAGCAACTGTTCCGCCTCGTAATATTTCTCCTGTGACCGAAACCGCGACGCCTGCGGCAGCGGACTGGAAGCCGCGGGTTTTTCCTGCTTCACTCCGAGAAACTCCAACGTCCTCTCCACCGTGATGCTGTCCACATCGCCGGACTGCTCGAATTCCCGGCACAAATTGACAGCCTCGTCCCGACGGCCACTGCGGACCAGATGCGCGACGGCATCCATACAGCGCTGGCTTTTTCCGGGGTCAAACGGGCGGGTGTCACAAAGTGCGGGGTCCACCAGCCGGAGAACCCCGCGCGCCATCACTTCCGCAAGACTGCTGCGCAACAGCAGCGCCAGCGAGGGCGGGATGATCAGCAGCAGCGCCACCCCGCCCTGCCCGCCATCTTTCAGCTCAATGTACCAGAGAAACACTCCCGCCAGCCAGACGATGGCCGCGCAGCGGAGGAGACGGGACACAAAATGCGGCCGCCGGCTTTCGCCACTGGCCGTCGTGTCAAACCCGGTCAGCCACCAAGAACCCGCCAACAAGAGTGACAATAGGCCGATGTTCAAGAGAATCATCTGAACACCTGCTTATTTCACTTCTTCAAAAACGCGCTGAACAGGTCGATTGGCAGGGGAAGGAAGGTGGTGGTGTTGTGCTCGCTGGCCATCTCGCGCATGGTCTGGAGATAGCGCAATTGTAGGGCAATCGGCTCCTTGGCGATCAGCGCGGCGGCCTGCACCATTTTTTCGGCGGCCTGAAATTCGCCTTCCGCGTTCACAACTTTCGCGCGGCGCTCGCGTTCGGCCTCGGCCTGCTTGGCCATCGCGCGCTTCATGCTGTCGGGCAGCGCCACGTCTTTCACCTCCACCGCGGTGACTTTGATGCCCCACGGCTCGGTCTGCTTGTCGATGATCTCCTGCAATTTCTGGTTGATGATGTCGCGCTGCGCCAGCAGGTCGTCCAGCGGCGACTGGCCCAGCACGCTGCGCAGGGTCGTCTGCGCGATCAGCGAGGTGGCCTTCCAATAGTTCTCCACCTTGACCACCGCCGCGTTCGGATCCACCACCCGGAAATAAATCACCGCGTCCACCGTGGCCGGCACGTTGTCCTTGGTCATGACCTCCTGCTTGGGCACGTCGATGGTCACGACGCGCAAATCCATGCGGACCATCTTGTCCACGATGGGGATCAAAAAAATCAGGCCGGGGCCCTTGGCGCCCTGCAATTTGCCGAGCCGGAAGATCACGCCGCGCTCGTATTCGCGCAGAATCCGGACGGCCTGGGGCAGGATGAAAATGGCCAGCACAACTAGGACCACCACCGAGGAGCCGAGGGCGCCGAATAATTTTGCGAGCAAGCTGATGGGTTCGTTCATGATTTTTAAGGTTAGTCGGTTTTGGGTTTCACTTTCAAGGCCAGTCCTTCCCTTCCGATGATTTCCACCGGCTGCCCGGCTTGGACCGGCATGGCGCTGACGGCATTCCACTGTTCGCCCTCGATAAACACCCACCCGCCCTGCATGTCAATGCGCGAAAGCGCGGGCACCGTCTGACCGATCATGGTTTCAGCGCCGGACTGGACGGGTCTGAATTGGGCGCGGACGCCCTTGCCGACGACGAAAACAAAAAACAGCGCCGTGAGCAGCGTGGCCGGCAGGATCCACTGCAGCGACAAACCGAAGCCCGGCCCGGCCCGGTTGAACAACATCAGCAGGCCGAGAAAAAACGACACCGCGCCGCCCGCGGTCAGAATGCCGTGCGTGGGCGCGAAGACATCCACGGCAAACAGCGCGACCGCCAGCCCGAGCAGGGCCAGCCCCGCGAGGTTCACCGGCAGGATGGCCGCCATGTATAAAACGAGGAGCAGCGCGATAGAACCCACCACGCCGGGAAGAATCGCACCCGGACTGCTCAGCTCGCCGATGATGCCGTAGATGGCGACGAGCATCAGCAGCATCATCACTTCCGGCCGCCAGAGCCGCTGAAAAACCTTCTCGCTCGCGATCCGCGGAATCTCCGCGATTCCAGCCTGTGCCGTATGAAGCGTTTTGCCGCCAACCTCGCGCCCGTCCAGCTGGCGGAGCAGATCCGGAAGGTTCTCGGCAATCAGGTCGATGACATTCAGTCGCAGGGCCTCCTCCGAGGTGATGGAGTCACTGCGGCGGACGGCGGACACGGCCCACTCGGCGTTGCGCCCGCGTTTCTCGGCAATATTTTTAATATCGGCGGCCGTGTCATTTTCCGCCTTGGACCACAGGACGCTGTTGGTGTCGCCTTCCCCAGTGGGCCCCACCGGGTGAGCCGCACCAATCCGGGTGTGGGGCGCCATGGCAGCGATGTCCGCCGCCAAGGTGATGAAGGTTCCCGCGCTGGCGGCGGCGGCGCCGGTGGGCGAGACAAAAACCACCACCGGCACCCGCGACGCATAGAACGACTGCTTGATGTCGTCCGCGGAAGCCAGCAGTCCGCCGGGGGTGTTCAATTGGAGGATAAGGCATTCGTCATGCCGGGCACTCGCGTGATCGATCGCGCGGGAGACGTAGCTGGCCGTGGCCGGACCGATGGCGCCCTCGATGGTGATCAATCCAACCTGGGCGGCATTCACCGCCATCGTGAAGAAAATTCCGACCCCCGTGATGAAATGCCAGTGTTGCATAAAGATCCTTGCCGGATGCAACCTACTCACAACCGTCCTGACCGCAAATGAAAGTTATTCGTCCGCCACCGAACCGGCGCAGGCGCTGCCGGCCAGCGTCACGCAGTCCGAACAAAGCCAGTGATCCCCTATTTCCAGTGCGCCGAAACAGCCGCACTGGTCGCACGCCGCCTCGCTCATGGCGGAATCCGTCGGATTATTTTCCACAGGCCTGTCGCTGAATTGCCGGCGCACTCACGCCCGGGTAAAACTTTCCGCCAGCGCCACGGCTTTGCGCAGGGCCATGGATTTGTTGACTGTCTCCTGGAACTCCGCCTCAGGCGTGGAGTCATTCACCCAGCCGCCGCCGGCCTGGACGTACGCCTTGCCGTCTTTGATGAGCGCGGTCCGGATGGTGATGCAGGTGTCGAGATTGCCATTAAATGAAAAATACCCCACGCAGCCCGCATAGGGACCGCGCGCCGTCTGCTCCAGCCCGGCAATGATCTGCATGGCGCGAATTTTCGGCGCGCCGCTCACGGTGCCGGCCGGGAAGGTCGCGCGCATCAGGTCATAGGTCGTCTTGCCGGCCGCCAGGCGCCCCTCGACGCGCGTCACGATGTGCATGACGTGGCTGTAACGCTCCACGGTCATCAGCTCCTTCACCTGGACGCTGCCGAAATCGCACACGCGGCCGATGTCGTTGCGCGCCAAGTCCACGAGCATGACATGCTCGGCGCGCTCCTTCGGATCGGCGAGCAACTCCTTTTCCAGGGCGACGTCCTCGGCCTCGTTTTTACCGCGCCGGCGCGTGCCGGCGATGGGGCGGACCTCGATCCGGCTTTCCTCGCAGCGCACGTGAATTTCCGGCGACGCGCCCACGAGCGAAAAGCCCTCCAGCTCGAGGAGGAAAAGGTAGGGCGACGGATTGACCGAACGCACCGCGCGATAGATATCGAGGGCCGACGCCTGAATCGGCGCGGAAAAGCGCTGCGAGCCGACCACCTGAATGATGTCCCCCGCCGCGATGTATTTCTTGGCGGCCATCACGTTGGCCTGAAACTTCTCGGGCGTCACATTGGACTCGAACGCGACCGGAGGAATTTCCGACGGCAGCGTCGCGGGCTGATGCGCGCTGGGCTGTTCCAAGAGTGCGATGATGCGGTCAATCTCGCTCGTCGCATTTTCATAGGCCTCCTCCGGCGAGGCGGCGTCATCGAGAATCGCATTGACCAGCACGGTGAGGGTCTGGGCGACGCGATCAAAAACCAGCAGCTGGTCCGCCACGAGAAAATACATCACGGGCGTTTTCAATTCATCGTGCTCAGGGCGCGGCACGACGGGTTCGATATCATGGATGAATTCATAGCCGATGAATCCGACGGCGCCGCCGGTGAAGCGCGGCAGGCCCGGCAGGGCGACGGCGCGGTAGCGCTTCATCACACGCTCGACGACTTCGAGGCCGTCGCCCACCGCTGGACCTTCCCCCGTTCTGGCCGCCCCTGCCGAAGGCGAGGAGCGGAGCGAGGGGGTGACGGAAAAGGATTCCACGACCCGGCCATTCTCAATGACCTCCACCCGGCGGTCGGTCTGCTTGATGACCGCGCGCGGGTTGCAGCCGACAAAGGAGTAGCGCCCCAGATGCTCGCCCCCCTCGACGGATTCGAAGAGGAAGGATTCGCCGGCACCTCGGATTTTGCGATAGGCCGAGAGCGGCGTTTCAATGTCCGCGAGGAGCCGGCGCGTGACGGGAATAAGGTTTCCCTGCGCGGCCAGCTTCAAAAATTCATCCAGCGTGGGCGAATACATGCGCCCTTTCTAGCTGAAGCCCATAGAAAACAAAAGCAGGAAGCCACAGAAAACTTACCCAGAACCATCCAACCCGACCTGAGACACCCTGGGGTAAAGCCGAACTCCGAAGCCCAAGCCGTTAATAGTTCGGGATTCAGGTTCAAGGGTCTTGGAAGACACAACACTCCAGGTAGAGATGCCGCGCTGCGGCGTGCCCGTCGCCGAGCGCAGCGTCAGGCGACGGAAAGCAATCAGGCAAGGCGGGTGTCTTATTCCCGTTCGATTCCGCCCTCCCGGGCGGGGGCATCGCAGCGCGAAGCCCCTGCCACGCTGGCGCGAACTCCTATTTCGGAGTTCGGGGCAAAGCCAGCCTTGTCCCGCGGCCCTCCTATCGCGAGGCGGATTCTTATCAGTTTACGAACCCAATCCAGGCGTTGTAGTCTCCCTTCCCAACCATTGACCCAAGCCATGAACAATCTTCCCGGATCAAAGGGCTGCCCGACGACCCGCCCTTGCCGGGTCGTCTTTCTAGATGCCGACACGCTGTCGTGCGGCCTGCCTTTCCCGCCAGAGCTATTGGGTCAACTGAACTATCAGGCTTACGGGCGCACGGCCCCAGATGAGATAGCTGGACGGATGCGGGAAGCCGACATCCTCATCACCAATAAAGCGCGCCTGACGGCCGAGCGGCTGCAAGATGCGCCGCACCTCAAGCGTATCTTGGTGGCGGCCGCGGGCACCGATAACGTGGACCTGTCCGCCGCGCAAGCGCTAGGCATCCGCGTGCACAACGTTCCCGATTACTGCACCGAATCGGTTGCCGAGCACACCCTAGCCAGCCTTCTGGCACTGCGGCGCCACTTGCTGACACACGCCCGCGCCGCCACCGATGGACGCTGGTCGACCTCGCCCTTTTTCTGCTGGCACGGTCCCCGGATCCGCGAGGTGAGAGGCTCCGTTCTGGGCATCGTTGGACGGGGGCGCATCGGCCGGGCCACGGCGCAGCTGGCGCAAGGATTGGGAGCCCGGGTGATCTTCGCGGAGCGCCCCGGCCGGCCGGCGGCTGCAGATGAGCTCCCGCTGGCCGAGGTGCTGGCCGAAGCCGATGCCATCAGCCTGCACCTGCCACTGACCCCCGACACACGGGATTTAATGAATGCTCAGCACCTAAGTCTGATGAAAGCCGATGCAGTGCTAATCAACACCGGCCGGGGGGCAGTGGTGAATGCGCAAGCCCTGGCCGATGCGCTCCGAGCCGGGCGGCTGGCGGGGGCGGCCATCGATGTGCTGGACGTGGAGCCTCCGCCGCCGGACCATCCCCTGCTAGCGCAGGACATCCCCCACCTGCTGCTGACCCCGCACGTCGCCTGGGCTAGCGAAGCCGCCCAGCAACGGCTGGCCAAGGCTCTAGTGACTCTGGTGGCAGAACACCTGCAGGCGCCGGCATGATGCACCCCGGCCGTTTATTGCGGATCCTGCTGGAGGCAGCGGTGGCGCGGGCCCAGCCGGCAGATGTCTTGCCCGCTCACCTGCCTCCGCCGCCCCGGGGCCGCACCGTGGTCCTCGGCGCGGGCAAGGCCAGCGCCGCCATGGCCCGCACCCTTCAACGGCACTGGCCCGCCGACCGGCCCCTGAGCGGCGTTGTCGTCACGCGCCGAGGCCATATTCCACCTCAGACCGGCGACGCGCCGCCGGATCGCATCACTCTTTTGGAAGCAGGTCATCCGGTGCCTGATGCCGCCGGACGGGATGCCACGCAGCAGATACTGGCGGCACTGCAGGGTCTTGGCTCTGATGATCTGGTCATTGCCCTGATGTCGGGTGGCGGCTCGGCGCTACTCGCATCCCCCCTGCCCGGCTGGACTCTGGCGGGCGAACAGGATCTCAACCGACAGCTGCTGACTTGTGGCGCCTCGATTGCTGAGATGAACACCGTGCGGCGTCACCTGTCGGCCTTGAAGGGAGGGCGCCTGGCCCGGCACTGTCGGCCGGCCCGCCTGGTTACACTGGCCATCTCGGATGTGCCCGGAGATGCGTTGTCCGACATTGCCAGCGGCCCCACGGTGCCGGACGCCACCACCTGCGCCGACGCCCTGGCTCTGATTGAACGGTATCGGATTTCCCTGCCCGAGGAGTTGCGGCGGCGGCTGCAGCAGGGCGAACTGGAAACCCCCAAGCCGGGCGATCCCCGCTTTGCGCAGGATGTGGCCCGCGTGATTGCGACGCCGCAGGACATGCTGCAAGCGGCCGCGCAAATGGCCCGGCAGCACGGTCTGGCGGCTCATGTGCTCAGCGACCGACTGGAGGGGGAGGCGCGCGATGTGGGCACCGTGCTGGCGGGCCTGGCGCTGCAGGCGGCTCATCGACAGGAACCGTTCATGCCGCCCTGCGTGCTACTATCGGGGGGCGAGACCACCGTCACGCTAGATCGGACCTTATCGGCCGGCGCGCGCGGCGGCCGCAACCGGGCCTGCCTGTTGAGCGCTGCCCTGACACTGCGGGGCGACCCAGCCGTATGGATGCTCGCGGCGGACACAGATGGAATCGATGGGTCCAGCGATGCCGCGGGCGCTCTGATCCAGCCCGACACGCTGGCGCGGGCCCAAGCGCTGGGTTTGGACGCCCGCGCCCTGCTGGCGCGACACGAATCCGCACTCTTCTTTGAAGCCTTGGGGGATCAGATCGTCACCGGGCCCACCTTCACCAATGTGAACGACTTCAGGGCCGTGCTGATCCTGCCGACCCACCGCGTGACCGGCGTCCAGTGAACCAGTGAAAGCGACGCCAAAGCAACTCCGCTCTGGCTTCAGCCTTTCTTGGAGTACATCTGCTCCGGCTTGAGCAATTGCGCCTCCGTGGTTTTGAACGTTTCGCCTTTGCCTTCAACGGAGCGGTAGAAACAGGAATTGTAGCCCTCATGACAGGCGGGGCCGTTTTGCTCGACCTGGATCAGCAGCGTGTCGCCGTCGCAATCGAAGGAGACCTCTTTCACGGTCTGGGTGTTGCCGCTCTCCTCGCCCTTCATCCAATATTTCTGGCGGGACCGGCTCCAGAAATGCGTCTTGCCGGTGGCGAGGGTGCTTTCCAATGAGGCGCGGTTCATCCACGCCATCATCACCACGCGGCCGGTCTTGTGTTCCTGGATGATTGCAGGAATGAGGCCGTTGGCGTCAAATTTTAATCGATCGTAGAAACTCATGCGGAAGATTTTTATCACCAAGACACCCCAAGACAAAGTTCAATTTCCAAGGTTTACCCGGCAAACGGCTCCCCCGACAATCGGGCTACTTTTCAGGAGCGGGCGCTGCGGCGGAAACCGGGGCTGAATTTGTGGGGGCTTGCAGCGGATTAGCCCGGGGATGTTCGTGGTCCGCGAGGCTGCGGACCAGACGCGCCTGCATCTCAGCCAGGGAGGCATTCGTGACGGCGGCGAGGTGCGCCCGGGCCTCGTCGTAGCGCCCGATGGCCGTCTTGACGCGCGCGAGGTGCAGGTAAATCCCCTCGCGCTCCACCTCGTCGCGCGCGATGGCCAGGGTGTTTGTCCACGCGGTCAGCGCGTCGTTGGTGCGGAGCGGCCGAATCCCGTAATAGGTCTGCGCGTAATCCGTCGCGAGCGGGAAGTTGTCCGGCGCCAGCCTCATTGCCTGACGGTACAGCCCCAGGGATTTGTCGAAGACCTGCTGTTCGCTGAGGCCGTAAAACTCCCGGGCATCCTTGCGGAACAGGTAGACCGTGGTGGCGAAATTCTGATAGTAGACCGGCTCGGCGGGATTGAGCTCAACCGCCTGGGCATAATAGGCGAACGCGTTGGTGACCGGGCTGAATTCGCCGTAGTAATTGGCGAGATTATTCCAGGCCGCCGGATTCTTGGGATCCAGCTGCCGGGATTTCTCATATTGCAGGGACGCCGCATATTCCTCGCCGATATCATTGAGAAAACTGCCATAGGCAAGATAACCCGGCGCATAACCAGGATGCCGCTGCAGAAACGCCTCATAGTCTTTGCGGACGGGCGCAAAACGTTCGCGGATGCGGCGGTTCAGATCGTCGTCCGGCACACCGCCTCCCTGCTTGTAAAAGTCAGTGTTGTCCCGGATCCATTTATCCACCTCGGCCTGGGCGTCGTCGTCCTCGATCATCACCGCATCCAGTTCCCGCTTCACTGGGTCAGATGCATCCGGCACCGTCACCGAGAGGCCGGTCGCCTGCTGGATCTCATTGCTGAGGGCGGCGGCGGGCGGATTGGTCGCCACGAACACGGACAAGAGATGGGTCAGCAGACTCACGCGGAAAGGATAGCAACCGGAGACGGGGAGTCGAGGGTCAAGCGGAACGCCGCAGCCGTGAGCGGGCACCTCGCGACTCCCCGGATTTTAAGGTTTCAGGAAGCGTTCCAAATCCTGCTGCATTTTTTTAAGGTCCGGCAGGTTGATGTACATCATGTGGCCGGAATCAAATTCGGCGAAGCTGAGATTCGTGCGGTACGCGGGATCCAGCTGCGTGTGGCTGAGCGCATAGCGCATCGTGTCCACGGGGCACACCAGGTCGCACCGCCCCCCGAGCACCAGCACGCGCATGTAGGGATTCTGGTGGATGGTGGCAGCGAGCTTTTCGCCCGCGCTGGCGTAGCTGTTGCGGATGCCGTAATTCCAGGGCTGCACTCCGGCAATGATTTCGTAGGGCAGATCATCCTCAAACTTCAACTCGCTGCGGACATAGGCGTTCATCGCCGCCGAAAACGGCCCGAGCGTGGCGGCGGCAGAGGGGTCAAAATCAGGCCCGGATGCGGCGGGATTATTGTCGCGACCGGTGATGCGCGCATCGTAGGCGCCGAGGATCAGGCCCTGGCTGTGCAGCAACTGCCTGCGGAACACGCCCTGATCCACGCGCAGGTTATTGTCCTCCACAACCTGCGGCGCCAGGCCGGTCAACCGGGCGAAGGCGGCGATGATTTTCTGGCGTTCCGAGGACGGCAGAGCGGACCCCTGCTGCAAGGCCGCCGTGTAATCGCCTGCGGCAAACGCCCGCGCCTCGGCAAGGGCCCTGGGCAGATCACGCTGCAGATCGGCGGGCAGTTTCCCGTGGTAATGGGCCGCCGCCGTGAAGGCGGGCAGCAGCAGCGGATAGGGCAGATCATTGCCGGGATTGTTCCAGAGGGTCGCAAAATCCAACACTCCGGAGACCAGCATTAATCCGTTCAAATACATGCCGCAGCGCGACCGCAGATGATCCGCCAGACCGGCCGCGCGAAACACGCCGTAGCTTTCGCCGCACAGATATTTCGGCGAGAGCCACCGGTCATGCCGCGTCGTCCAGAGCCGGATAAATTCCCCCACCGAATCCAGATCAGCCGCATCGCCAAAAAACTGGTCGGGCTTCTCATCCTTGGCTGCCCGGCTGAATCCGGTGGCCACCGGGTCGATGAACACCAGGTCGCTGGCGCCCAGCAACGAATACTCATTGTCCACCAATCCAAAGGGCGGCGCCGGCAGAGTCCCGTCGGGATTCATTATCACGCGGCGCGGCCCCAACCCGCCGAGGTGCAGCCAGACGGAGGAGGAGCCGGGGCCGCCATTAAAACAGAATGTCACCGGCCGGGCCGTGGGGTTGGTTTCATCCAAGCGGGTGTAGGCGATGTAGAAGACCGAGGCGCGCGTCGCCCCATCCGCCTTCAAGATCGGCAGCATACCCGTCTCCGCCGCATACGGCACCCGCCGGCCGGAGATGGTGACGGTGTTGGTGGTGAAGACTGGCTTATGCGTGGCATCCGGAATCGTCGCCGCCTCGCTTTTCGCGGCGGTCGGCGCATTGGTGGCGGGCGCGATGGCGGGCGTCTCTGCCGCGCTCACGGTGATGGCCACAGCCCCCAGCAATATCCAGATCTGTTTCATGATAAAAAGTGTTGTCCACGGAGTCGCCGCCCCGCGAATCGGGAAGGTAGTCCTTTTGGTCCCCGACAACCAACGAAAAAGTGGGGGCGGCGGCCTCACAAAAAACCGCAGGCCAGAGCCTGCATTTGCCGTCGCCAAAAATCATGCGACAGTCCCTTCAGCGTCAGGACGGACGAAACAAGGGGGAATTCCGGCAGGGTGGGTTGAGAGATGAACCGCAGGGATTCCATTGATCCATGGCTATGAATGGAATGAAGGAGATCACGGCGGCGGATGCAGAAGGGACCAGGCGGTCTCGCAGCTCTTTCACGCTGCTGGAGCTGCTGGTCGTAATCGCGATTCTCAGCATCCTCGCAGCACTGCTGCTGCCCGCTTTAAATAAAGCCCGGGGGACGGCTCGGGGGGCGGCCTGTTTGAATCATTTGAAACAATGGGGGCTGGCCACCTCTCTCTACCTGACGGACAGCCATGATTTATTACCACCCGAAGGCAAGGGCACCCCCTTGGCCAGCGACCTCGGGAATCCGGCCTATCAGGCTTGGTACATCCAACTCCCGCAAGTCTTGGGTCTGCCGCCTTATGCCGGCATGCCGTGGCGGACCAACGCGGCGGCTCCCCTCAGCGGCTCCATCTGGCTGTGCCCCTCCACGGCGCGGACCTGTGACGCCAGCCCGCTGAAAAACAATCTGTTCCATTACGCCCTGAATCAGGGGTTCAACGGGGTGGGCGGACGCGACCATCCCGTCATCAAGCTGGGCTCCCTTCCCGCCGCACCCGCGGCCGTGGTCTGGCTGTTTGACACCGCCCAATTGCCAGCCATCGGCGACGCCGGCTCAGTGGGTCACGACCACAACCTGGGCGCGAATTTCCTCTTCCTGGACGGCCATGCCCAGCGATTCAAAAAATCCAGTTATGACAATGGCACGACCACAGGCATCACCAACAATCCCCAGTTGATCTGGGACACCTTTCCTTAAAAACCGCCGTAAATAAGAACCAAACATCATGAAAACAAAAACATCCATCCTACCGTCCCGCTTACTTTCAAACACTGCCGGTCTTCACCCCGACGTGAACCTGGCCAGGACCCGGCGCGAAAACCATCCCCCCTCAAACCCGCGCCCGGGGAGGTGGCTGGCCGGCATCGGACTCCTGCTGGCATTGACCGGAGCGACCAGCTGGGCGGGGATGGAAACCTTCATTCATTCCGACGTCTGGACCTGTCCTGCCGGGGTGACGAATGCGACGGTGGAATGCTGGGGCGGCGGCGGCGCGGGAGGCAGCGCCAAGGCGACGAGCGGCGGCACCACGGGCACGGGCACCGAAGGCGGCGGCGGGGCGGGCGGAGCCTATGCGCTGCAATCCCAAATCCCCGTTGTCCCCGGAATTGTTTACACCATTACCGTGGGAGTGGGTGGCGCCGCGGACACAGCAGGGAACATCGGGGATGGAAATCACGGGGACGGCAGCGATTCTTTGTTTAGCAGTCCCGCGCCCTCCATTTACATCCTTGCAAAAGGAGGTCTCGGCGGCATTACAAGAAGCGCCGCCCGGCCCGCCCAGGGAAATGGTGGCACCTGCCCATCGGGGAGCTTCGGGGAGATGATTCATCTGGGGGGCAATGGGGCGGCGGGCAACGGATCCACGCCGGCGAGCGGGGGCGGGGGCGGCAGTGGCGGGACGGCCAGCGTTGGCAATAGCGCAAGCGGGGAAACAGGAGGGGCGGCGGTAACGGGCGGCGGGGCGGGCGCCAACGGAGTGACCTCTAGCGGCGGCGGCAAGAATGGCAGCGCTCCCGGCGGCGGCGGCAGCGGCGCCCAGTCGGCCAGTGCCACCGGACAATCCGGCGGCAGCGGCGCTGACGGCAAGGTTATCATTACCTACCTCATTCCAGCCCCGACCTACATCTGGACGGCAACCTCTGGGACGGCGGATTGGACGGCGGCGGCCAGCTGGTCGCCCGAACGAACAGCTCCCGCCACCAATGATGTTTTGCAGTTCATTCAGGGCGGAACCCCCGTTGCCACCAATGTGCCGACCCAGACCCTCGGCAGACTGCAGGTTTCGGGCGGGACGATTCTCCAGCTGAAAGCCGGTGGATCGAATACCCTCAGCCTCAGCGAAATCGGGGGCGAGGCCCTGGCGGTGGATGCAGGGTCGCAATTAAATATCAACGGAACGAATCCACTGACCCTCCATGTTTCGACGGGGGCCAATGGAGGCATCCGCGGAATGCTGAGTTTTTCCGCCACCGCATCGACCGCCCATGCGCTGACGGCGGCGGATACCAATGGCATCACGTTCCATTCCGGCTCAACCTTCACCCAGGGAACCAACACCTCAGGAAGTGCCTTTGGAAATACCGGCGCCGCCGGCACGGTTATTTTTACTGCGGAATCCACTTTTCAACAGCAGGGAGGTGGCAACCCTTTCAGCCTGTCCGCTCCCAGCTCCAAGGTGGTGTTTCAGACAGGCAGCCTGTTCAGCTTTCAACAGAATGCCAACCCCTCAGCCTCGGGCCGGACGTATGCAAACTTTGAACACAATATCAACACCACAAACTCAGCCAGCGGCGCCGGCTCCCTGACCGTCAGTAATTTGAGCGTGGTCCGGGGCACCTGGAACATCGCCAATGCCGGAGGCCTGAACCTGGGCGGCAACATCTCAGTGGCGGCCGGCGCCGCGCTGTGGCTGAATTGCCTTGCCACAAACTCAGGAGGGAAAACCATCACGATTGACGGCGGGCTGGGAGGATCAGGAACTAACGCAGGCCCCGCAACAGTCCTGATTTCCGCGACTGGCACTCTGGCGCCCGGGACGGGAACCACCTTCGGAACGCTGACCTTTGCGACCGCGCCCACCTTGAACGGGAGGGTGCTGATGAAAATCAACCGGAACGCGGGCACCCCGCTCGCCGACAAGATCATCCTGTCCAGCAGGAGCCTGCTGACGTATGGCGGCGCCCTGATTGTGACCAACCTTGGCACTGCACTGCAAGCAGGCGATACCTTCACGCTATTCAGTGCGCCCGCCTTTGATACCCGCCCGTTCACTAGCCTTCAACTGCCGGCACTCACTAACGGTCTGACTTGGAACACCGGCCCGCTGAACGTCTCCGGCCAGATCAGCGTGTTTGCCGAATCAGCTCCCTCCCTCAGCGCCTCCACAGTTCCCGGCGGCACCCTCCGGCTCGACTCGATTCACGGGGTCACCAACGGCACGGTCACGGTGCTATCCTCCACCAACCTGAGGCTCACCCTCGCTCAATGGCAGGTGGTGACCAATGGGAGTTTCGACGGGACAGGCCATTTCAGCTGCACCGTGTCCAATGCTGTGGAATCGGGCGTGCCCCAGCAATTCTACATCCTGAAAACGCCCTGAACTCCGGCCCCGCCGCCGCGCAGCGGATCAAATCACCGCTGCGATGGCGTCGCCCATCTCGCGCGTGCCCACCTTGCGGGCGCCCACTTCGCTGGCGCTGAAGATGTCGCCGGTGCGATGGCCGGATTCAATCACATGCTGAACGGCGCTCTCAATCGCCGCCGCCGCCTCGTTAAGACCGAAACTGTGCCGCAGCATCAGCGCGCTGGACAGGATTTGCGCGATGGGGTTGGCCAGGTTTTTGCCGGCAATGTCCGGGGCCGTGCCGCCCGCCGGCTCATACAAGCCGAAGGTGACCCCGGCCACCGTTGCCCCGAGGCTCGCGCTGGGCAGCATCCCCAGCGAGCCGCCGAGCGCGGCGGCCTCGTCGCTCAGGATGTCGCCGAACATATTTTCGCACAGCATCACATCGAACTGCGTCGGACGCAGCATCAGCTGCATCGCAGCATTATCCACGAACATGTGCTCCAGCGTCACCTCCGGATAATTTTTACCCACGCGAGAGACGACGTCGCGCCACAGAATGCCGTTCTCCAGCACGTTTGCCTTATCGATGCTGGTCATTTTTTTCCGGCGCAACCGGGCGGCCTGGAACCCCACATGCGCGATGCGCTCAATCTCCGGCGTCGTGTACACCATCGTGTCGGTCGCTCGAAAATGGCCGCCGCCCAAGTCCTCGGTCCGTTTCGGCTGGCCGAAATACATGCCGCCGGTCAGCTCGCGCACCACCAGGATGTCGATGCCGTCGCCCTGCCGGTCCTTCGCCAGCGGGCACGCGTGCGCAAGCGCCTTGGGCAGGTTCACCGGGCGCAGGTTGGCGAACAGGCTGAACTCCTTGCGGAGACGCAGCAGCGCCGCCCGCTCCGGACGCTCCTCCTTGGGAACGGTCGGATCACGATCCGGCAACCCCACGGAGCCGAACAGGATCGCATCGGACTTCTGACAGAGCGCCAGGGTGATGTCCGGCAGCGCTTTTTTAGCGAAGTCGATGCCCGCCCAGCCGACGGGCGCCTCGGTGATGGCGAGTTTGAATTTGAATTTCTGTTCGGTGACGCGGAGGACCTTGATGGCCTCGCACATGACTTCCGGGCCGATGCCGTCGCCCGCGAGCGCTGCGATATTGAATGTTTTCATTGAATGAGAGCAGCCATTTTAATTTTTTTCGGGGCGGTGACAATCTTAAACCGGATGAAAAGCGGGCCGCCGAGCTTGGACACTTCACAAACCGGCAATGACTACCGGGACGCAACATTTACGGCGTCGAGCAGTTTTTCTTGGCTTGAATGGGTTTCACAAACCAGTCGGTTTGACCTGCCAGAAATCCTGACCCAAGCCATCAAAGCCCGTCGGGCGGGGGTGGGTAAATTAAAGCGGTATCACACAGATTATTTATCAATTTTAGCTTCACGCCAATACAACCAAATCGAGGATGAAGGTGGCGGCGCTGGATCTAAACTGATTTCAAAATCATAGCTTTTGTCTGATTGAATAAAATCGCTTAAAGGTAGCACGTTGGTATTTTGCAAGCCAACGCCTGTCAATACATAGCCGGACCAAATCAGCCACGCTTTATCAGAACCTATTGACAAATCAGCAAACTGCGCCCCAGCAGTTAAAATGCGCAAATGCCCCGAAAACTTGTATGAAGAAACCGATTTCCCATTGCTCGGCGAAAACTGAATTCCAGGCACTTGAAGTTCCAGTTGGTACGCATGACCTTTTGGGACTTGAAGATGAATACTTATCGCGTTGCTAGTGTAGTCAGCCAACTTAATTGAATGAGGAGTAGAAACGCGGATTCCAGTCTCGTAAATAAACCATGCTACAATTAATGTCGGAAGCGCAAAAAAAATTATCAGAGTGGCATATTTATTTATAATCTGCGGTTTTAGTAACCCGATAATGATTCCAGCGATTAAGCCCGTAAATACCACAAGGATAAAACAGTTTTTAAGGCCGTTAAGCGTCCACTTTGAAGTAAAAAAAAAGTTTTGGATGGAAGAGTTAAACGCAGGTAATAAATACCCTCCATAAGATACTAATAAAATGGTTACGCAATATATGCTAGCCAAAAATGCACTGCCAATTAATGCACTCCATAAAAAAAATTAATTTTATTTTTTTCCATAAAATGCTACGGGTAAAATATGTTTGTAAGCTCATTCGTCTTTGTCTTTATAAGCCTGCAACCAATGAAGCCAAATTGATGTCGAAGTCGGTGGTGGCCGATTGAATATAATTTTGACGTGATAATCTTTAGCGCCGTGTATTAAATTATCCAAAAGTGGGCAGTTGGTGTTTTTTAAA
>Ga0209086_10001710_pt1 | contig 17671 bp, 16 predicted proteins | sample M_130207_XF_Meta_FD_187312 | JGI IMG/M metagenome (GOLD analysis project Ga0209086, IMG submission 187312) | Freshwater microbial communities from Lake Montjoie, Canada to study carbon cycling - M_130207_XF_MetaG (SPAdes) (version 2) | ecosystem: Environmental > Aquatic > Freshwater > Lake... | reverse complement strand
AAGTAATGGGCACTGATAAAATTTGTCTTGGAAGTGATTATCCTTTTCCACTTGGTGAGCACCATCCTGGACAACTTATAGAATCTACAATAGCTGACCAAGCCTTGCGAGATAAATTGCTTTTTGCCAATGCAAAGCAATGGCTCAATATTTAAACAAGCACTTGTTGTATTTCTGTTGTAGGGAGATTAGCATTTCTCATTGCAATTCCTCTTGCTGCATTGCCTGCAAATAATTCAAACGCCTTTTTTGAAATTGTATCATCACTCATCATTACAGGCACTCCTGAATCTCCTCCTTCACGTATGCTTTGTACCAAAGGAATTTCTCCAAGAAAAGGAATGTCGTATTCTTCACAAAGAATCTTTCCGCCTTCTTTACCAAAAATGTAATATTTATTTTCAGGAAGTTCGGCAGGAGTGAAGTAACTCATATTTTCTACAAGCCCTATAACGGGTACTTTCATTTGAGCTTGCGAAAACATTGCTATACCCTTTTTTGCATCTGCCAGGGCTATGGTTTGTGGTGTTGTTACTACAATGACCCCAGTTACAGGTACCGTTTGCACCATCGTAAGGTGAATGTCACCAGTGCCAGGGGGCATATCAATAATCAAATAATCGAGTTCGCCCCAGTCTACATCTGATACAAACTGACGAATAGCACTGCTCACCATCGGGCCTCTCCATACAATCGCTTGTTTTTCATCTACCAATAAGCCTATGCTCATTACTTTAATGCCATATCTTTCTATAGGTACAATTAATCCTTTTTCTCCCTCCTGTTTCATCATGGGTCTTTCACCTCTAATGCCAAACATGATATGTTGACTCGGACCATAAATATCTGCATCCATTAAACCTACGGAGGCTCCGCTAGCATTCAGTGCCAGGGCAAGATTGGCAGCCACTGTACTTTTGCCCACACCGCCTTTTCCGCTGATAACAGCAATGATATTTTTTACCCCTTTTAGAACCGTTTTTTGATCTCCCCGATTACTTGTAGTATTACTAGTGAACTTAACAGTAATCTCAGCATCCTTATTCACAAGAAGTTTAATGGCATTTATACAAGCCTGCTGCATCATATCTTTCATAGGGCAGGCTGGTGTAGTAAGTAAAATGGTAAAAGAAACCTTTGTACCTTCCACCTTTAGATCTTTTATCATATTCAGGGTTACAAGATCTTTTCCAAGATCAGGTTCCTGAACATTACTTAAGGCTTTCAGTATATCTTCGTGTGTCATGCTCCAAGAATTTGTTAAAAAGAAAATAGGACAACAAAGATAATTGCTGATGCCCGTACTTTGGTTGCTAAATTGGAAAGAACTTATTGGCTGCAGAAGCTGATGAATGTAATTTAATAATGAGAAAACAATTTTTACGCATACTTATTGGCTTGATACTTCTAGTTCCAGGAGTAGCAAAAGCACAGTTTGAAACTTTTAAAGATTCTGTGGTACAGCTTTATGGAGTGGTAATGACAGCAGATAGTCTTATGGCAATTCCTGCAGTGAGTATACTAATAAAAGGACAGAATCGTGGTACAATGACAAGCGAAAGAGGGGTATTTAGTATTGTGGTTCTAAAAGGAGAGGTTGTTGAGTTTACAAGTGTTGGCTTTAAACCCCAAACTGTTGAAATTCCCAGAAATCTTCAGGGGAATCAATATAGTATTATCCAGCTTATGGTAAATGATACTATTTATTTACCTGTTACTGTTATTAAACCAAGGTTAAGCAGAGAGCAGTTTGAGCGGGATTTTCTAAAGACCAAGGTGCCTGATGATGCACTCTCCATTGCAAGACAGAATAATAATGAAGCAAGTCGCAGTTTTCTTATGGCTACAATGCCCGTCGATGGAAGAGAGGCAACGGCGAGATATATGCGTCAATATGCAGCCAAGCTTTGTTACTCAGGGCAAGTTCCTCCTATGAATATATTTAATCCTGCTGCCTGGGCAGAGTTTATTCAAGCATGGAAGCGCGGCGACTTCAGGAAGAAAAAGCTCTAAATCGGGCAACACTTTTTTAACTAGCAATTACTTTTTCGAATATGCGTATTTTTCTGATCGGCTTTATGGGTTCGGGAAAATCTCATTGGGGTAAAATTTGGGCACCATCTATGGGCTTGTCGTTTTTTGATCTTGATGAGATAATAGAAAAAAAATTAGGTAAGAAAATAGCAGATATTTTTGAGAATCAAGGGGAGGCGTTTTTTAGAAAGACAGAGGCCGAAACCCTAAGATCTATGACGCTTCAGGAAAATTGCCTGATAGCATGTGGGGGAGGCGCGGCATGTTTTGAAGGAAATATGGAATGGATGAAAGAGCATGGGCTTACTGTATATTTGTCAGCTACTCCCAAACAACTTTTTGATAATATAATGAGTGACGAAATAAAAAGACCACTGATTAATAATATTAATGCTGCAGAAATTTTATATTTTGTAGAGCAGAAATTGAAGGAACGCCAGTCGTTTTACTTGGAAGCAGCCAAAACTCTTTTGGTAAGCGAACTGACTAATCATTCTTTGCTATATCTCTTAGAAACCGATAATTAATGATGCATCTTACTTACTTACGTACAGCAGCTATTTTTGGGTTCGTGTCAGTTGCCTTGGGTGCCTTTGCTGCACATGGACTTAGGGACATCATTTCAGAAAGAGCTATGATTACCTTCGAAACAGGGGTTCGCTATCAGTTCTATCATGTATTTGCGCTTTTGGCAACAGGTATTATTTTTCGCGATTTTTCCAATGACCGAATTTTATGGGCAGGCAGGCTTTTCATTTTAGGCATCATTTTGTTTTCTGGTTCTTTGTATGCCCTAGCCCTTACTGGATATGCATTTTTAGGTATTATTACCCCTTTTGGGGGATTGAGTTTTATTGCAGGCTGGCTGATGTTCACAATAGGTTTGCGTAAAAGTTCTTGAACATTTTCATCACTATTCTATTTGATTATCTTTGCACCCAATGGCTAAAAAGAAGGAGAATTCCAAAAAACAAGATCCTGAAAACTTTAAGAAAGAAAAGGAAGAAAAGGTTCAGATGAAACAATTGCTGCAGGATGAACGCACCCATAAAATAACGGGTAGCATTTGTGTGCTGATGGGTTTGTTACTTTTCCTTTCTTTCACTTCCTATCTTTTTACTTGGGATGACGATCAAAGTCTTATTGCTGATCCCAATAATAGTCTGCTGTGGGGTACAAATGAGCCTGTGCAGAATCTCATGGGTTCTTTTGGGGCTTATATTTCTCACTTTTTTTTCTTTAAGGGGTTTGGGCTTGCCTCTTATTTGCTTTGTTCTATTCTTTTTGTTATTGGCACTAATCTCTTTTTTGGTAAAAAATTATTTTCTGTTCCTCGCAACCTTAAATACGTAATTGTTGGCTTACCCTTTTTTAGTATTGCACTTTCTGTTATTACAAAAGGCAGTACCTTCCCTTGGGGTGGTAATGTGGGAGATATGAGCAGAGATTGGATGTATAGGATCATTGGAAAACTTGGCACCATAGCCATTCTCTCAGCAATTACTTTTTCCTTTATCATCTGGCGATTTAATCCTGCTTTTAATCTACCCGGACAAAAAGAAGCTTTACCTGGAGAGGATATAGAAGATCCAACGGAAGAAGAAATTTCTGAAAAGATAGATTTTGATAAATCGGAAGAGAAGAATAGATTAAAGGTGGAGACGCCAATGGTTGAGCAGCCTCCGGTAAAGCCAGAGTCTATTCCCGAAATAAAGTTGGTAGAAAAAGAAGAAGCGCCTAAGCCTATTGAAAAAGTTGAGCCAAAAGAGATTCCAATATTAGGTGGTTTGTTTGGGTCCAAAAAACCTAAGCAACCTACTGAAGCTCCAGCGCTTGAAATAAAACCAACAGATGTTAAGCCCGTTGAAGAAGAGCTTACGCCTGCCGGTAAAGTGCTGCAATCTGTCGCATATGATCCTATTCTTGATTTGCGTGATTATAAATATCCATCTATCGACCTTCTTGAAAATCATGGAAGCGAAAAGATTGTTCATGACCCTGCTGAGTTAGAAAACAATAAGAACCAGATTATTAATACACTAGGTAATTATGATATTACTATTCAGCGCATATCCGCTACCGTAGGACCTACTGTAACCTTGTATGAAATTATTCCTGCGGCTGGTGTAAGAATATCCAGGATTAAAAATCTGGAAGATGATATTGCATTGAGTCTATCAGCCCTCGGTATTCGTATTATTGCGCCTATCCCCGGAAAGGGTACCATAGGCATTGAAGTACCCAATGCTAAGAAGACTATCGTTTCAATGAAGACATTATTGAGTTCTGAGAAGTTTTTAAAAAATAATTATTCACTGCCGATTGCTATCGGTAAGAAAATTGATAACGAGAATTTTATTGTGGATCTGGCTAGTATGCCTCACCTTCTAATGGCAGGAGCTACCGGTCAGGGTAAATCAGTTGGATTGAACGCCGTGCTTGTTTCTTTGCTATATAAGAAACACCCTTCGCAATTAAAATTCGTGTTGGTAGATCCAAAGAAAGTAGAGCTAAGTATTTATCGCACTATTGAAAATCACTTTTTGGCAAAATTACCTGGCGAAGAAGATGCTATCATTACTGATACCAAAAAAGTAATCAATACACTGAATGCATTATGCATTGAAATGGATAATAGGTACGACTTACTAAAGGAAGCAGGTTGTAGAAACATAAGAGAGTACAATGAAAAATTTATTTTACGAAAATTAAATCCTGAAAAGGGTCATCAGTTTCTGCCTTTCATTGTATTAGTTGTTGACGAATTCGCTGATTTGATTATGACTGCAGGTAAAGAGGTTGAGATGCCCATTGCTCGACTTGCTCAGCTTGCCCGTGCGGTAGGTATACATCTTATCATTGCTACCCAACGCCCTTCGGTTAATATTATTACAGGTACTATTAAGGCTAACTTTCCTGCACGTATTGCTTTTAAAGTGAGCAGTAAAATTGACAGTCGTACTATTCTTGATACAGGAGGTGCCGAACAATTGATTGGAAAAGGGGATATGCTTATCAGTTTTAATGGTGAAGTAGTAAGGCTTCAGTGTGCGTTTGTTGATACACCCGAGGTAGACAGAATCGTGGAGTTTATTAGTGCCCAGCGTGGATATCCTCAAGCCTTCCTATTGCCAGAGTATGTAGATGAAAAAGAAATGGAAGCAAGAGGTGATTTTGATGCAAGTGATAAGGATCCTTTATTTGAAGATGCTGCCAGACTAATCGTTGCTAGTCAATCGGGAAGTACCTCTTTGCTGCAGCGCCGCATGAAGCTTGGCTATAATAGGGCGGGAAGATTGATGGACCAGCTTGAAGCAGCAGGTATTGTGGGCCCTAATCAGGGAAGTAAGACGAGGGATGTGCTTTTAAAAACTGATGCTGATCTACAACAATTCCTAAATCAAATGCTCTAAAGGGGTAAAATAAAACCAGAAATTTTTTTCATGTCAAAGTTCTTGATTGTTGGCTTGGGTAATCCTGGAAATGAATATGCCAATACCCGGCATAACATCGGATTTGATGTACTAAATGCCTTTGTTGCCAAACATAAGGGTAGTTTTTCTGTTGACAGATTAGCCATCAGAGCAGAAGTAAAATGGAAGAGCCATGTTTTTATTTGTATTTGCCCTACTACTTTTATGAATCTTAGCGGCCGTGCTTTTAAATATTGGCTCGATAAAGAAAAAATTCCAATTGAAAATACCTTAACCGTTGTAGATGATCTTGCCTTGCCCTTAGATAAAATACGTGTTCGGGGGAGTGGTTCACATGCTGGCCATAATGGATTAAAGGATATTCAGAATATTCTTGGTACAGATGATTATCCCAAACTTCGTTTCGGCATTGGTAATAATTTTCCTCAGGGCATGCAATCTGAATTTGTGCTAGGCAAGTGGCTCACTGAGAATTTGCCATTGGTTAAAGCAAAAATGTCAACTTGCGTGGAAGTAATTGAAAATTTTGCTGTTATGGGGCTTTCTGCTACTATGACTCAATATAACAACCTCAGAATTATTGCCGGCTAACAAATAAGATAGGTCAAGCCCTTTTTTGCCTTGTTTTCGCTATTTTCGCCTTAAGTTACCTCAAAGACTAATAAAAAAGACCTTGCAATTGCTATGAAAATAATTTGTATCGGTAGGAATTATGCAGATCATGCAAAAGAGTTAGGAAATGAGGTGCCGGACGAACCGGTAATTTTCATGAAGCCCAAGAGTGCCCTTTTACAGGCGCATACCCCCTTTTATTATCCCGAATTTACCAATGAACTTCATTATGAATGCGAGATCGTTTTAAGAGTTTCCAAAAACGGGAAGTACATTCAAGAGCGTCATGCTTCTAATTATTTCAATGGTATTAGTGTAGGTATTGATTTCACCGCAAGAGACATTCAGGATATTTGCAAAGCAAAAGGACTTCCTTGGGAAAAAGCAAAGGCTTTTGATAATTCAGCTGCTGTTGGAAAATTTATTGATTTAACACCAGATATCAATTTAAAGAATATCAACTTTCATCTTTTGAAGAATGGGGAATTGGTTCAGAAGGGTAATTCAAAAGACATGATTTTTAGTTTTGATAAAATTATTTCTAATATTTCAAATTATTTTTCTTTGAATATTGGAGATCTCATTTTTACTGGAACTCCTGCCGGTGTGGGAGAGTGTGTAGTGAGTGATAAGCTTGAGGCGTTCATAGAAGAGAAGAGCCTGTTGTCTCTTGAGATCAAATAGAAATTCAATAGTTCAATTTCTGGGCTTTATTGATAAAAAGCCGTTAGCGCACCGAAATAGATATCTTCCCATCCCATTACAATATTGTCGTAATAATCATCAGGTATGTTGCTGTGAATTAGTTCGGCCGATGTGCCCGCTTTATGAGGATGCAATTTTATAGTAACAATTGAGTCGGGCTTTTGATCACCAAAATACCATTGCTGAACAATTTTATGGTTTTTCTCAAAGGCTATATTAATTCCTGTAATGCTCTCTTCCCAGAGAGAAAATTCAAAGCCTTCAGTTTCTTCCATTTTTGCATCTTCCCCTGTCCACAACTTAAGTGTAGCCTCATTGGTTAGAGCCCTGTAAACCATTTCGGGAGGTGCTGGAATCACGAAGTATTTTTTATAATCCTTCATACTACAAGTTAATAATATTATTAACAAATACTAAATTCGTAGAGTAGTACTTTTGATATTCAAATTCTATGTTATGTACAAGTTAGTTGCTTTAGGATTTTATAGTATGCTCTTTTTTCTTGGTTATGCGTCACAGGCTCAATATAAGAACTATGATCTTACTGTTGATGGTGACACTATTAATGCTATTGATCAGCATGATCTTAAGCAGGGTGCTTGGGTAGAATCTGTAGGTGAGTTGCGTGGCAATCCTGGTTATGATGAAGAAGGGAAATATAAGAATGGTCAAAAGGAGGGTTACTGGCGCAGATATTCAAGTCAGGGAGATCTTCTTGCAGTAGAGCATTATAAATTGGGTGGAAAAGATGGATTACAACAGTATTATACTTTTCTGGGAAAATTAGAGAGGGAAGAAAACTGGCGTGCCTATAATCCTGATGCACCCTATGATACTATTGCTATTTATGGCAGTGGCAGTAATGAGATTGTTGATATGAAAGTAGTTAAGGCTGAACCCTATAGTGTTAAAGATGGCGAATGGAAATATTATGATATTGAAACAGGGAGTCTGGCAAGAACAGTAATGTGGGACCGAAATAGATTATTGACACCTCAGGAAGACCGATCAGGAGTAAATAAGTATGAGAAATCTAAAACTATAAAAAAGACTCCCGAGATGATTAAATGGGAAAGAAAGAACAGTGGTAAGAAAGGAGGATTTCGTGACGGAGCAACGGGGATGTAATCAATAATTGATAGAAAAGGAAAGAGGCTACCTGAAAATGGATAGCCTCTTTAATATTAATACTTTCAAGTCTTAAAATACAGAAATTTTTTGTGTTGCTTTTTCTCCTGTGTTTTTATTAATAACACGAATCATATGCATGCCTTTTGGAAGGTTACTAAATTCGGCAGTATTGTTTCCTGAAACAGAAACGGAACGGATAATACGTCCGGTATTATCAAGTACTTCTACATCATAAGTTGCACTTATATCAGAAAAGCTGATGCTTGCCTTTCCAAAAGTAGGATTAGGGAATACAAGGAACTCAATATTGCCAGTAGAGGCTTTTATATTTTTAATATCACTTAATGAAAATTCGCCGTTGATATCTAATACTTTTAAACGGTATTGGCTTGAGCTTTTTGCTGCATTGATATCAGTATATGTATAAGTAGCTCCATTTATTTTGTTACCTGCAGTAATAGTAGCAATGTCTTCAAAATTGTTTCCTGTTTTACGCTGGATGATAAATCCTTTTACATTGTTTCTTTTAAGAGAGGAAGGGCAAGGAGGGGTTTGGGCAAATGCAATTGAGGTTAGAGCAATTAATCCCAAAAAAAGTGTAATTTTTTTCATGTTGTAAAGTTTCTAGAGTTAAACAATAAATAGTAAATACCGGCGGAATTCAGCGGAAAGGATTGGAAAACTAAAAACTAACATTCCATGAAATGTGGAATTAAAGTTTTACAGAGATAAGATATTCGTGGGATTTCGATCGGCTGACCGATCATGACTGGTGTAAGCGTTGTAGGTAAGCAGTCATGCGTGGTTTCAGTATGTAAAATTAGAAATTGGTTCATCAAATCCAAACTTTTCGGATAATAAATTTAACAAAATTCTAAAAAAGTCCATATAGTATTAATAATCAATCACTTTATTTCTTTTTGCATGGCATCCTTACCCATCCTTTTTTTCACTGATTTAGATTTAAAAAGCTGAAATTTAGAAGGCTGCTGCTCTAAAGGCCATGAATTATTGGCTTCATTTATGTCTGCAGTTTCTCTCATGGGATCTATTTTTATGGAAGCAACTTCTTTTTCTTTTACGAAAACTCGCGATACCTTATTTTCATTCTTTCTCCATATTTGAACTGCTAATCGGTCAGTTTGTTTTGTGCTGTCTCTAAAAGTCCATTCAATAATTATAGGCATTACCAATCCGCCTTTATTACTAAAAGAGAGTTCGTATAAAAAAGTCTTGCCTAATATTTCTTGTTTTTCAGATGGCGAATATTCAATATCGCTAGGTTCTGAAGGTTCAATGACATAGGGTGTTGTGTCTACTCTAGCAAGCCCTCTGGCGTATCGCCAATAAAAATCTCTTAGTGATGTATCTGCATCGGTAGCAAAAACAATTTTATTGTCATTCCGATTTCTGATCATGGAGATGTCATCAAATTTATTAAGAATAGGTTTTTCTACTGGTTGAGTTTTAGTGCTATTGGAATTATTTTGTAAAGTATCTGGTTCAGTATTGAGAACAGCCCATTTTACAGAATCAAGAGAAATGTCGCAAGGATCTGTATTGTAGAACCACCCTCTCCAAAACCAGTCTAGATCTTCGCCACTTGCATCTTCCATGGTGCGAAAAAGGTCGGCAGGTGTAGGATGCTTAAAAGCCCAGCGACGAGCGTATTCGCGAAAAGAAAAATCAAAAAGATCCCTACCCATTATGGTTTCTCTAAGAATATTCAAACCTGCTGCAGGTTTAGCATAAGCATTGGGGCCAAATCGTATAATATTTTCGCTGTTGGTCATTATTGGCTCAAGCTGGTCCTTAGGTAACTTCATATAGTCAACAATCTTGTAGGCGGGTCCCTTGCCCACGGGAAATTTATTATCCCATAATTCTTCTGTGAGGTATTCAACAAAGGAATTAAGTCCTTCATCCAGCCAGGTCCACTGTCTTTCATCGCTGTTAATAATCATTGGAAAAAAGTTGTGACCTACTTCATGAATGATAACTCCCAGCATGCCATTTTTTGTGCCTTCACTGTAAGTGCCGTCTTTTTCACAGCGTCCGAAATTGAAGCAAATCATCGGGTATTCCATACCGTTAGCAGCCTCAATACTTTGAGCAATAGGATAGGGGAATGGGATCGTGAATTTTGAGTATGATTTAATAGTGTGAGCTACAGCCTTTGTGCTATATTTTCTATAGAGATTGTAAGCCTCTTTTCCGTAGGCACTCATACACATCACTTTTCGTCCATCTATATAAGTTGGCATAGCATCCCAAATAAACTTACGACTACTGCCCCAGGCAAAGTCTCGCACCATATCTGCTTTAAAAATCCAGGTTTTCTTTTCTTTACTTTTTTGCTTTTCTTTTTCAGTGGCTTCTTTTAATGTTACTATCTCCGTCACTTCTTTCGATTGCTGGGCTTTTCCCCAACGCATTAATTGAGCAGGGGTAAGTAACTGTGCATAATTCTGACATTGACCTGTGGCCATTACAACATGATCGGCAGGTATTGTCATGGCCACTTTAAAATTTCCAAAGGTTAGTGCAAATTCGCCCGAACCGGCGAACTGTTTATTCTGCCATCCCTGAAAATCACTGTATACACAAAGTCTAGGGTACCATTGAGTCATGGTATAGATGTCATTGCTATCTTCAGGGAAGAATTCATAACCTCCTCTACCTCCATATCTCATTCGGTCTGCAATAAAATAATTCCATTCTACTTTAAAAATATATTTCTGACCGGGTTTTAACTGTTGCGGCAAATCAATTCGCATCATTGTTTTATTAATTATGAAGGGGATTTTTTTACCTAATGCATCTGTTACATTTAGTATGTTGTCGCCATAAGCCTTGTCTTTTATTCCTTTCAAATTATCCAAATCTTTATCGGAATATCTGCTGTTTAAAGAATTGCCAGTAACATATCCTGAGTTGTTTTCGCTGCTATGTTCATTCTCGTCGAGCTGAAGCCATAGGTAATCAAGTACATCAGGAGAATTATTAAAATACGTAATGGTCTCTTTTCCGTTGAGTTTTCTGTTGGGCTCGTCAAGTTCGCAGGTAATATCATAGTCGCAGCGTTGCTGCCAGTACTTCGGTCCTGGGGCTCCACTGGCAGTACGGTATTCGTTGGGTGTAGGAAGAATGGTACCCAACTGTTCAAATCTATTGCCATGGTTACTTCCGGGATTATTTCTGATATCCTGGGCAATAACAAAATTTACAGTTAGAGCCAATAGAAAAAACAAGACTATTTTTTTCATAATATTTTTTTCGAGCGTATTATAAAATTAAAGGATTTTGGCTTAATGCTTGGAATTTAGAAAACTGCATATATTATCATAAATATTAACTTTACATTCTAATGCATCTTCTTTTCAATCTTTTATTGCTTTGGTGTACTTCATTTGATATTAAGCCGCCATTACATCCTATTTATGTAAGTGTGACTACAATTGAGCATAATGCTGAAGAAAAAATATTAGAGGTTAGTTGCAGAACTTTTACAGATGATTTTGAAAAAACACTTCGTAAAAATTTTAAAGGGAAAATAGATCTGCTTCATCCAGTTGATCACAAACAAATGGATAGTGTTGTGTCAGGATATCTTCAGCGCCATATTTCAATCATAGTAAATGGTCAGTCAGTGGTTCTTACTTATGTTGGCTACGAACAGGATGAGGATGGCATCATGAGTTATTTTGAAGCTGATGGTGTTAGCGATGTGAAAGAAATAACAGTAACTGATAATATTTTATTTGATTTTAGGGAACAACAAGTGAGTGTTATTCATGCAACTGCTAATGGAATTAGAAGAAGTACGCGATTGACCAATCCTGCTGATAAAGTCAGTTTTACTTTTTGATCAACTCTCTTTCATCTCTTCTTTTAATTCTTCAGATATTTTTACAAGAATTTTATCGATGCGTTGCCCATCCATATCAATGATTTCAAAACTGAAACATCTCCATTCAAAAATTTCTCCTGTTGTAGGAATATGTTCTAAGTGATGAAGTGCAAATCCTGCTAAGGTGTCAAACTCAAGGCTGTCGTCATTACTCCAATCAGCCTTATCAAAATAACTCAGAAAATCATAAAAATGAATCTGTGCCTCTACTAAATAACTACCATCGCTTCGCTTGATAATTTCATATTCTTCTTGACCAGTTTGAGGTACATCTCCTACAATAGCTTCAAGAATATCATTAATGGTTATCATGCCTTCTAGCGTGCCATATTCATTTACTATAAAACAAGTGTGAATTCTAGTGCCTTTGAATTTTTCGAGTAGCTGGTAGGCTTTATTGTTTTCGGGAACAAATAAAGCTGGCTTTATGAGGTTTTCAATAATAGTATCAGGGGAAGCTTTCAGCATGTCTTTTACATAAACAAGCCCTTTAATATTATCAACAGTTCTGTCGCATACAGGAAAAGTGGAAAAAACAATTTGGTCGAATTTTAATTTTACAGAAGCTACGGTATCTTTAATATCTACCCAAACAATATCTGTTCTATGAGTCATTAGAGAGGTAATGCTTCTATCGCCAAGATGAAATACTCTTTCAATAATATCTTTTTCATCTTCATCTATAGCACCTAGTTCGCTACCTTCTGTTATTAATGCTTTTATTTCTTCTTCTGTTACAGAGGAGTCGCTTACTTTTTTAATTCTGAATAATTTGAAAATAACATTCGTTACTACAGAAAGCAGCACTACAAAAGGGTGTAGTATTTTTGATAAAAAATTCATTGGTCCCGCTATCAGAGGCGCTATTTTTTCAGACCTTGAAAGACCTAATTTTTTAGGAATCAGCTCTCCAATAAGAATTGAAACAAAAGTGACAATGATAACCACGATGGAAGTTGCAATGGTATCTGCATAGGCTTTTGTCCACTCAATTTGCTCGAAAAAAGGCTTGAGATTTTTTCCGAATTTCTCCCCGGAGTACACCCCAGTAAGGATGGAAATCAAGGTGATGCCTATCTGGACAGTGCTTAGAAATTTTTCCGGATTTTCGGCAAGTTCAAGTGCAGCTCTGGCTTTGAGGTCGCCTTTATTTGACAGCATTTCAAGTCTGCTTTTACGGGCACTTACCAAAGCAATCTCACTCATTACAAGTAAGCCGTTAAGAACAATCATTGATAAGAGAATAAGTATTTCCATGTAACTTAAGCTAGTCCGTAAATTTTGTTAAAGTTCCTTGCCGACAAATATCCGAAAACAGATCCAAGTATTCCTCCACAAAAAACATCTAGTGGAAAATGGACCCCTACATATACTTGTGCATATACTATTATCAAAGCCCAGGCAAAAAATAAATAGGCCCATTTTTTTAAGTAATTTCTCAAGGTTAGAAAAAAGAACATGGCAAGTCCAAAATGATTGGTAGCATGGGATGATGTAAATCCACTGCTTTGAGGGCAGTAGCTAACCCTTACAATAGCTAAGGAAGGGTATTGGCAGGGTCGCATCCGAAAAATATGTTCTTTTATAATATCGCTGCTGACAAAATCGCAAAATATAGCCGTGGCAATTGCAAAAAGAGCCCACCACCATATATTTTTCTTAAAATTGAAAATGCTGAATAGCAGTAAAAATAAATACAGCGGTACCCAAGTCATGGAATTCCGTACTATGGGCATAATGGCATCAAAAAAACTATTTTGCCAAGAACTGTTAACCAGCTTAAATAACTGGTGGTCTAATTGAATTATATGATTCATTGTTGAGTCGGGTCAAAAATAATTAAACTAAATTTGCTAATACATAATTAAACTAATGTCTTTTCCCTCTATTCCCCACCGGATTAAGTGGATAACCTCTGTTGTGCTGGTTTTTGTGCTTACTATGAGTTTACTCAGGGTAATATTTTACTGGGGATATCAAGCCCGGGCTTCCGTTTCCGTATTGCCTGCCTTTATTATGGGACTTCGATATGACCTTAAATTTGCCAGTATTCTCGGCTTGTTTTTGCTACTAATTACATCAATAAAGCTAATAAATCCATTTAGAAAGCAGTATATAGTAAGTTTTTGGAATATCTTTCTGTCGCTGGTTTGGGTTATTCTCCTCTTTTTATATGTGGCAGATTACTTTCATTTCGATTATTTGCATGAGAGGTTGAATGCTTCTGTGTTGAATTATCTTGAAGATGCTTCTATTTCTGCCGGAATGGTAGTAGAATCTTATCCAATTTGGCCAGTGATAATAGTTCTTTCACTACTTAGTGTTATTTCTTTTTTATTATTCCGAAGACTGCTTAATTATTTTATGATTCAGCAACCTGTTGCAAAATTTAATGCTGTATTTTTTATAGCTCATTTTTTACTGCTAGGGAGTCTGGTTTTTGGAAAAGTGGGTCAATTCAATTTAAGATGGAGTGATGCTTTTACTTTGGGTAATGATTTTAGTGCCAATCTTGCTCTTAACCCATTACAAAGTTTTTTTAGCACACTAAGTTTTAAAAATTCTACTGCTGATATCAATAAAGTAAAAGAGGGCTATCCTATGATGGCTGCACATTTTGGCCTAACAAATGCCAATTCTAAAAATTTATCTTTAGAAAGATCGTGGGCACCTGATGATTCTGCTTTAGGTAAGCCCAATATTGTACTTGTTATTTGTGAAAGTTTCAGCGCATATAAGTCAAGTGCTTTTGGAAACGCTTTGCATACTACTCCGTTTTTTGATAGTATAGCATCTAAAGGTATTTTATTTGAAAGATGTTTTACGCCAGCTTATGGAACAGCTCGCGGAGTGTGGGCAACCATTACAGGTATTCCTGATGTAGAGCAGCCACGTACTGCAAGTCGTAATCCTGCCGCAGTTAATCAGCGGACTATTATTAATGATTTTGCCGGCTACGAAAAAATGTACTTCCTCGGCGGAAATCCTGCATGGGCAAATATCCAGGGGTTATTGTCGAATAATATTAAAGACCTACATCTCTACATGCAATATGATTTTAAAGCACCTAAGGTTGATGTTTGGGGAATTAGCAATAAGAATCTTTTTCTTGAAGCCAATGGAATTTTAAAAAAACAAACAAAACCTTTTTTTGCTATTATTCAAACCGCCGATAATCATCGTCCTTATACAATTCCTGAAGAAGACAGAGATGAATTCAAAATGATTCATACTTCTGCTGATTCTTTAAAGAAGTCTGGATTTGAGAGCATTGCAGAGTTGAATGCTTTTCGCTATACCGATTTTAGTTTCAGAAAATTCATGGAAGCGGCAGCCAAGGAGCCTTATTTTAAAAACACTCTTTTTGTTTTTGTGGGAGACCATGGCATTCCTGGAGATGCAGGAAAAATGTTTCCTAATAGTTGGACTGAAAACAAATTAACCTGCGAGCATGTTCCTTTGCTTTTTTATGCTCCTTCATGGCTGCAGCCTTCTCGAGAAAGTCAAATTTGTTCGCAAGTGGATGTGTTGCCTTCAACAGCGGCGCTTGCCAAAATTCCTTATACTAATATAGCGCTAGGTAGAAATATTTTTGAACCCATACCAGAAAGTCGTCAAACTGCTTTCATATTTGATGTAGATAGAAATACTATTGGTATGGTGGGTGAAGGGAATTACTATTATAAAAACCTGAAATCCAAAAAGGAAGATTTTGTTTCAGTAACCTCTAATAATAAGCCAGGTAGTGGTTCGGATAGTATTCGAAACAGACTGGCCAAGATGACTGATGCTTGGCATGAAACAGCAAAGTATCTGTTGATTCATAATAAGCGACCATAGGAGAGAGCTGGGTTCTAGTTATTTTTTTTCTGCTACAAGAATTAATCTAGGAGATTTTTCTATATCAAAAGGAGAGAGATTGTAGTCGCCAAAGATTTCTTTTATAATAAGATCTTGCGCTGTAAGCATTTTTATTAAGTCGTCTTTAAAAAATCTAGCAACTCTTTCATTGAAATATATTTTTTCATTGAGGTCATCATCATTCACTACAATTTCTTTCAAAATATGTGTTTCATCTGATCTTTTACTTATTTCAAAACTAACATTACCTATTTTTTTTTCATTCAGTGGTACCATTTCTTTTTCTGCAACATGAATATTCAGGTAATCAATTACAAACAGTCCTTTTGATTTCAGCGATCCAGCCATGGAGCGTAAGGCATTTTCATGTTCGCGTAGCGTATCAAAATAGCCGAAACTGGTAAAAAAGTTAAAGGCATAATCAAAATAATTGATCCAAAAGGTTTTACGCATATCGTGAACATAAAAATGCAGTCGATCCGATTCAGAGGCAAGCGCTTCTAAAATACTAGCTTCGCTGAGGTCAATGCCAGTAACATCAAAGCCTTTGGCAGCTAATTGAAGAGAGTGCCGCCCTTTTCCGCAGGCAACATCCAGCATTCTGGATTCCGGGAAAGGCTGCAAATAAATAAGCAGCTTATCTATAAAATCTGCGGCTTCTTGCTCGTTACGGTCAGAATAAAGCAGATGATAATAGGGGGAATTGAACCAATCTTTGAACCAAGGCTTCATAATCTAAAGGTAAACCTAAATTTGATGGCCTTTTGCTATTCGTTATCTTTGCCTTTCGAAAAAAGTGGCTATGGCATTGATAAAAAGCATATCGGGTATTAGGGGTACAATTGGGGGAAAGACGGGTGAGAATCTTACGCCCCTTGATATGGTAAAGTTTTCTGCTGCATTTGGAACCTGGGTAATTCGTCAGGCGGCTAAAAAAGAGGGCAGGTGCAGTATTGTTGTAGGTAGAGACGGCCGTATCAGTGGTGAATTAGTAAAAAACATTGTTATCGCTACTATTAATTTCCTCGGCATAGATGTTATTGATCTTGATTTGAGTACAACTCCTACTGTAGAAATGGCTGTAAAATTTCTTAAGGCCGACGGCGGCATTATTATTACTGCCAGTCATAATGGAAAAGAATGGAATGCGCTGAAGTTGCTTAATCGCGAAGGAGAATTTATTGGGCAAGAGGAAGGCAAGCAATTATTATCTATAGCACAGAAAGAATCTTTTATTTTTTCGGGAGTAGACAATTTGGGCACTGTAGTTCGGGATAATAGTATGCTTGAAAAACATATTCAGGCTATTCTCTCGCATCGTTGGGTAGATGGGGCTGCAATAAAAAAAGCGGGATTCAGTATTGTGGTGGATGCTATTAACAGTACGGGGGCCCTTGCAGTACCTGCTTTGCTTAAAGCACTTGGCGTGGAAACAATTGTTGTTTTGAATGAAGAGGTGAATGGACATTTTGAACACAATCCAGAGCCGCTGCCCGAACACCTTCTTGAATTAAGCCGTCAGGTTAAAAACCAAAATGCATCATTAGGTATTGCGGTAGATCCCGATGTAGACAGGCTTTGTTTTGTGTGTGGAGATGGAAGTATGTTTGGCGAGGAATATACCTTGGTGGCCGTTGCTGATTATGTATTAAGCAAAGAAAAAGGCAATACGGTAAGTAATTTATCTTCAACAAGAGCACTTAAAGACATTACTGAGAAACACGGAGCGCAATATTTTTCAAGTGCAGTAGGAGAGGTGAATGTGGTGAAAAAAATGAAAGAGGTGAATGCGATAATTGGAGGCGAAGGGAATGGAGGAATCATAGTCCCTGACCTTCATTATGGAAGGGATGCCCTAATTGGAATTGCATTGTTTCTTACCCAGTTAGCTTTAAGCGAAAAAAATTGTAAGCAGTTGCGTAATACCTACCCTGATTATTTTATGAGTAAAAATAAAATGGTACTTGAATCAGATGTAGATGTA
>Ga0209086_10001708_pt1 | contig 17694 bp, 8 predicted proteins | sample M_130207_XF_Meta_FD_187312 | JGI IMG/M metagenome (GOLD analysis project Ga0209086, IMG submission 187312) | Freshwater microbial communities from Lake Montjoie, Canada to study carbon cycling - M_130207_XF_MetaG (SPAdes) (version 2) | ecosystem: Environmental > Aquatic > Freshwater > Lake... | reverse complement strand
CCATCAGTGATTGAATATAATTGTAGAATGGGTGATCCTGAAACTGAGGTGGTGATTCCAAGAATTAAATCTGATTTATTGGATTTGTTAAACGGAGTAGCTAGTAAAAATTTAAATACCAAACATTACGAAACAATTAACGAAATTGCAACAACTGTAGTTTTGGTTAGTGGTGGTTATCCCGGAGAATATAAAAAAGATAAGTTAATACAAGGAATTGATAATAATAAAGATTCATTAATATTTCATTCGGGAACTAAATTAGTTAATGATAAGGTTTATACCAATGGTGGAAGAGTTTTTGCTGTTACTTCTTTTGGAAATACGATTAAGGATGCTGTAAATAAAAGTTTTGATTGTGCAAATAAAATTAATTACGATGGTAAATATTTCCGAAGCGATATTGGGCAGGACTTAATCAATTAATGATGTTATTTAAATCTTTAAATTGACTTTTGCGTCAGCACTTCAACATAGCACCATAGGATTATTTTTTGAAAGCCGGGGCGAATGTTTTTGAGTTTTTTCATTAGGATGTTGTCTTAGTGATAATCAATTATTTTAAATTCTTCTGCGTTTCCATTTTTCCATTTGACAGAAAAAAACAAAAATAAAACAGTTATAATGATTTACATTTATTGAAAATATGGTTCTAAAAATTGCTTTTTTATATTAAAGAATTTTTTATATTATTTCAAGTATAGTTTATTTTGATCTAAAAAGTCAGATATTAAAATTGCTTTAGCTTCTTCAGTCATACAATCTTTGCAATTATTAATACTTACTTTAAAGTCAGTAATTTCTTTTAGTATTTTATCTTTCTCATTTTTTGTTGGAACAACAAAAGTGTTTTTAAAAGATGTGGGTTCGATATTATTTTCAATTTTATAAGTCCAATTGTAATTACCCGGTTTAAAACCAAATAATTTTATCGTATTGCTTTTTGGTTTGTTATTATAAATCACTTCAGTTGTGTTATCATTAGTTACTACAATATTAGAAACCAATTTTGTGTGTTCGTTACCAAAAGAGAGTGTTAAGGTATCCATCAAAATAATTGTTTCATCGCTGGGAATATAGTTCAAGTCATCATCGCCAGCACCACGTGATGCACCTCCAACTGTTACGCCAACAGAATTATTTTTCTCTTCAATATCGTGATACATTTTTTCAAGATAATTTACAAAACTATTGGTTAACGACTCTTGCTTAGTGTTTTTTAATAACGTGGTAATTTGCGCATAAGTTAGTTTTTGTTCTTTATTGCCTCCAATTTCCATTTTATATTTTGAATTGTAAACAATTGCCGAAGAATTGGCTAACAAAGTAATTGTTGCATTATTTGTTAAGCTCATTCGATGGGGCTTTTCTAATTTAATTTTTTCGCTTGTGTTTTTCTGAATAGTAGCACTCCCTTTTAATACTACAATAGTTGTTTTATCCTGAGCATTTCCAGTAATGCTTATTATTAATAAACTAACTATAACTGAAATTTTAATTTTATTCATGTGCTTTGTTTTTAGTGAATTTTCTTTTAAAACCTTCTGCTATCTCAATAAACTCTTCCAAAAATGCTATTTGCATAAACAAACTGCCCACTTTATAATAGATACCCAAATCCATTAAATAAATACAAGCAAAAAATATTAATGGGATAGTTGAGCCAAGTATGATAAGTATATTAAATAGTTTACCCAACTTATATTTATGATGGATGGTGTAAAACAAAAATAAATATCCAAACAAAATCAGCGAGGTAATAAGCTCATAAAGCCAACCTTCAACAGCAAATAGTTCAGCCTTATCAATCATCATCTGAATAGCATTTGCATGAATAACAGCTCCCGGCATTGTGAGGTTTCTATTAAATAAATTAGGATCTGTGGGTACTCGATGTTTATCCTCCACATCAAATGCATTCTCCATATTATCAGTACCTAAGTGACTAATAATTACGATTTTGTTTTTAATAAACTTTCTAAAGAGGGTTGTATCCAACGAATTTAATATTGCCACGGCTTCAATGGCAGGGAAATTTTGAACATTAATTTTTTCTTGAGGATTTAAAATATCATAAAAACCTTTGTAATCAGTGCAATATTTTAAGTATGCTATCGAATCTTCCTTTTCAACATCACTCAATACATTGGCAAATGAGGGGATATTGTTACCAGCAATCTTCATGTAATTATAATACTCCCTTACCGTTTCACCTGTTTTAATAGGAAAATTAATTACTCCTTTTTTTGATGAAGTAAAAATGTTCTTATGCTTACCTTTTGCATCTATTGCAATTACTACATTATTTTTATTAATAGTTTGTTGTAATAAACTATCATGTTCGGTTGTATGATCAAAGTAAAAGTCTAGTCCGATAGTTTTTGGCTTGCAAGCAGCAACCTTGTTTATCAGGAAAGCTAAATTTTTTCTGAAATCACTGTCTTTATTAATGCTACCTGCATTAATTAAAACAACCTGCTTCTCTTCAATGTGGTTAATTTTATTTTTATTAGTAGAATAGTATATGTCGTTAAACTGAACATCTTCGGTAGCTAAGTGCTCAAAGTGTAAAAGCTGTAAAGGCAAATGTTCATATGTTAAATAAGCAATTAAAACAGTCAGTTTAAATGCAATAAAAATAAATAACAGGGTTTTAAATTTTTTCATTTCTTTTTTATATCAATTGGTCTATGTTAAAAAAATATATTAACGGTATTTATATTTATTTTTGCATTTTAAGCTGCAAAATCGAACTGGCTCTGGATAATTACAATTTATTCTCCACTCAGTTCGTACTTTATTATTGGTTATAAATATATAAAAAATAATTTAACCTATATTTTTCACAAAAACAGCATTTATTTTCTTATTACTTTAATTGCCAATCCACTTCCATGGTTTCCTGCCTTGAGGTTGGTTCTTGTTTACCTTTTGTTATTTCAACAACTCGTTCTTCAACATATTTTTTTAATTGATTGACGGTTAATTTTTCAATATTTTTTTTATTTTTTTTCAAATACTCTAAAACAGAATAAGTGAAAGCTCCATTTTCTATGGCATTTCCATTTACTATTACTGCACCACCTTCTAAAGCACTTTCTTGTCCACCTGCCGCTGAGATAATAACGGATCCCGTGTTGTTGCGCACATTCACAAACAACTCGTTCATTTTTTTGAAGTTACTTTTATTCTCATCTTCAAGTTTTAGGATAAGACCTCTAGCGGCTAGTACTTGCGTGCTATCCATTTTAGAATTCTTTTGCTTCAGCTCTCGTTTTATCAACTCCGTTTTATCATTCTCTCCACTGTTGCATGCATCCAATAAGAGTAATTTTTGGCGGGCTGGAATACCATCTAACAGATTTTCCAATGCTTCGTATTTCAAACCTCGTTCTTTTGGATTTTTAAAATCTACATCATGCATGGCTAAATAAAAATTGAGCGAATCATCTAACAAGCCATGGGAGCTACACGAAATAATCACCTTGTCGTTGACGGTTGTGTTAGATAGGTAGTCTTTTAGGGCAAGGATATTCTCTTTAGTCACTTGTGCGTTGGTAAACAACTTGACTTCCGTATTTGGACCGCCAAAACTAGTCGATAGATCGGTGACATCTTTCACACAATATTTTAAGTTATGACTGGATTCCTTGAACTCGTTTACACCAATACCGATATAATACGTTTTTGCTACTATAGGTTCTGAAGGCATATAATTCAAATAGCTTGGGTATTTGAAGTTCTCCAAACCAAGCTCATTCATTACAGATACTTGAATTTTATTTTCCCCTATACTTAAAGGAACACTCACGGTGGTATCCCAAATCTGCTTTTTCAGATGCGCAATGGAAATACCAGCAGAGCCATACAATGGCACTTCGTTTACATACACATTAAACCTACGCAATGGATATTTCGGGTCATTGGCTGCTACCTTGATTTTTAGTTTACTATTTTTGTTTTCATAAGCGATTGCATCTGCTCCTACAATCTCTGCGTTGGGAACAGCAATCTCCCCTTTACCCAGTTTTTCTTTATCCAAGCCCAAACGATCGATGCGCTTTTCCCAGGATTGTCGGTAGTTGGCAACCAACTCTTTATCTGCTCCTCCAAAATACTTTCCAATGCTATCCAACACAATATCGGGGCGGTTATAGACTGGGTCGAGCTGTTCGAAACCAATTACTTTTAAGCTTGGTGTGACGTAATGAAGCATCTTGCTCGCGTCTTTGGAGCACATGTAGTAGGGAGAGTTGGGAAGTTTGATCAGCCAGTTTTCGTTTTCGAGTTGGATACGCTCGTAAATCGGGTCGCCAGTAGCAACATTCCAAAGAATTGTCTTATGGTCCCTACTTGTAGTTTGGACTTTCTTCCCATCAGAAAAAAAAATAGCGCATTCAACTGAGTTATTATGACCTTTTAATATTTTCAGTTCTTTACCAGATGACACTTCAAAAATACGCGAGGTATTATCATCACTTGCTGTGAGCGCCAATTTGCCATCGGGACTATATACGGCAGAATTTACTCCACTTGTATGTCCCCTTAATACCTGCAGCTCCTTGCCGCTGGCTAATTCAAACACCCGAGCAGTCTTATCATTACTTGCTGTGAGCGCCAATTTGCCATCGGGACTAAATACGGCAGAATTTACTCCACTTGTATGTCCACTTAACACCTGCAGCTCCTTGCCGCTCGCTACTTCATAGATCCGCGAGGACTTATCAGCACTTCCTGTGAGCGCCAATTTGCCATCGGGACTGAATGCTGCAGAATATATATAAGATGTATGCCCCCTTAATACCTGCAGCTCCTTGCCGCTGGCTACTTCATAAATTCGCGAGGACTTATCATTACTAGCTGTGAGCGCCAATTTGCCATCGGGACTGAATACTGCAGAATTTATCCCAGATGTATGTCCCCTTAATATCTGCTGCTCCTTGCCGCTGGCTACTTCATAAATTCGCGAGGTATTATCATAACTTGCTGTGAGCGCCAATTTGCCATCGGAACTAAATACTGCAGAATTTATAAATTTTGTATGTCCCCTTAATACCTGCAGCTCCTTGCCGCTGGTTACTTCATAAATTCGCGAGGTCTTATCATTACTAGCTGTGAGCGCCAATTTGCCATCGGAACTAAATACTGCAGAATATATATAAGATGTATGTCCCCTTAATACCTGTAGCTCCTTGCCGCTGGCTACTTCATAGATACGCGAGGACTTATCCCTACTTGCTGTGAGCGCCAATTTACCATCGGGACTAAATACGGCAGACTCTATATAAGATGTATGCCCCCTTAATACCTTCAGCTCCTTGCCGCTAGCTACTTCATAGATTCGCGAGGTATTATCATTACTTGCTGTGAGCGCCAATTTGCCATCGGGACTGAATACTGCAGACCATAAGCTATATCCCCTTAATACCTGCAGCTCCTTGCCGCTGGCTACGTCATAGATCCGCGAGGTGGAATCACTACTTGCTGTGAGCGCCAATTTGCCATCGGGACTGAATACTGCTGAAAGTATTAAAGATGTATGCCCCCTTAATACCTTCAGCTCCTTGCCGCTGGCTACTTCATAGATCCGCGAGGTATTATCCCAACTTGCAGTGAGCGCCAATTTGCCATCGGGACTAAATACAGCAGAAGATAAACCACCTGTATGTCCACTTAATACCTGCAGCTGCTTGCCGCTAGCTACTTCGTAGATCCGCGAGGTATTATCATCACTTGCTGTGAGCGCCAATTTGCCATCGGGACTAAATACGGCAGAATTTACTCCACTTGTATGCCCCCTTAATACCTGCAGCTCCTTACCGCTCGCTACTTCATAGATCCGCGAGTTCTTATCCCTACTTGCTGTGAGCGCCAGTTTGCCATCGGGACTAAATACTGCAGACCATATATAAGACTTATGTCCCCTTAATACCTGCAGCTCCTTGCCGCTGGTTACTTCATAAATTCGCGAGGTATGATCCCAACTTGCTGTGAGCGCCAATTTACCATCGGAACTAAATACTGCAGAATATATATAAGATGTATGCCCCCTTAATACCTGCAGCTCCTTGCCGCTAGCTACTTCATAGATCCGCGAGGTCATATCACCTGCAGTGAGCGCCAATTTGCCATCGGGACTAAATACGGCAGAAGATAAACCACCTGTATGTCCCCTTAATACCTGCAGCTCTTTGCCGCTGGCTACTTCATAGATGCGCGAGGTATTATCATCACTTGCTGTGAGCGCCAATTTACCATCGGGACTAAATACGGCTGATTTTACCGAACCTGTATGCCCCACCGGCAATACCAACCTTGGTTGGTTTTGGGTAGATAAGCTAAGACTTGAAAGAATAAAAATTAGTAGTAGAATTCGATTCATCAGTTAAAGGTACAAAAACTAAGGTGCCAAAACAAAGCCCGCCCAATTTCGGCTTTGTTGGGTATTTATGTCGCATTTCCTTTTGGCCTTTAGATAAGGAATTGAGGCTTTTACTTCTATTTATTTTTTCGTTTGCACTTTTCATCGCGCTTGTCAATGCGCTCTATTTCTGATTGAATGGATTGCACCACAATTTTAACAAGCTCATCTTCTGATTTGTTTTTAATCGGAGGGAGTACAATTGCTTCTTCCATCTGTTTATCTCCGAAGTAAATTTTAAAACGAATTTGTATTTTTTTCTTATTCAAGCTATAGCTTCCTTCAATGCGGTATGCTCTATCACTATTCTTTGAATAAATTAAACTTCCTCGGCTACTGTTTTTTGTAAAATGAGCATTTACTTTTTCCTTTAAAGTAGGATACATAGCTTCTGCATCACCTGTTGGGTCTGTTATAACACACAATCCTATTCTTGTTTTGGGACATGAGATATCGATAATACTGCGTACTTGCTCGGTAACATTTCCTATCTCAAATCGGCCATCTCCAAAACTATTTGGTTCTTGTTTATTGCCATTGGCTCTGGAGTATTCGATTACGCCGTCAATAGCTTCCTTAAACCACTTCCATATTACCAATGTAGTATCTCCTTCGTCTTTGATCGATTGCAATAAATGATAGGTCAAAACGCCCTGATCTAATGTTTCGTCTTCATAGGCACTCTCATTATCTGCTGCTGCTGCCAAAATCATCATGCCGTTTTTATCCTTGAGTTTATCCAGCTGACGTTTCCGTGTGGCATCATCATCCCCTCTGCCATTGAAGGCCATCGTTTGATTGATGATTTGGCCGCTATGGCAAGCGTCGAATACAAATACACGTTTTTGTGCCTTGATATTTTTCGGGTGGCACCAATCGGAGAGCTCATCAACACCAAAACTGGAGGTTTTTAAATTTCGTTTATCTGCCTTGTGAAGAATAAAGCGAATTTCTTTATTTCCCTTAGTTTCTGGTATATCACCATGCCCGGCAAAGAAAATATAAAGGATATCAGATGCTTTTGCTTTTTCGCCAATTTCTTTAAGTGCTTTTTGAATATTTGTCTTACTTGGTATATTGTCACTTGTTAAAGTGTCTGTAAGCTTGTATATATAGCAGTCTTCCTTGAATAAATTGCGGGCAGTTGCTTCTACGGCATGTGCAAGGTCATTGGCATCCTTAGCTGCAAAATCTAAGTTCTTGTAACGCAAATCACTCGTTTCTTTGGAAGGATTTCCATAGTTGTTTACCCCAATAAAAAGACCATAAAATTTAGGTTTTTCTTCGTTGGTTTGTATGATTATCTTCGAAGTTGTTCCTCGACTATAAATTCCCGATCCTTTCACTTTGGCTTTTACTAAAATGGGATTTTCATTTCCTTTTTCACCTGTAAGAAAATCCTGCAGACTATCTGAATGGATACTTAAATAATAAATATCAAGGTTTTTTTCACGTTTCTTTTCCAGTTGCTCTGGCTTGAAAACATAGGTTAAATTCCCATTTACATAAACTTCAGTTTCTCCTAAACCACCTTTTCTTGGTTTAATGCGATAGCGAAACAAACCTTTATCTCCATTTTCCAGTTCATCAATAAGCGGCGTAAGTTCACATATATTTAAATCGTTTAGTTTTGGCGCAGGATGATCATTGATTAGTATAGGTTCACCGTTCACGATTTTCTCCGCTAATCCCGGAACCCAAAGCGAATCTTTTACTTGCGCTAAGTCAATTACTTCGAGTCCGCAGGTTAGGTACAAATAATCAATAGCACCGGGCGTGCCATCAAAACGGTAATCATCATCATACACCAGCCAGTCATTTCCTTTCAATTGTATTCGGGTAAAAAGGGCTTTACCAGTGTTGACATCCCAAAATTTAGAAAGGTGATCTCTACCTGCTGTGAGCACCAATTTTCCATCGGGACTAAATACTGCAGAATTTACTCCACTTGTATGTCCCCTTAATACCTGCAGCTCCTTGCCGTTGGCTAATTCAAACACCCGAGCGGTTCCGTCCGAACTTGCTGTGAGCGCCAATTTACCATCGGGACTAAATACTGCAGAATTTATTGCTCTTGTATGTCCCCTTAATACCTGCAGCTCCTTGCCGCTGGCTACTTCAAACACCCGAGCGGTTCCGTCCGAACTTGCTGTGAGCGCCAATTTGCCATCGGGACTAAATACTGCAGAAATTATTTTATTTGTATGTCCACTTAATACCTGAAGCTCCCTGCCAGTGACTAACTCAAACACCCGTGCGGTGGAATCCCAACTTGCTGTAAGCACCAATTTGCCATCGGGACTAAATACAGCAGAATTTACCCAGCCTTTATGGTCACTCAATACCTGAAGCTCCTTACCCGTGGCTAACTCAAACACCCGTGCGGTCTTATCTGAACTTGCTGTGAGAGTTAATTTGCCATCGGGACTAAATACTGCAGACAATACAATGCTTATATTTCCCTTTAATACCTGCAACTCCCTGCCGCTGGCTACTTCAAACACCCGAGCAGTTCCGTCCAAACTTGCTGTGAGCGCCAATTTGCCATCGGGACTAAATACGGCAGACTCTATACCACCTGTATGCCCCCTTAATACCTGCAGCTCCTTGCCGCTGGCTATTTCATAGATCCGCGAGGTATTATCACCACTTGCTGTGAGCGCCAATTTGCCATCGGGACTAAATACTGCAGAATTTATATTAGATGTTTGACCCCTTAATACCTGCAGCTCCTTGCCGCTGGCTACTTCAAACACCCGAGCGGTTCCGTCCGAACTTGCTGTGAGCGCCAATTTGCCATCGGAACTAAATACCGCAGAATTTACACCATCTTTATGGCCACTCAATACCTGTAGCTCCTTGCCGCTGGCTATTTCATAGATCCGCGAGGTATTATCACCACTTGCTGTGAGCGCCAATTTACCATCGGGACTAAATACTGCAGACCTTATATAGCCTTTATGCCCCCTTAATACCTGCAGCTCCTTGCCGCTGGCTACTTCATAGATGCGCGAGGTTCGATCATAACTTGCTGTGAGCGCCAATTTGCCATCGGGACTAAATACGGCAGAATTTATATTTAAAAATCTATTGGTATATTTATGACCCCTTAATACCTGTAGCTCTTTGCCGCTAGATACATCATAGATTCTCGAGGTAGAGTCAGCACTTGCTGTGAGCGCCAATTTACCATCGGGACTAAATGCGGCTCTTCTTATCATAGCTGTGTGCCCCCTTAATACCTGCAGCTCCTTGCCGCTAGCTACATCATAGATCCGAGAGGTAGAATCATAACTTGCTGTTAGCGCCAATTTGCCATCGGGACTAAATACTGCAGAATTTATAGTAAGTGTATGTCCCCTTAATACCTGCAGCTCTTTGCCGCTGGCTACTTCATAGATCCGCGAGGTATTATCCTCACTTGCTGTGAGCGCCAATTTGCCATCGGGACTAAATACGGCAGACTCTATACCACCTGTATGCCCCCTTAATACCAGCAGTTCCTTACCTGTGGCTAAGTCAAACACCCGAGCGGTTCCGTCCGAACTTGCTGTGAGCGCCAATTTGCCATCGGGACTAAATACGGCTTTACTTCCACTTAATACCAGCAGTTCCTTACCTGTGGCTAAGTCAAACACCCGAGCGGTTCCGTCCGAACTTGCTGTGAGCACCAATTTGCCATCGGGACTAAATACTGCAGAATATATATAAGATGTATGCCCCACCGGCAGAACCAACCTTGGTTGGGTTTGCGCTGATAAGTTAATACTTGCAAAAATAAAAATTAGTAGTAGAATTCGATTCATCTGTGAAAGGTACAAAAACTAAGGCACCAAAACAAAGCCCGCCCAATTTCGGCTTGTGTTGGATATTTATGTCGTATTTCCTTTTGGGATTTTGTGAAGAATAATGTCGTGGAAAATAACGTTAAAAATAAAAGTTTATTCATGTTTGATTTTGTTTTTTATTAATTTATATACATAATATAAAAATAGTATAATTTTTTGAACAATTACCCCATTCAAAAATCATGACTAAAACTTAACAAAAAAGCTATTTTTGAATTGCTGATTTCACTTTCTGCATTAGTTGATTAATGAAATCTGAAAGTTGTTTATTATTACCGTTTAAGGTTATTTTATCAATTAAATTTTGGTTTTTCATTAATACAATTTTAGCTGCAATATCCAATCCGGTTGTTTCGTAGATTATATTGATGTGAATAGCTCCGGGAGTATCTGCAATAAATAACTTATTTTCTGCACCCCGACTGTTTTCTGCAAAACCATCAGCTAATAATTTTTTAATTCCTAAATTATCGAAACCTATATTTAGATTCATTACATTTTCTATAAACACAGTTGGCAACTCTTTTAGCTGAATAGAATTTCGAACCTCATCATCAATTTTACCCATAATAAAACTAATTGGCACCATACTTTCAGCGCTTTGGTCTTTACTCAGTTTTTTCATTTCTTCTTCAGTAGCATCTAACCATTTGTTTAGCTGCAGCTGATTATTTTCATTCAATGCGTTTTTGTTATTGAGCATCGCATTCAGCAATGCATAAGTTAACAAACCATGCTCGTATTGCGGAAGCTCCAATGCTTTTTGATCGGAAGACGAAGCTGTAATTATAACAAAGCCGGATTTACTCGCCAGCTTATCCAACTCTTTTAATCGTTGCGATTTTAGTGCGGCATCTTTTACATCGCGTTTACCTGTATATTGAGCCATATCCAAGTTATTGATTGCTGCTCCGGAATTGCAGGCATCTAAAATTAAAATACGTTTGCCTGCAGGTATTTTATTTACTTGTTCAAGTAACTCGCGCATGCGTATGCCCTGAAAGTTTGATTTACCGGCTTCTGTGGTGAGCAACAATAATTGATCCGTGTCTACTATTTCTCCATGGCCTGCAAAAAACAAAATAAACAGATCCTCGGGTTTGCTGTTTTTTTCAATTTGATGAAGTGTATTAAAAATTGCTCCTCTATCGGGGGTAATGCCTTTTATTTTATCTGTTCCTATTTTTGCGTTTCTGTCAATTGTAAGGTTGTAAAAATTTACTCTGTTGGTATCATCCGTATTAAAGTATTTTTTTGTTGCCAATTGCAACGCAATTTGAAAATCGTTGGCATCTTTTGCGGCATAGTTTAAATCGATTTCATCGCCTTTGTAATCATCAATCCCTATCATAACAGCATGGACTGATGGTTGTTTTAACTTTTTATTTTCTGTGCTTTCTACCTGCAAAGTAATACCACGTGAACTGATGCTGTTGTTGGCTGTTTTGGCAATTACTTTAATTTGGTTTTCCTCGCCGGGCGTGCTGTAGTTTTTTATTAGGGAAGGGTCAATATTAAGAACATACACATTGCCTTCTTTCTTTAATTTTTTTGTATTGATGGTTTGCCTTACAACTCCATTGATGTAAATATCAACATCACCAATACCACCTGTGCGTGTGGTGATGCTGTATTTGTAATTTTTTTCATCAAGTGGCTCAACCAATGGGGTAACACCGCAAATTTGCAGTTCGGATAATTTAGGTAAATGGTTTAAGTTTTCACTATTCATTATACGTTGCACCAGGTTAGGCACATACAACGAATCTTTTAACTGATTAAGTTCTACCACCTCAAGCCCACACACAAAATATAATTTTTCAATTGCTCCTGGCGTGCCATAAAAACGGTAATCATCATCATACACCAGCCAGTCATTTCCTTTCAATTGTATTCGGGTAAAAAGGGCTTTACCAGTGGTGACATCCCAAAATTTAGAAAGGTGATCTCTACTTGCTGTGAGCACCAATTTGCCATCGGGACTAAATACTGCAGAATTTATCAAATCTGTATGTCCCCTTAATACCTGCAGCTCCTTGCCGCTGGCTACTTCAAAGATCCGCGAGGTCTTATCCCTACTAGCTGTGAGCGCCAATTTGCCATCGGGACTAAATACGGCTGATTTTATCGAACCTGTATGTCCACTTAATATCTGCAGCTCATTGCCGCCAGCTACTTCATAGATCCGCGAGGTATTATCATCACTTGCTGTGAGCACCAATTTTCCATCGGGACTAAATACGGCAGAATTTACCCCACTAGTATGTCCACTTAATACCTGCAGCTCATTGCCGCTGGCTACTTCAAAGATGCGCGAGGTATTATCACTACTTGCTGTGAGCGCCAATTTGCCATCGGGACTAAATACGGCAGATCTTATCGAGCCTTTATGCCCACTTAATACCTGAAGCTCCTTGCCGCTGGCTACCTCAAACAACCGAGCGATTGAATCATCACTTGCTGTGAGCGCCAATTTGCCATCGGGACTAAATACGGCAGAATTTACCCCACTAGTATGTCCACTTAATATCTGCAGCTCCTTGCCGCTGGCTACTTCATAGATCCGCGAGGTACTATCATAACTTGCTGTGAGCGCCAATTTGCCATCGGGACTAAATACGGCAGATCTTATCGAGCCTGTATGCCCAATTAATACCTGAAGCTCCTTGCCGCTGGCTACTTCATAGATGCGCGAGGTCTCATCATAACTTGCTGTGAGCGCCAATTTGCCATCGGGACTAAATACGGCAGAATTTACCCCACTAGTATGTCCACTTAATATCTGCAGCTCCTTGCCGCTGGCTACTTCATAGATCCGCGAGGTATTATCCCCACTTGCTGTGAGCGCCAATTTGCCATCGGGACTAAATACGGCAGATGTAACCATCCTTGTATGCCCCACCGGCAGAACCAACCTTGGTTGGGTTTGGGTAGATAAGCTAAGACTTGAAAGAATAAAAATTAGTAGTAGAATTCGATTCATCAGTTAAAGGTACAAAAACTAAGGCACCAAAACAAAGCCCGCCCAATTTCGGCTTGTGTTGGATATTTATGTCGTATTTCCTTTTGGGATTTTTCGAATGAGGAAATAGGATTCAATGTTTTGGTAAGGTCTGAATAAAAGAGTGTCATGAGTTCCATGGTTTCTTGGCTCGAGGTGGGTTGTTATTTATTATTGGTTATTTCTTCTACTCGTTTTTCAACATAGTTTTGAGCATATTTACTGTAAGAACTTTAGGGTTGTTGCTATTGTTTTTCAAATAATCCAAACACAATAATAAAAAGGGCCGTTTTCGATACTTTTTCCTTCTACCATTTGACAGACTCCATACAGTGATAAAAAAAAATTTATTAAATAAATTATTATTTTTACATAAATTGTTCAAATTATGTCTAAGATTTTTTTTTATTTTTTATTCGTACTTATTTGCACTTGTAGCTATGCTCAAATAAATAATTTAGGTTTAACTAAAGAAGTTTTTGATTCTAATAAAATTGCTTATAAAACTTTTCCAACAACCAGAGGTGACTTACCCAGTTTCTTTTCTTTGCAATCATATAGTCCTTATCCAAAGACACAAGATAATCTTGGGAGCTGCACTTCATGGGCAAGTGCCTATTGCGCTTTTACAATTGTAAAAAGTGTAGAGAGTGGATATTCCGTAGGAGCATTTGACCCCCTAAATTTACACAATCGATTAAAAGCCTTAAATAATGAAGAACCATGCACATACGGAAACCTAATAAGCCAAGCTTCATTAATGCTAAAAAATTATGGTTGTCCAAAATTTAATATTACAAATTGTGGTTTAGAATCAAGTAATAAAAAATACTCAGATAAATTGTATAATTATGAATATCTTTCAATAAACACGTATAGTTTTAAATACGCGATTTCACAAGAAAAAAGTCCTATAGTTATTGGATGCAAATCCTACACAGATGGTTGGGGTAATATAATTAATTTAACAAATGGCACTTGGAATGGCCAATGTAATGGCAAGGAAGATGGCAATCATGCAATGGTAATTATAGGTTATGATGATAACAAAGATGGAGGTGCCTTTCTAATTCAAAATAGTTGGGGTTCAGATTGGGGATATAATGGTTGTTTTTGGATGCGTTATTCCGATATAAACAAAGTAATTTACGAAGCCTATCAATATATCCCAGATCCTAACAAAATGGATAATAATAATAACAATTCTCAACAATCTTATCGTTTTTATAATAATTGTAGCCTTACCACCTATGTTACTTTAAGCCAATTTAAATTAGGTAGTTGGGTAACAAAAGGTTGGTACCCAATTTCTTCAGGAAGTTTTATAGATTTGGATATTTCGGAACATAAGGCTGATAATTTATATTGGATGGCTACTGCTAATAATGGCAAATATATCGACTGGGTTGATAATAGTAATGGAACGGATATGTGTTTTGATAGGATAAACGCCCATGAGATTTACGACAATGCCATCAACCGTCAATCTGCAAATGCTCCTTCATGCCCAAATACAGCCAAGTTTCATAAAAAAGAAATTGAATCAAGAAACACCATGGTTTCAACTAATTTGTCTTGTCCCGACATTATTACTCGCGGGGGAGAAGATATTAAAATAACCTCTCAAAAGGAAATAACCATTTCATTTGATGAAAAATCTAATGTTCAATGGGATGGAAAAAGTAGCTTAGTTGATTTATATAGCACAAGAATTATTGAGCCATTGATCGAAAATAATACTGTCGAACAGTATGATCTTTATTATATAAAACGAAATAAAACAATTCATTTTATCGGATCAAAACTTGAATTAGTTAGGATACATTACCCAAAGTTTTCTAGTAAAAATAATGCTGAATCTTACCTAATAGTATCGAAATTTGATGAGTAGGAAGATCTAAATTGATCATATTGATTCATTAATTCAATACGTCCTTAAATTTATTTTTCTATCAAATATGTCAGGTTAGTTATTGTAAGCTAAAAAGCAATTTAAAAAAACCATCATCATTTAGCGATTATTTTTTAATTACTAAGTTTTCCTACCACACCCCCCAATCCACTTCCATGGTATCTTGCCGCGAGGTAGGTTGTTGTTTACCTTTAGAAAAATAAACCATTTACCATCAACTAATTTGCAAACACTTGAACCCCATAAAAGTTATCCATCTTGTAAAATGTATCATCTTGATAATGTGCGGCACCAACCCCTAAGTATCCATAGTTCGCATTCAAGATATTTGCACGGTGACCGGGAGAATCCATCCATTGTTTCACGATTGCTTTTGCGAACGATAAATACGTATGGGGTAGAATAGGGTCTCCTTGATATTCATAGCTAAAATAACCTCCATTTTGATTAGGAGAATACACAGGGGTTCCTGCTTGATAATCTATTCCAAAAGATTTAGCAATATTCTCTCCTACCCACGACCAATTGAAACCGGCAAGCAGTGCACGGTCTCCCACGCTTTCCTTTTTTGAAACCACACTGGTATGCGAAAAAAACTCATAGGTTTTCATATCCTGCGCATGGCCAAACGCAGCAGCCTCTAAAGATTGATGAAACATCAAGGGAGTTATCCCTGCTTTTTTACGCTTCTGATTGGTTTCATAGAAAATTGAAGCATGCAACAAGGGATAATTTATTTTGCTAAAATCAATTTGCTCATTGAGTTTTTTTATGGTTAAGAAATCATTATAACTTAAGCTGTAGTTTTCGTATTTCCAATCCACAAGATCCCTGCAACAATAAGAGGCATCCAGCGTATTTAGATATTTTTTATAGGAATTAAATGGGATGAATTGCCCCCCCCTTGTTTTTGGCATGCTGTCGAAAACAGAAGCTAATAACTCTTCGGGTGATGCATTAATTTTACGGGAGACCATTACTTTTGATCGTTGCAATTCGCCTTCCATCATGAAAATCCTGGCGGCCAGTATTGACTTTTCTTCGGTGGATAATGATAAAGTTGGTTTTGAAGCCATATGCTTTAATGAATCTAGCGCAGATTGCCTTGGATTAGCGACTTGAGACTGTGCCAAGGTAGATATGAATAAAATCAAGAAAAGAGTGCTAAATCCAACAATACTCGAGTTATTTTTCATTTGTGTAAAGATAATCATATTTTACAACTCCTACCTCACCAACACAAAGCCCGCCCAATTTCGGCTTGTGTTGGGTATTTATGTCGCATTTCTTTTTGGGCCTTTGAAGAGGATGATACCCAGTAATAACATTTTGTAATAAAAAGATATTACCCTCATTATTGTAAGTAGATTTTAATTTTTTTTTAGAATTAGAAGAATAAAGGAAATCGTATTTTATGCGAACCTAAATTCTAAATATATATATTAATACTTTATTTAGTTCTCATAATATGAAATCCCTAAATCATTAATAATTAACTTTGGATGAATCTTATAAATCTCTCTCTCTCCATCTGCTGTAAATTTTATAGGTTGCAGATAAATCCACCATGTTGCATTTTCTATTTTATTACACCAAATTTTATTTAAAATACCATCTAATTTATGCGTCTTTTCTAATTCCTTTTTGTAAATAAATGCCATGATATCAGTGAAATATTGATTTTTAGTGATTGAAAAATAGGATGATTCTTTAATGATTTTAACGACTCGTTTATCTACTTTGTAATCATTTTGCAAACAATTCAAAAAATTATTAATGATGTTAATCCTATATATATTAAATTCATTCGATTTAAATTGAATAGTGTCTTTCGAATAGAGTTCTTGATAAATGTTAACTCCTTGATTCACGAAAGCCAAATTCAGGAATATTTCGGCAAATATTAGTTCATCAACATTGTAATCTGTTAGTACAATCTTTTTGTAGTAACGTAAAGTATTTTCATAGAGTTTAAGTATTGAAAGTAAATTCTTTTCATTTATTTTGGCAACCATTTCCTTACCATCTTGACTAAGTAAGGTAAAAGGGTTTGGATTTTGATATTTTTTTAGAACCCAATCAAATTCTTCTCTAATTAATTGTAAAATTAATTTTTTTTGATTGTTTGATTTAATCGTATCTAAAATTGATATTTGATATTTAAGACCATCAATATAAGTAGCTGATTCAGGATGACCCCTAAAATCTAAATCAATTAAAAAATAATTCAAGAATTCATAATCGTGTTTCTTTAAGAGATTATGTTCAAACATTAGACTATCTGAAAATTTAGTAATCATCTTAATGAATACATCAAATCTACTGTTGAATGATAGTAATTGAGAATATAAATTATTTTTAAACTCACTAATCGAAGTAGCAGTAAGAACAAGGTCACCAGATGCTTTCAAAACTTCAATGTCTTTCGTGTTCTTTACAACTTGTTTCTTTAACTCTTCAATATCTTCTTTGATATCATTAAAGTACTTAAATTCAGGGTTAGTTTCCTCAA
>Ga0209086_10001706_pt1 | contig 17701 bp, 27 predicted proteins | sample M_130207_XF_Meta_FD_187312 | JGI IMG/M metagenome (GOLD analysis project Ga0209086, IMG submission 187312) | Freshwater microbial communities from Lake Montjoie, Canada to study carbon cycling - M_130207_XF_MetaG (SPAdes) (version 2) | ecosystem: Environmental > Aquatic > Freshwater > Lake... | reverse complement strand
TGTAGGTAGCCAGCGAGACCACGCCGGACGAGACCGCCCCGAGGGCAACGAGATCGGCAAACGTAATGACGGTTTTGTGGGTGAAGCCAAACCGAGCTTGATCGGCGGCGTTAAGTTGGAGGTAGGTGGCCATCTGAGTAGTGAGTTGATGGGTGGTGGTTGTGCCTTAGCTACCAGGCGCGAATTTGATCAATTTGAGCGGATTCATCACGCAAAGGGCACCGGTGGCGGTGACGATAAAGCGCGTGCTGCGCGAGGTCTTGCCGAGCGGGATCATGTTCGGCGCGTCGGACCACCGGAGCTCCATGTTATCAATCGGACCGCCGACCGCGAGGCGCTTGGAAGCGGCCGTGGTGGGATCGCCCGACGCATTGATATGCTGCGAGAGCGCGAGCTCGATATCGCCAAAGCCCGTCTCCAGTACCTTGACGGCACCGAGATTGACCGTGCTCGACGGCGTGGTGTTGAAGCGGCGCACCATCGTGCGGCTCGACACATCGCGCGTGGAGAACGTGAGGCGATCCATGTTGCGCTTAAACGTGGAACCACAGAAGAGGACGTTTTCCTCGCTCTCATTGCCCGTCTGGCCGAATTGCGATTCCATGACGGTGGTGATGGTGGCGTCGGTGTAATCGGCAATAGCGGTGGAGGAGTCGATGGAGGCCGCGGGGGTGAGGTAGGCAGACGACACGGCATAGTGCGATTGCGCCGTGGAGCTGGCCCACTTGACCAGGCCGCGGGTCTGATTACCCACGTTGCCCGTCTCCAGCTGGCTCTCGTTATCGGAGAGCAGCGTAACTTCGCAGTTGCGCTTCAGCTCGATGAGCTTCTTCGCAATCTTCTTGGCGACGACGTTGCGCGGGGTGATCCCGGCTTGGTGCGTGGTGGTGGTAGCGAGACCGCCGATGGAGACGGCCTTTTCCCAAATCTGAATCCGCACATCTAGCTCGGCATCGCCGGCGGACGGGTTTTCAAAGTTGGATGGCTCGGCCTCGTCGATCGCCCCGGAGGTATCGGCGGTATCGTATTTCTCGACGGCGTAGGTGAGCTTGGATTGTTTGGGAGCGCTGCCTTTCGGCACGCGGGACATGAAGGGAAATGCGAAGGATTTCGCATTGTCGAATTGGTTGCTCAGGTCTTGGACCTTGGCAACGACATCGCGTTCAACGAGAGCTGGCATGGGAGTATTGGTTTACTGGAGACGGTTGATGAGTGCTTACAGGAGGGCGGCGATGCTCTCGGCCAATGAATCTTCGGAACCTCGCTCGCGCGTGATGCGCTGGTCTGCCTGGCGGCTCTGCGTCTGGCGGCGGTCGAGCCGGGCCGGCACCGTGCTAGGACGGCTCGGCGCGGCAGGGGCACGCACGGGAGTGCTCGCGCGCGCAGGCTGGCCGGCGCGCGGGGCGCTGGCCTTGGCCTCTTTGGCGAGACGCTCGATCAGCTCCTTGGAAACCGTGATGCCGTGAGCGCGAAACACGCCGCCGATAAACGCATCCGAGGCCAGCAGCTTGCCACCGGGCAAAGTGCGGAGCACGGGTAGATCGGACAGGAGTTTGGCGACCGTGGCACCATCGCCGGCCTTGGTATTGGCCAGCCAGGGGTAAGCCTGGGTGGCATACGCATCGACTTGGGCGCGGGTCTGGAGGAACTGTTCACGCTTGGGGGCGGCTTCGTTTAACAACGAGAAGGTCTGCGCCTTGAGGGCGGAGACTTGCTCGCGGTCAAACTCTTGCGTGCCGCCCTTACCATCGGGCAGGGTGGCGACATCGGCGTGCTCGTGGCGAATCGCCCACTCGTGGAGTTTCGTCCACCGGGAGCGCTGCGCGGCGAGTTGCGCCGGATCGTCGATGGCTTCGAGCACATCGGGTTCGAGCCGGTTCGTATCCCGGGCTTCGAACGACGCGAGGCGGTCGCTGGCTTGCGCCAGCTTTTCCTCGGCGCTCTTGGCGCGGGCCGTAAGCTCGTCGATGCGGTCGTTGCGGCCATCGCGTTTGCTGGGGGCCGCCGCCACGTCGGGATCGGCCGCTACGGGAGCGGCTTCACCCTCGGGCGGCTGGCCCTCGGGAGAGGGCGTGGATTCATCGGAAGCGGGTGCTGCGGCCTCATCGCTAAGGGTCGCGGCGACGGCTTCCTCAGTCGCGGTGTCGGCCTCATCGTCAGCCTCAAGAGAGGTGGCGGCGGGATCGGCATCGGCTTGAGTTGTCGGGTTCAACTCATCCAAGGCGGCCGAAATATCGGCGGCGCTGGGTAGCCCGAAATCCGCGTCTGAGGTATCACCCGACACGGGCGAGGTGTCGGGCTGCGCGGGAGACGGCGAGGGAGCCGCGCTAATTGTGGTAAGGTTCGCAGTCATGCTGTGGGCAAGTGCGTCCCTACGTGGGGCGGACGGCTAGACCGTCAAGGGGTGTGGGGCGGGGCGAGCGGGTTTGGGCGAGTTTGGTTCAGTTTGGACGCGTTTTGGTCAGACTTTGGGGCGTGAGGCGTTCATGTCGCGCCCTCCTTCATCGCCGCATCAATCGCTGCGCGTAGATCAAGGCCGCAATGCCAGACTCGCTCGCCTCCGACGATGAGCAGTATCTGGCCTGAATCCAACCGCGCCCGCTCGGCGGCAAGTTGGGCCTCGGCTTTCATGGCCCGCTCAAGCGCGCCGTTCCAGTTTGCGAGAGCGACGGTCTCAGCGCGTTCGGCTTTCTCTGCGCGTGACTTGTCCGCGATCGACTGAGCTAGGTAGTGCGCGGCCCATTTCGTTTCGTTCTCGCAGTCGGCGCGGAGTTGTTCGAGTTCGGAGATTATCCCGTCGATTGCCTCATCCTGAAGCTGATAGGGGTTGCTGCACGCTGCCGTGAGCTTCAAACGGATCTCGTGGAACATTTGAAAGTCATCCTTCGCTTTTTCTTTGAGCTGGTCGCGCTCGGCGGTGAGGGCGGTGAGTTCGGTTTCGAGTTTTTGTGAGCATTCGCGCAACGCTCTCGCGGTTTGTCCTGCGCTCATTTGTTCGCCGTCAAACGATTTGGACCATGCGGCGTCGGTGCGCGGTGTGGGTGTGGGTGTGTTCATGGTCGCACGATTAAATTCGGCACCGGCGCCGAGTCTGGGTCTATGCCGCTGGGAAAAGACACCTCATCCGCTTTCGGTAGCGCCGCCGCAAAAACCTGCTGCGACTGCCGCCATGTCTCGCCGGGATCAAAACGGTAATCGTACTTCCGCCCGCTGTGGACGTGAAGAATCACGGCGTGACCCAACCCCAACTCTACTCCCGGCACGAGGAAGAATAGGCCGCGCTGCGGAAACCGGCGGCGTGCGAAGAACTCGCTCCACCAATCGGCGGACTCTTGTTGCGTCTGTGTGAGGGCCGAATCAGGCGCGAGCGCCGCCGCGAGTGCGGGCGGCGTGGCGGTGCGGGGTGCGTCGAGTGTGCTCATGGTTCGTTGATTATCTTTGTGAAATCTGCATTGCGGCCTAGTTCGGCGTGCCACGTCTTTTCCGGCATCACTCGGTACTCTGAAATTTGCGCGAGGTTGGGCCGCACAAAGCTATCATCACGCCACAAAATGCGGTTGTTTGGCTGCGCGGCGATCTGCCCTGAGCCATCTTCCAACAAGAGCAGGTGGTAGCATTTGTGCTCTGGCGGGTACTGGCTGTAACCGTTGTCCGTGTGGTCTAGGGTGAACCAGTAGCTCGCGGGGACCATGACTCCATCGCGGTTCCGGTACTGGCACCCCATCTCGCGCAGGTACTCGTACTGCGTGACGCAGAACTCCCAGCCGTGGCAATCCCACGATTGCAGTTGGGGAAGGTCGTGGACCTGCTGGCAAGTGGGCTGCTCATGCCGTAATTTATGCAGCGGTATGCGTGCCCACTGCGCTCCTGATTCGCACAAAATGGAAAAGTGCAATGCGCGAGATGGAATCGAGGTCACGCCAAAGATCACGCAGCGCTCGTAGTTGCTGGTATCCGTGGTCACGCCACGCAAAATGCCTTGATCGACTAAGCCGTAATTGTGTTGGGGGATGGATTTATTCATCGCGAATTTCCATGCCGGAGCTCGGCAGACTCCTCCGGCTGCGGCAAATCAAATCTTAAAGACTTTGCGATTCTTAAAGACTAACGAGTGCTTGCGACGGGCGTGAGATACCCGGCGAGTTCAGCCTGAAGGCTCGCAATCTCCGCAATGCGGCCGGCGCAGAGCCCCGCCTCGCGCTCGCTCAGGCGCGGGGCCGTGCTGGCGATGGTGGCCGCCGCCAGGCGTTCGCTCAAAATCTGGTAGAGCGCGCGCGGCACGGGGTCGCTCACGTGCTGCGTGGCAAAGCTCGCACGCAAATCGGCCGGCGTGAGCGGCGTGGCTGCGGCGGGATAATAGACGACGCTGGGGCGTTTCATGCGTGGGAGAGCTTAGGCTGCCGCCGCACCCGGCCCTTGCAGCGGGGCGGTGCCGAGGCGGCCGATTTGCTTGTTCTTCTCTTGGGTGACTTGCTGCATGAGATACTTCTGGCGATTCTCCACGAGGGCGCGGAACCAATCGGCACCTTGGTAGAGCTGCGCGAGCTGCGTGCTCTGCTGGATGTGTTGTTGCATGGTCTGGAGGCGCAGCGAGGCGTTGATGCCCTGCTCCGGCATCTCGGGCTCCACGCCCACGGCCATTTGCGCGAGGTTGTTCTTCTCATCGGAGATTTCCTTCTGCGTCACGTTAGTCTGCGGCTTGATCGCGCGGCGCCCGAGCACGGGATCGAGCGAGTAGGCCGCCCACTCGACAAGCGGCCCGAGATCGAGGATGCCGGCGGGATCGAGCGAGCGCAGATCGCCAAAGGCCTTCATCTTCTTCATGGCAAATTCCATGTTCAAATCGCGGGTGTCGATTTCAATCATGACATCCCACTCGCCGCCCACGTCTTCGGGCTTGAGGGCGAGGCCCTCGCCACCGGGGCCGGTCACGCGGGCCAATTCCTCGGGGGTGTAAAAGCGGCGGGCTTGTTTGAGCACGGCGCGCATCACTTCGCGCCAGAGGCCTAAAAACGAATCTACGCCGGCCTGCTGGAGCATGGCGATGCGGTTCGGGTCTTGATCAGGGGTCTGGCGGCCGGCGTATTCATCGAACTCGCGGCGCGTGGTGGCTTCCATCTCCACGCTGGCGTTCATAAACGGCGGCATCTGGACGAGCTCAAAATCATCCATGCGCTGCACGGGGATTTGCGCGTTGGGCCCTAAAATGAGCTCGAAGGCGCCGCGCTGCATGAGCGTCTTGCGCGGGGGCGAGGCCACAAGCTGCGTGTAATTGGCCCGCGCATCGCGCTGGGTCTTGATTTCCTGCTGGTGCGTGGCGAGGGGGCGCGTGAGGCCGCGGCTATCGGTGAGCTGGCGGCCGAGGCGCTCGCGGGGGCGCGCGTAGAAGGGGTAGCCACCCTCGGGATCATCGTACAGCTCGCACTTGGCACACGTATCCACGGCGGCGATATTCCACACAGTCATGTACACGCCGGGCACGCCGAGCTCATCGGCACGGCGTTCGTAGCTCCACCAGATTTCGTAGAGAAAATTGTTTTCATTGACCATGCCGCCGGGGCGCGAAATCGAAATCTCTTCGATGGCGCTGCGCCAATTCTGATTGCCGATCGTCTGCCCGCGCCCTTGGTCGATCACGGTATCCACCCACGCCTGGCTCCATTGCTGGGTGACGACGCGCTCGCGCAACTCGACTTCGGAGAGCCACTCGCGGCGGTGGATGGAGCGCGCGCGCTGGAGCTCGGCGGTACCCACGGGAAAGAAAATATCCTCCATGTATTTGAGCACCTGCACGCCGGGGCGATTCTCGCGCACGACGGGCACAGGCAGCTCCGCGCGGCCCTCCTTGCGCAGCGTGCGCACGGCGGCCTTCACGGCGGCCGGCGTGACGCCCGGATAGGCGCGCGTGAGCCAGGCGATAAATTCGCGGTCGCGCAGGGGGTTCAGCGCAAGATCGTTAAAATCCGCCAGCATGGCGGGCTCCAACCGGGGATCATCGGGGGCGACGTTATCGGGATTGCTCTCGCCGGTGCTGTAGAGGATCGCCAAATCATCAAACGAGAGCTCGCGGCGGACGAGGGTGACATCCTGCCGCCAGTTGACCTCGACGACGGCCAAGGCGGGATCATCCCCAAAGAAGTGTTGCGCGGAGAGCTCCACCTCCGTCTCCAGCTCGGCGCGCATCTCGCAATCGCGCAGCCAACGCAGGAGCGAGGTGACGCTGGCCGCCTTGGGCGCATCGTTGGGCTCTACCGGGGTGGCTTGCACCTGAGCGCGGAAGAACGCCTGTTTTACAAGGGCCACCTTATCCCCGATGATTGAATCCACGGCAGGGATACGGGCATCGCTCGCGCCCTCAAAGGGCAAGGGGTCCTCGCCGAGAGCGGAAGCGTGCTTGCGGCCATCGGTAGTCTGGCCGGCCCAGACATTAAACCGCACGGCGCGGGCCTCCTCCTGGCGCTGCCAGACGAGGGTGCCATCGGCGATGATGTGCTCAAGCTCGGTGCGCAGTTCACGGATGTCTTCGGGGTCGCGGGTGGGGGCGGTGGGTGTCATGGGTGAGTCTATTCAGCGCGGCGCGGCGTAGCGTCAAGTAGGCTGTGCAGAGCGCTGGGCGGCGGCGTTCTCGCGCACGACGGTGGCGAGATCCACGAGGCCATTGAGACAATCGAGGTAGCGAAGGATGCGCGGCCGCTCGTAGCGGACTTGCTTCAGCCCGGCGAGACCGCGCACGGGCACGATCGCGCCGAGGCGCTCGGCGCGCGCGAGGGCACGCACGCCGCCCACGGCTTCGGCCACACACTTGCGGCGGAGGTAGTATTGCTGCGGGAGGGCGGTGGCGGTGGGGGGCATAAATTTAAGCGGAGGCGGCGGCTTTTTTGGCGGCGTAGCGCACGGCGCGGCGGGTTGCTATCTTTTCACGGTTGGCGGCGGCGTAGGCTGCGTAGTACGCGAGTAATCTTTTACGGTTGGCGACGTAATAGGCGCGGCTAATCGCGTTCGCCTTTTTACGATTTGCGGCCCAGTTGTGGGCGGTGCGTGCGGCTCTCAGTTCACGGTCTTCCGCGCGCTTTGCGGCGGATGCTTGTCTTTCTTCAGTCGTTTTTATTCTAGGCATAGAAATTTTAATACGCGCACACTCCGCGGGTGCGGAACATCTCGGGCTCCACGAAGCCGTAGGCGGCTTCGATAAAATAACGGTCGGGGTCGATGATGTCCTTGAGCGCATCGCGCTCGCTCGTCATCGGTGGGCCGATGTAGCTCGTGTAGCACGTGCGCGTCTGTATCAGATCGTCCACGACATACCATTTCGGGCAATTATTCAGGGCGTCCATCGGTAGGCTCTCATCCCACTCCATCGCGGTTTGCAGTTGTTGCAGCCCGTGCTGGATGTGGCGGCCGGGGGCCTCCTCCCAAAACATCCGGGGCAAGGCGATGCGGCCCTTGGCGTCGAGGCTCTCGTTGCCCATGAGGTCGATGATGCTGGTGCCTTCCTCCTGGCCGGGGATGCCAGCGCCGCCAAGGCGCGGGTCGATCAAGCGGCGCTCGATGCGCTCGGAGCGGGAGCCGTCCCACGCGCCGGTCTTGGGATCGTGCGTCCAGCCTTCGAGCTCGAGGATGAGGCGTTTGTAGCCATCCATGCCGCGGCCGCTATCGAGGCGCTGGGCCTCGCCGGGGCGCCAGTCGTGTTTATCGCCACCCTCGGGCGGCACGGCCCACGGGCCGTAGCGCTGCGCATCGGGCCACTCGCGATAAACGATGGTGTGCCCGGCGGGGGTGACGGCATACCACTTGATAAACCAGTTCTTGGTGCCGGCGGGATCGGCCACGCAGTAGCGCGCCGTGCCCCGGTGGGCGAGCGCGTCGAATTGCGCGCGGGTGATGAGGTGGGTATTGCCAAACTTGGGCAGCGCGGAGCCGAGGGGCTTATCTACCCAGCCATAGGCGCGCACAAACCACTGCTCCTTCGGGCGGCCGCCGAGGCGGTCGAGCACCTCGTTATTGGCCCCCATCGGATTCATGCCCCAGTGGTAAAAGAGGACGCGCGCCTTGGGGTTGGCGCATTGCATCTCAAAGGGCATGTGGCCAGGCGGGCAATCGCGCACGTGGACGACATCGGGCTTGAGCGTGCCGTGCATCTGCGGGGCCACGGGGCGCGTCTCCGTGATGCGCGCGCCGGCAAAGAACTTGGCGACGACGGGGGTAAACGCCGGTTTATTCCCATCGAGCGGCGTGAAGGTGATGAGCATCCGCTGGCGGCGGTTGCGCCCCACGCGGAAAGCCATCGCCTCGTAAAATGCGATTGGCACCAGCTCATCGAACCACACGCCATCAAGCTCGTAGCCTTCCAAATCCTTCACGTCCTGCTTGTAGTTGAAAAACATGCACACCGAACCATTGGGCAAAATGAACTGCGCGCCGGAGAATCCGTTCTGGCGCTTGTATTTCACGTAGGTCTCGGAGGAGGCCGCGCCGAGGTCGCGCCACTCGGGCGGGAGGGTATCGTGGATGCGCGATTGCTGTTTGTTAATCGACGCCTTTTCCGATGCCTCAAAGACGGCCCACACCTGTTTGCGGGAGCAGAGATTATCGACGACGATCTTGGCCGCATCGCGCGACTTGCCTAGGCGATTGGCCCCGAGGACGAGGAGTTCATCGTAGTCATCGAGGATCTGCTTGGTGCGCTCGTAGAGGGGCGAATCGTAGCCGTGGCGCAGCGGGTCGTGCAGCTCCAGCTTGATCTTGGCCTCGCGCTCGCCGTGGAATTTCAGCCAAAAGGCGCCGGCCGCGTCCTCCCCCATCTTCGCATAGGACGCCGCAATCTGCTCGCGCGTCGGCAGCGCGAGCACGGGATGCGGGGTCCAACGGAGCTTGGGGGCCGGGGTCATGCGCAACGAGGGAGGCGGGTGACGTCCCACGCGCTGCGCAGGCTGCCAATGGCGCACGCGGGGCACTCGTAAAACCGATTGTAGGGGAAAACATTCACGGCGCGGAGTTCACGGCCGTCGATGTCGGCAAAACAATCGGGGCAAACATACGTCCACTGGCCGTAGCAATGCGGCGCGAGGTCGTGCGTGAGCGTCACGCTCGGCACGGTGTTGGTGGTGGTGGTGGTGCAGCTCATCGGGTCGGGCGCGTCGCGGCGGTCTCCCCCAGCGGTGCATCGACATCGCCGGTCTCGGGGCGGCCAAACCACATTTTTATGAGCCGGGCATCGTCGGCGTGCGCGGCGAGGTTGAGGCTCTCGCTGCGGCCGAAGACGCGCACCTCGGGCGAGAGCGTGCAGAAGCCGGCGGAGATCGGCCGGCCCACGAGGGCGAGCTCATCGTGCGAGATACTGGCGGGCAAAAGCACGGGCACGGCTTCAGCCCCGGGGCGGAGGTTGAGGATAGCGTAGTTGATTTTCATGGATGCGGGGAAATCACGGGAGGCGTGACGGCGCGGGTGAGACGGGCGACGCGCACGGCGTAATCGGTGCCGGCGCAGATGCGCGCGGAGGCGGGGCCGTAGCGCCACGCGGCGGCGAGGTATTCATCGCTCGGGGCGAGGTGCCGCCGGTGGAGCTCGGCCGTGAGGTAGGCCAGATGCAGCTCGGCGACTTGGCGCGCCTGCACGGGATCGGACGAGGCAAAGAGAAACGGCAGGCGGCTGTGGCGCGCCCACGTCTCGGGCGTGAATTGCCACGCGCTGCGCTCGCCGCCGGGGCCAATGGCAGTGGCATCGCCGCCGGTCTCGACGGATGCCAGGGCAAAGAGCAAGGGCGGCAGCCCGGCGAGGGGCGGCGGCGTCTCCGGCGCGCGCGGGGGCGCGGGCGTGGGCTCGGCGCCAGCGCAGCGCCACCGCTTTGCCGCTGGCTTCCACGGGCAGAGTGAGACGATGAACAGCCCGGCAAACACGAGCACGACGAGGACGGTGACGAGGGCGGTTTTCATCGGGGTATGGGGCGGAGTGGCGTAGCGGTCAGTAATCGGCCTTGGAGGTGGGGCCGGTAGCGGTGGGCGAGCGGGGCGCGCCGGCTTCGTGCAGGGGCTTAAAATATCCGTGCGCTTTCTCGAAGCGGGTCTTCACGATGCCGCGCACGCCGGAGCGGCGTTTATCGACGCACAGCCACATCTCGGGGTTGGTCGTATCGAGGCCGACTTGCTCGCGGCCAGCGCCATCGACGACGGGCATATGCAGGAAAATCACGACGTCGGCATCGTGGTAGAGCGCTTGCGATTCGCGCAGCGCGCCGCGGTCGGGTAGCTCGTGGATGACCTTGCCCTCCTTGTCCTTCTTGACCGTGCGGAGCTTGGAGAGCGAAGCCTCGTTGAGCTGGGCGCCGCCGATGGTCACGCAGCCGAGCTCACGCTGGAGCGCCTGCCACGTGTGCGAGATATGCGCGACCTCCTGCTCGCGGGAGTTGCAGCGCTTGCCGACGCCGATGAGTTGCAGGTAGTCGAGCACGATCACATGCGGCGTGCCGTGCTGCGCGCACCAGGCGCGCGCGTGGGCCGCGATGCCCTCAATGGTGTCAAACGCTACGTCGTCTTTTTTCTCAAACAAAAACAGTTTCTTGTCGGCCTTGGCTTCGAGCTCGGCGAGCGATCGGTCGAGCCGGGCGACGTGATCCTTGGGCGCGCGGGCGAGGCCGCGCACACTGGCGCGCGCGGTCGTGGCGGCCATCGACTGCACGAAGGAGTAGCGCGTGGTCTCGATGGTGTAAACGAGGGCGCGCTGGCCGCGCTCAACGGCGAGGCTCGCGATATTGCGCATGAGGACGCTCTTGCCCATGCTGGAGCCGCCGCCGATGATCACGTTCCCATCCTCGCGCATGGAGCCGAACGGCATCATGCACGAGGAGGAATCAAGGTTGTCGAACTCGGGGAAGCCGGTGTGAATCCAGCCCGTGCGGTCTTCGGTGCCGGCGGCGCGGGCCGCCACATCGGCGCGGATCTGGGCAATGACGACGCCGAGCGTCTCGACGACGGCGCTATCCCCCTGGCGCGCGCGCGCGGTGGCGGTCTGAAACCAGGCGGCGAGCGGCGCAAAGAACTCAGCGAAGGGCTCGCCCGAATACCGGTGGCAATCCTCAATCGCCTTTTGCGCGCGGCGGATGGTCTGGCGGAGTATCCAGAATTTGCGTACTTGGTCGATCCAGTGGCGGGCGTGCGCGGAGGTGCCTTGGTAGGTCGTGATTTGAGTGAGCACGGCGTAGCTGCCGATGCGCTCAAGATCGCCCGTCTCGCGGAGACGCTCGGCCACGGTGGCAATGTCGATGGGGTGTTGCGCAATGCCCAGCGTGCGCACGGCGGCGTAGATCGTGCCGTGCTTCGGATCGTAAAACGAGTTTTTGTCAAAGTTGGCGTTGCGGCAGAGGGGAAACACCTCGTCGGGATAGGCGATCACGAGCGCGAGGAGCGCCTCCTCGGCTTCGAGGGAGTGCGGGAGCGCGCGGCCGACTTCGGGGAGGGCGGCGAGGGCGCGCGACGCGTGGGCGGAATCGGCGGCGGAATACGTTTCGAGGTGCATGGGAAAATCAGGCGGTGGCGGAAGCCGGGTAGGCGCCGCCGGCCCACGTGGGATCGTTGAGCAAGGTGTTCAGCTCGGGCGAAATGCTCGCGGGGCTTGCAACGAAATTTTTCGGACCGGAGGAGCTGGAAAGCGCGGCGCGGCGGGCGGCCTCGCGCATCCAGCGCCGGGCGGCGGCGTGCCACGAGGCCAGCGGCCGGCCGGTGTTGAGCGTCCAGCCGTTGCTCTCGTAGTGGTCGTAAAACTCCTCGGCGTGGGCTTCGGTGCTGTGACGACTTACGAAGAAGAGCGCAGCGATGAATAGCTCGCTCGGTCTTTGGCCGTCAGGCTCTCCGGAAGGTTGAATGACGGTTGGTTTGTTTGGGTTGTATGATGATTGGGGTGTCTGTGTGGCACCAGGGGGGTGACTGTGTGGCACCGGTATTTCGGACTGGGTGGCACCCGTGGGGTGACTGTCTGGCACCGCTGGGGTGACGGTCGGGCACCCGTGGGGTGACGGTGTGGCACCCATAGGGGCAGCCCGATTGACCGCCTCGCGATGCACAAAGTAATCGTTGGCGCGCCGGCCGCCTTCTCTGCGGCCGCCGTCAATGATGTCGATCCAGCCGGCATTTTGGAGGGAGCGAATCGCGCGTTGCACCGACCGCTCGGAAAGTTTCGTGCGTTGAGAAATCTGCAGAACGCTCGGCCAGCATTTGCCGAGGTGGTCATTGGCTTGATCGGCCAGAACTAACAAAACGAAGCGTTGGATAGGATCGGAAGGCTCCGGGCGCTCCAACACGAGGGTCATCAGTTTAATACTCATAGGGCGAAAAGGTCGGTCTGCGTGCCCTGCGGGCGGCGCTCATCGAGTTTGGCGGCGAGCCACTGGGGCGTCATCTGGAAGGGTTTCCCGTCAGGATCGGTCGCCGGCGTGAGCGCGATGATCGCGTGAATCTCCTCGAACAAGCCGGGGAAATACGGCGTGTAGCGCAGCCAGAAACCGTAGCCGTTCTTAATGCCGCCACGCGGCTGCACGGGCTGCTGCGTGCCGTCGTCGTGCCGCCAGTGGAAATCCAGCGGCAGAGGGTGATTCGCGAGGTAGCGCTCGGTCTTGGCCTGCGTCCAGAGCTCGGCGGGATCAAAGAATCCATCGGGAGTTGTCTTCATGGCAAAAGGTCGGTGGGGCCGAGGGTAGCGCGGGCCTCGTCGGTCTTGCGCGCAGCGAGCGCGGCGTGGGCGTGGTCGAAGAGCGGCGCGGCGTTCGTCTTGAGCCACTCGCCCATAAACTTCGGGCACGCCTCCGGCCACCGCCCCGGCGAGCGGCGCAAGTGCGCAAGCAGAGCGGGACCGCGATCATTGAGCCACCGCGCGCTCTCGGTGCGCGTCCACGGCTTGCGGCGCTGCCACGCCTGCTGCATGACGAGGGAGTGCGCCTCGGTGTGCTGGGAATTTTGAAGCGTGCTCACCAGCGGCCTTTCCGGCGCGGCAAGCGCCCGGTGAATTGCAGGCCGTTGGCGCCGCCGTCGATGACTTGAAGCACCATGCCCGGCGTGAAGAGGCGGTTATCCCGCACGCGCACGGGGCGCTCGCCAAGGCGGTTGAGCGGCGAGCACAGAAGGATGCGGATATTGGGCGGCACGCGCCGCACCACCATCATCACGCGCGGCGCTGGCCCGTCCTGTATGCCTAGCGCTGGCGGCGCAGGGCTTGCAATCGTCGGTGAGGGCAAGGACTCGGGCCGCAGCGCGGAAGCGATTATTTCGAGGCCGCTGGCCGTGAGCACGACGGCGTTGCGCACGATGCGGAAGTGCGCCCCCTCAGTGAGCCGCTCGCCGCGCAAGGCGACGATGCGCTCACGCGCCACGCCCAGGCTCTCGGCGACCTTTGACTCCCAGAACAGCTCGCCCCCCGCGTCGGCGGGAGTCGTCGCCGCCGAAGCGGGTGGAGGTGGCGGCACTTCGCCGGAAGATTTTTTTCGGCTCATAGGAAACAGAATCGGAAATCATTGGCCCAAAATTCCGTCGCAATGGAATCAGTCGCTCTCACACCCCCCCCGTCGAAATCGGGCACCCCCCCCTCCCCCCCTCCCGCGCGCCCGCGCCCGCGCGCGCTCACGGCCGCACCTCCGCGCCCGCGCCCGTCATCCGCCCGTGATCCGCCCGCGCCTGCTCCGCTCCCTCGTGCGATGGGCGGAAAATAGGTGAGTCGGAATCACCTGAAGCCTGAAACTCAATGCCGGCCGCCGCCTCGATCCGCCCGGCGGCCGCCTGGTCGGCAGGCCTTTGGGCGGATGTTTCCTGAGCCTCAACCGGTGCCGGTGCGCAGGCCTGCACCTCGATCACTCCCAGGCTTGCGAGCATATCGTTGAGGCCGGCATGCGTCGGCCCGGTGACGTGCTCGATCCTGACCGTGGCGCCGCCAGTGAGGAGCAGCGCTTTGTCGGTCATCACGCCGGCGAGGATCGGCAGCGATGCGCGCGGCATCTCGTCGATCTCATCCCGGCACCGGTCGATTGCCTCACGCGCCAGGGCGAGGGCATCCAGGCCGATGCTTTGTTTATGGCGGTCTAACTCCCCGCTCTCAAGCGCCTGCCGGCGCAGCGCACGCACGACCTCGCGCGACACCCCGAACGCGGCCGCCACCCGGCGACTCCCCTGCCCTTCGGCGACCGCACCGAGCACGGCCGCGCGCAGATCCGCGCGCGCATCCAGGCAGCGCGCCGTGCATCTGTTGCTCCGGCGGTCGCCCTCGATGCTCAACAACTCATCCCCCTCGGTGCCGAGGGCCGCGTGCATCGTTATCTGAGATCCGAGAGTCAGCACGGCGGAAAAATTACCGATTGCCCGCGGCAAGGGGATTTGCCCACTCGGACACGAGCGCGGCGAGCTGCGATGCAGTCCAGCGCCGGCCTTTGTGCCCGCCGCCTGGCACGATCACCGCGGCCGCCGGAAACTTGCCCTCCATCGCGAGGGCTGACAACCGCTCCGGCTGCACGCCGACCACCCGCGACACCTGCGCCAGGCTGTAAAACTGCTCGGCCTCACGAACTTTGGGCGCGCTCATGCGTGGCCCTCCATCGCCGCCAGGGCGCCGGCGTAGCTCGACCAGTTACCTCGATACGTGCGCGCGGCCGATTGCGTGGCATCGATCGGCTCGGCAATCGTCCACCCGCCGGCCGGATGCCGCACCACCTCGCGCGTGCACATCGCGGCCGGCACCTCGTCGGCGCTCGGCAGCCGGCACGGCAGCCCGGGGCCGGTTAGTTCCCGAAAAAATGAGGCTTGGGCGACCATGTTAGGCGGCCTCCTGCGTTGCGCGCCGGGTGTCGGCCGGCGCCGCGGCCGGCAGACATGCGGCCGCCAAGGTCGATTTGATAAACTCCGGAGGCGTCTGCCCGGCGCGCACCGCGGCTAAATCGATCGCCTGGGCGAGTGGGGCAATGCGAGGGATGCGCAGGATTATCGTCCGATCAGGTCCGCGGCGAGTGGGATGGCTCATTTACAACGTGTAAAAGTGTTACACATCGCCCGTCAAGAAAAAGCGTTAAACTGTTACGATCCTTAAAACTAAAACCGCGCGCAACTCGCGCACCGCGCGTCGTTTGTGTTTTTCGATCAACTGCGCGCGCAAATTTGTTTGTATTGCGCGCGCCGCTCTGCATCGTGGCTGTCGTCGGTGGGCCGCGTGGCTCGCCGGTTTCTCTTGCTTTTAGTGCCGGGCAGGCAGGCGGGAGAAAACAACCACACTGCCACCTGTTACAAGCAGGCCGCCCGGCATCAGGAGAGAAAACCATGATCGCACAAAATCACAGCACAATCGAGCGCCCGACCTTTTCGCCGTCCGCTCTCGCCGACCGCATCGCCCCCAGCTATTGCACCCACTCGCACAGTTCCGCCCTCGACCTCGCCGACCGCCTAATCTCCGAACCCGATTGCTCGACGTGGCTCCGCGGCGCCATTGTCCGCGCCCTCGGCCGCGATCCGGTCGATGCGGTGGCCGACGCCGAAATCTTGCTCTCCATCCTGTCCGCCCGACTGGAAGAGATCCAAGGAGGTGCCAAATGAGCGCCGACCACACGCCGGGTCCTTGGACATTCTCGACCGAAGAACAGGGCCGGTGCGTAGTCCGGTCGCAGACCACCGGTTACCCCTACGTGGCTCAGGTGTTGTCCACCAATGCCCGCTTAATCGCCGCGGCGCCGGAGCTGCTCGCGGCGCTTGAAAACCTGATCGAAACCACTCCGAGCGACATCGACTGCGAGGACAACCTCGAAAAATACCGGTCGTTTGTGCTGCGCACCGCGATTGAGGCAGTCGCTGACGTGCGCGACGATTCCAACAACGGCCGCGCGCCTGGTGATCCCGGCCCGGCGCCCAATGGCGTCACTTATTCCGACTGGCTAGCGTTCAACAACATCGACTAACCCTCAAGCTCCTAACCATGTCCCTCCTCTCCGACTCCGAACTCTCGGCCATCGCGCGCAACCACGCGCGCGTCGCCGCGATCCCCACCCAAGCCCAAACCCTCGACATGTTCGCCCAGGGCGAGCAGACCGAAGAGCTTACGCTCTGCGGCGAGATCCTCACCGAGCGCCCCGCGCGCGCTCGTTCCACCGACCGGCAAACCTCGATCCTCTACACATGAGCACCCGCACCGACCAAATCACCGCGCTTGTCGCCCAGCTCGCTGCGTGCGAGCGGGGCCGCCAGGCGCTCGCCGACCTCCGCGCGCTTTTAAACAACGGCGGCACCGGCCTCGACCAAAACAACACCCGCGCGCTGCGCGGCCTGCTTGACCTCGCCACCACCGGCGGGGCTGCCGGGTCCGTGCTTGATGCGCTTTATCCTCACCGCACGCCATGAAACCCAAACCAAAACCCAAAAAACCCAAACACGCCAACGCCGGCAACAAAAACGCCCAGCGTGGCCCAGCGCGCCGGGTGCCGGTCTTTGTCCGCCTCGATCCCGCCGACCTTGCTACCCTAAAACACCAGGCTGCCACGCGCGGCCTGTCCCAGTCCGACACCGTTAAACTTTCCCTGATCGTCCTCGAATCCTCACCCATGAAAACGCTTAAACTCAAAACCTCCGAAAATTCCGCAGGCCTTGCCACCCTACAAAATCCCGCCGCGCCCGTTGGGCTCAGCGCCTCCGGCTCGATCACCTACGAAGTGAAGGGCATCCCCGAGCACCTCACAACGGCCGCCGTGGCCAAACTTTTCAACGAAACCGCTACCGTTTCCGGCCACACGTTTGAGTTTGCGCAACTCGGTGCCGGTCTCATCGCCCGCGGCACCTAACTCACCGCCCACCACACCACCGCGCCCCACGGGCCGCCCCTCACCGGGCGGCCCTTTCTTTTGCCCACGTGCTCGCCCACGTGCCCGCCCACGTGCCCGCCCACGTTTAAACCCCACCGCGCCGCTACCGTTTTAAATGCCCCAAACAATTTAATATCTGTAAATCCGTTGCTTGCTTTTACCAAAACCAACCTTTAAAACCTTTAAACCTTGTTCCAGACAAGGACCATGAGCTCCGCCGTCAAATTGACCAAGTTGGTTGGCTTCCACGCCGACACCGAAATGCAAGCCACCATCTACCGCCGCGCGGCAGAGGTGGCCGAGGGCAACGCGTCAGCCTATCTCCGGCGCCTTGCGGTCGCCGACATCACCGCCTTTGGCGCACAGCCTACCGGCGTGCAATCCGACATCCTCGCGCGCCTGGCCGCGCTCTATCGCCCGCGCATTGCCGCGCAGCTCGCCGACCTGCTCACCCGCGCGCAGATCGACCAGCCCGCGCTCCTGGAGAATTTGCTTTTAGAGTTGTTTACTACCCTGGCAGCGGGTCACACCGCCACCGAAATCCACATTCACACTACCCCGCATGTCACCCCGGCTTCGCTCCCTCCTCTCCCTGTTCTGGAAATTCTGGACGCTAAACAAAAACTCGCCGCCGCCGCCCGCACCAACGCTCGCACATCCGCTCGGCAGTCTCGAAGATGATAAGGCGATGATTTTCGACCTCCGGGGCCGGTTGCTCTGGATGTCTCCGGCGTTTGGGGCCGGCAGCCCCTCACCCGGCCGCCTCGTTGGATCGCGTTGGATCGAGTTCATTGAGACCCGCGACCAAACGCGCGTCCTGCGTTGGCTCGTGTCCGCCGAGTGCGCGTTTGGCATTGAATTTCACGCCATGAACCCATTCGACGGCTC
>Ga0209086_10001704_pt1 | contig 17715 bp, 29 predicted proteins | sample M_130207_XF_Meta_FD_187312 | JGI IMG/M metagenome (GOLD analysis project Ga0209086, IMG submission 187312) | Freshwater microbial communities from Lake Montjoie, Canada to study carbon cycling - M_130207_XF_MetaG (SPAdes) (version 2) | ecosystem: Environmental > Aquatic > Freshwater > Lake... | reverse complement strand
TTATACCTTAGTGCCAGATTACGGAGCTACAACTAGAGTAACTGTAAAAGCAGGACCATGATGCTATTTATAAACAATACGCCAGTAGGTTGTTTGACTTCTGTAAGTAGATCAGAGCAGATTTCTTTTCTAGGAACGTGCAAGACAACACAGTCAGGCGGTCTAACGCAATTAGGAAGACTCTACACCTACTCTATACCATTTGAGGGTGTTATGACTACTGACAATAATATAATGTCTTGGACAGGCTTAAAATCGCTTGAAAGAGTTAAGATAGACTGGGAAATTACAGGCGATGGCATAGAGGGTGAGCAAGGGCAAGGATTTATAGAGAATTTAGAGATAGTAGGTGAGGTGCAGGATTTTATTAAATTTAGCGGAAACATAACAGGCTATGACTGATTTAATGCTTTATATAAACGATACGCCAGTCGGGTGTTTGCTTAGTAATAATTTGGCTGAGAGTATTAGCTTTATTAAGACTTGCAAATCTACGCAAGATATGGCTCAGAAGCAGTTACCACAGTTGCATTCTTATTCGATTAGTTTCGAAGCAGTTTATTCGACAGATCAGGCAATAATAGGTTGGGATCAGTTAAAAGACTTAGGCAGATCTAGGCAGATTATGGATTGGTCAATGCTTAACACGGATACGAATGAGGGCGATGCAGGTGAGGGATTTCTGGAATCTTTAGAGATTAGCGGAACATCAGAGGATTTTGTTAAATTTACAGGAGTTATTACAGGCTATGGAGCTATTGTAAATGCAGCTCTAGCTTATAATGTTTGGGCGCAGGATTCAGGTGTTTATGTAGATAATGGTGGTGGTTTGTATGTATTTGTAAATTAAAAGATATGCCAGTTATAAATGGAGTTTATTTAAAGGATTTTACGGCATTACCGAGTTCGGTAACGGATGCTAATATAATACCTATTGCCATTACTGGCAATCAGATAGCGTATAGGACTACTGTCGGAGGTATTGTAACAGATGCTAGAGTGACTAGTAAACTATTGACAGGCTTATCGGTCACAGGTGGCGCTATTGCCGCAACCGATACCATATTACAAGCATTTGGCAAAGTCCAGAACCAGATCAATAGCAAAGTGAGTTCAGTTGGCTTAACAATGCCATCGGCTTTTAACGTAGCTAACTCACCAATAACAAGCTCAGGTACTTTAGCAGTAACCGCAGCAGGTGTAGCATCTCAGTACATTAGAGGCGATGGCGCTTTAGCTGATTTCCCGACAAATGGGGGCGGTGGCTCATCAGTTTCCTATTATCTAAACGGCTCTGTTAGTCAGGGAACTTTTGTAGGTAATACTTACTACGAGATGAATAAAACGCCTGTTATCGGGACAGGTACTGATTTTACTATTAGCGCAAATGGATATATTGCGCAATTTATAACCGATGCAAACGATCCTGGCTCTTTACTAATACCGGCAGGTAACTGGAACGTAGAGATGTATTTTAGTGCATCATCTAGCGGTGGTACGCCATCATTTTACGTGGAAGTTTACAAATATAACGGCACTACATTTACGCTATTAGGCACAAGCTCAGCTACGCCAGAGGGTATAACAAATGGAACGGCAATAGATATTTATTACACATCGGTTGGTATTCCTGAGACTGTTTTAACAATAACAGACAGACTTGCTATTCGGGTTTATGTTACTAACTCAGGCAGAACAATTACCTTGCATACTGAGGATAATCATTTATCAGAGATAGTTACAACTTTTTCGAATGGTTTAACGGCTTTAAACGGATTAACCAAACAGGCTCAATACTTTGCGGTTGGAACATCAGGTACAGATTTTGCAATTTCAAGTTCCGTAGATACGCATACTTTTAATTTACCTACGGCATCTGCAACAAATAGAGGCGCATTGAGTTCAGCCGATTGGACTACGTTTAATAACAAGGCAGCTGCATTAAGTGGTACTATAAATACAATAGCGTATTGGAATAGTGCTACAACGATAGCAAGTTTAGCATTAGCAACCTATCCATCGCTTACAGAGTTAAGTTATGTTAAGGGTGTTACGAGTGCTATTCAAACACAGTTAAACGCTAAACAAGCGACAATAACCTTGACCACGACAGGCACTTCAGGTGCGGCTACTTTTATAGCAAATACTCTTAATATTCCTAACTATGCTGATGGCGGTGTGCTATCTCTTTCAGCTATTGGTGCAGTTCCAAACGCAAACGCTGCGACAATTACAGGGACAGTATTAAATCTACAACCTGCATCAGCTTCATTTGGTGGAGTTGTTACCACAGGAACGCAGACTTTTGCAGGTGATAAAACGCTTACAGGTACTCTTTACGGCATTGGATTATCAATGACAGGAACAGTTGCAGATATTGTTCAGGGTACGGCTACATCTGGTAAGGCGTTGCGAGGGACTGCAACAACAGGATGGGGATTATATGCAAGTGCTACAACAGGTGTAGGTGTGCAAGGAAATTCATCTGGAACAGGTGGGAGTGGTGTATATGGAAGTTCAGTAAATGGATATGGCGGTGTTTTTTATAATGATTCAACAACTTATCCTGCATTAGAGGTTAATAATAATAATGAATCAGCAGGTAATATTGCAGTATTTAGAAGAGTCGGTACTAGTGTATTTATTATTAATAGTTTAGGAAACATAAGTAACGGAACATACACCTATACGCTACCATCAGCGACAGGTACTTTAGCCTTAGTAGGTGGTGCAGGTGTAGGAACTGTTACAAGTGTCGCTGCTCTTACTTTAGGAACAAGCGGAACTGATTTATCAAGTACAGTAGCAAATGGTACAACTACGCCTGTGATTACCTTGCAAGTACCTACTGCATCGGCAGCTAATCGTGGTGCTTTGTCAAGTGCTGATTGGAGTACGTTTAATGGCAAACAAGGAACGATTACTTTAACAACTACAGGTACTAGTGGAGCTGCTACTTTTAGTGCTAATACCCTTAATATACCCAACTATGGAAGTGCTTTGAGTGGTTACTTACCATTGACAGGAGGTACGCTTACAGGAGCATTAAGTGGTACAAGTGCAAGTTTTAGTGGAAATATTGCTTTAGGTACAACTCCCGCTAGTGCTGCTGCAGGTGCTGTTATTAGATTACCATTTGACAATGCTATAAGATGGAGAAATTCAGGTAATACAGGAGATATTGGTTTATATGTAGGTACAAGTAATTTATTTCAATTTGATAGTGGAATTAATGTTGCAGGAGCAGCTACCTTTAGTGTAGCATCAGGAATTTATACAGCTGTAAATGCAACATCTCCTAATACATCTGTTTATTATAAATTAACACCAACAGGAGGAGATTCTTATTTACTTGGAGCAGGTGTAAATGCCACGAATGATTTTAGTATTTATAATTCTACAAGGTCAGCGGCATATTTGACTATTACAGGAGGTGCATCAGGTGGCAACGTAGGTATAGGAACTACAAGTCCTGATAGTTACAGCGACCCTGCAAATAATTTAGTTGTTGGAACTACATCTGGCAATAATGGTATTACAATAGCAGCAGCAACAACAGGTTTATCATCTATTTATTTTGCAGATGGAACAACAGGAAATCAAGCATACAGAGGTTATTTAGAATACGGTCATACTAATGATTATTTAGCTTTTGGAACTGCTGCTTCTGAACGTATGCGTATTACATCAGGTGGTGATGTTATAGTAAAAGGTTCACTTGCAGATTTTACTATTGGAAGTTCAGGAGCTGAATTATTTTTTGGAAGAAATAGTGCAAATTATATTACTGCAAATGGAGGAGGTGGTGCTGAAATAAGAATTATAAGTAATACTCTTGGAGTTGTTTTAGCAAATGGAGGTACTTCATGGGGTTCATTATCTGATGAAAATTCAAAAGATATAATTGAGCCAATAGTAAATGCTTGTGATAATTTATCTCAAATTAGGACAATTATTGGTAAATACAAAACTGATGATGAAGATAAAAGAAGATTATTTTTAATTGCACAAGATATAGAAAAAGTATATCCTGAAGCAGTATTTAGAATAAAAAATGAAGAGGAAGAGGAAAGTTTAGCTTTAAATTATCAAGATTTAATACCTGTATTAGTCAAAGCCATTCAAGAACTTAAAGCCGAAATAGATTTACTAAAAGGAATAGCACCTATTGTTAATAATTTAGAATAACTATATTTGACCAAACCAAAAAAACATGAAAACCAAAGAAGAAGTACAGACAGAAAAAAAATTAAAAGTAGAATTAACAGTACAAGAATGGGAGGCAGTATTAGCAGTAATAGAGCAAAGCACAAGTCCGCACATTCAGGTTAAATCAGTAGCAGCAGAATTAGTTAAACAGTTACAACCTCAGATTAAAGATGACAAACAATAACGCTGATTTAGCGACCATAGTAAGTGTATCAGGTGCAGCATTGTCCGTAGCTAACATACAACCAATAGTAACTTTGATTGCTTCGGTGGTCGCTATAATAAGTGGTATTTTTGCCATTCGTTATTATTACAGGGCAACTAAAAACCTAAAGAAATGAAAAAAATCATAATAGCCATAGCCATAACAGCTACAATCGGTGCTATTTATTTTACTCAGGACAAACCAAAACCTGAGAAAGCATTAGTATTAGTTAAAGGCAAGTTTGCTTTTTGCGGTGCATCTGGTGCTGAATTAACAGGCAGGACAATCGAAGTGCAAGGCAAGAAGTTCTTAGAGGGTAAGTCAATCTGCCCTGTAATGGATGGCGTTTCATTGGCTAACATTATGTTAGTTGGTAATCCATCAATTACGCCAGATAGCACGGATAAGACACTTTGGTCTTATTTCTGGTATTTTGATTCAGTTCCTCAAGCTCCAACATGGGATGTACTGCCGACAGTTAATCGCTCATTTGTGATAACTAAAACACAAGGTATGTCAAATATGTTCTGTATGCCTTGTAAGGTCTTAAAAGATAAAGTTAATGGAGTTACATTAGCTGAGTGTTTAGGTCCGATAAACGAAGCCGCAGTACCTTTACGTAGGGCGTTAAGAGTAGTAGACGGTGAAACATCAATAACACAAGCACCAGATGGTGCATCATATCCGGTAGGTACAATCATACCGGTAAATCAATTATGAAAATAGGAATCGCACATTATTACAAGCCAACTCCAGTTAAAATTAGAAAATTAGCTGATGGATTAACTGCCGTATCTGTGGCAGCAGGTAGCCTAGCTTTTGCTCAGGATAATAAAACAGTATCAGTATTTATCTTAATTACCGGTATACTGGGTAAGCTACTATCTAACCTGTTTGCTGCAAAGTGAAACTATCAGAGCATCTAGATTTATCTGAGGTTATAATATCCGAATCTGCTAAGCGTAACGGAATTAGTAATATGCCTACGCCAGAGCATATCGCTAACTTTATGCTTTTGGCAGAAAAGATATTTGAGCCAATTAGAGAGCATTTTGGAGTGCCTATTCGTATATCATCTGGGTATCGAAGTAAAGAGTTAAATGCTAAGATTGGTGGCGCATCTAGTAGTCAGCATTGTAAAGGTCAAGCGATTGATATAGATCAGGATGCAACCTCAATAACCAATAAGGAAGTGTTTGAGTACATCAAAGATAATTTACCATTTGATCAATTAATTTATGAGTTTGGCGATAGTAGTAATCCTGATTGGGTTCATGTTAGTTATGTACCTAAAGGCAGAGGACAGATTTTAAAAGCAGTAAAAATAAAAGGTCAAACAAAGTATTTACCTTATGCTTAAACATGAAATAATTAGGGGATACCTTTTAAGATTTCCTGACCATGCGGATTTGACAATGGCTAAAAAGATTTACGCTGATAATCCTTTGACATGGAGAAGCATAGAAACAATTAGAACGGCTATTAGGGCAATAAAAGGAAAAAAACATGGTAGAGAAAATTATTTAGATAAGTCCTTATTTGTTAAGCCAACATTTAACTACAATCCTTACAAACTGCCTGATTCTGAGGAAAAAATAAGAGAGCCTTATATATTACCATTGGCTAATAATAACATTCTATTAATCTCTGATTTACATATTCCATACCATAACATACAGGCAATAACTTTAGCTTTAAATTATGGCAAGGAGAATAAAGTAAATACGATTATAATTAACGGAGACTTAATGGACTTTTATCAAGTTTCACGATTTGAGAAAGACCCACAAAAAAGGTCTATTAAATTTGAGTTTGATTCTACAAAGGCATTTTTAGTCATTCTAAGAGAGGCATTCCCAAAAGCGCAGATTTATTGGCTAAAGGGAAACCATGATGTTAGGTACGAGCATTGGCTTATGGCTAAAGCACCAGAGGTGTTTGATGACCCTTACTATCAATTAGAAGAGAGGCTAAAGCTAAATGAACAAAGAATCCATCTGATAGGAGATAAGATTTTAGTAAAGGCAGGTAAGTTGCATATCCATCATGGGCATTTATTCTTTCGTGGTTTTATGGCTCCTGTCAATTCAGCGAGAGGTTTATATTTAAAAGCTAAGCAATCTACAATCTGCGGTCACGTTCATAAAATTGCCGAGCATACAGAAACTAACTTAGAAGCTGAGGTAACTACAACATGGACTACTGGATGCTTGTGCGAATTGTCACCAGATTATGCTCCTTTTGCAAATAACTACTCGCATGGCTTTGCGCATATTAAAGTAAATCAAAACAGAGATTATTCAGTTAAAAATTATCGTATTTATAAGGGTAAAATATTATAAAAATAATTTTTGTATCTTTGTGCTATGTATAAAGAAGAATTACAAGATTTAAAAATCAATCAGATCATTAAAGTATTTGAGAATCCTCAGGTATGGCGCAATAATGCAAGTAGATTGCATAAAGAAAGCACTAAATTATTCCATATTAAGAAAATGAAAGATCATACCATGATCATCCGTATATTGTAATATTATTGTTACAATAAAATATATTTTTTATTTTGTGAATTATTAAAATAACTTTTATATATTCGTTAAACCAAAAAAAAAGAAAATGAAAACAAAAACGTACCGTATCGTATTTCAAGACAAACAGAATAACGATCATTTTGAAAAGTCAATGCAGTTCTTTAATTTAAAGGATGCTAAGAAAGTTGCTAAGGAGTTATTAGCTAACCTTTGCGATAATTATGTAACTAAATTTAAAATCTACGCAAAATGACAACACTAAAAGAAATCAAAACAAAGTATCCTGACTGCTATTATGATGCGGACATGGATGCTATTTACTGGAATGGTCAGACAGTAGCTGAGGATGCTAAGGAGCTGATTGAGGATCATTACGAGGGGATGAAAACATGGACATCTGTTATTTCAGGAAATCCAGAAGATGAAACCATGCAGCCATGCTCAGGTGAAGATTACATTATTGCAGAATTAAACCACGATTATCATTACGCATTCGAAAATATATGAACTTACTAGAAAAATTAAACCCAGAGCATCTAGAGGTGCTAAAGGTTCAGCAAGAAAAATACCCTGCTACGATTAAAAATCTAATTGCAGAATTAGAAAATAATAACCATTTTTTGGATTTGACATACCAAAGCATCCTTAAATTATTTTTGCATTTAGATTTAAAAGATTATTCAGTAAATTCAGTAGAAAAATTATTTGACAATGTTAGCAGTTAGATCGACAGTATACCCTGACGGATTCAGAATCCTATGGGTAAGCGGAATGCCTAAGCATCCAGAGTTAGCAATGGATTCTCAGCTATATAACAGATGGGCAGTCTATGTTCATAACCTGGTCTTTAATATCAAAGGAGTTAATAAGATTAGATCTGGTGGCGTATGCTATTCAGATGGGCAGGAATCAGCTTTAAGGTTAGCAAAGGAGATACTATCATGATTGAAAATCGCATCTTCTGGGTGATCATGGCAGCCGTATCATTAGTCGTATTGGTATTTATTATTGAATTATTCATTATGTTTTATTTGTATTTATAAATTATTATTATAACTTTACAACAATGTCCACAATCATTAACCAAAAACACATAACGTATAGCCTGATAGGAGTGGACACCTTGACGGCATACGTTTTTTTATTATGGAAAAATCAGAAACCATTACAAGCCTAGCCAAAGCCTTAATAGACTTTCAGGGCAGAGTTCACAAGATTTCAAAGGATGCTAAAAATCCATTCTTTAAATCCAATTATGCATCGTTATCAAACATACAGGATGCAATTAGTAAACCATTAGTTGAGTCCGGTCTGGCTTACTCCCAGATGCCTAGCGGAGTCAATGGGTTAAGCACTATTTTAGTTCATGCCGAATCAGGCGAGTATTTAATGGAAACCTTTATTATGCCAGTCAGTAAGCCTAACGATCCTCAAGCCGTAGGCTCAGCGATTACCTATGCTAAGCGTTATGCTTTAGCCGGGGTATTAGGTCTGAATATAGATGATGATGATGACGGAAATAAGGCAGCTGAGGATTCCAGACCATGGCTAAATCCTAATACCGATAAATGGGAATCAGTTGTAAAAGCAATGAAAGAGGGTTACACTCTGGATGTGATCCTAAAAAAGTACAAGATTAGCAAAGAGAATGAAACTAAATTATTAAATCAATTAGAAATAGCACAATGATAAGCTCAAAAGATATGTTCTTTGACATGAGGTCAGAGGAAATGCAGACTATATATGCGCCTGGTTTCACTAAGAAACAGGCAGAGCAGACAGGAATAGATCTGATAGATAAAATGTTTACAGATGGCAATAAAACGCCTGTTCAATTCTTTTCTAACATTGCCCGGTTAAAGGCAGTAATTGATGCAGCTGATAGAGCCTTTAGGGATCGTGTAAACTTACCTGCCACCGATAGTTATAATGGAGTTACGTTTACTCCTAAAAGTGGCGCAGATAGCCTTAATTACGGTGAGGATGATATATGCGTATTGCTAGAGAATAAGTTAAAGAAAAGGCAGGAACTGTTAAAGACCGCTAGTAAAACTGATGAGATTATATTTGATGCTCAGGGTTGCGAAGTTCCAAAAGTGAGCAAGAAGTATAATAAACCATCAATCGTAATTACGTTTTAACAATAAAAAATATTATGGATAAAAAGAGGATTGCAAAAGCATTAGAGATAATAGTCGGGCATAATAAAAGTCCAGCGGATGTTAGCAGGAAAATGAAATTATCAATGCCACAAGTTTGCAGATGGATGACAAAGTATTGGTTTTATCAGAAACCAATTAACCCAGTAGTTATAAACTTAAAATCAAATGTATGAATTATAAAGAATTAAATGGTTATTCAATAAGACAAGGGTTTAATAAATTCAATGAAGAAAATCCTCATATTTTTAAAGCGTTTGAGGAACAAGCATTAAAGGCGATTAATAATGGAAGGACTAAGATCAGTTCAAAATTGATAATTAACTGGATTAGGTGGCATGAATTTTTACAAAGTTCAGATAAAAACTTTAGAATAAATGACGCATACCAGTCTTATTATGCAAGGTTCTTTATTGAAAAATATCCTCAGTATAATGATGTATTTGAGTTAAGAAAATTAAGGAATGAGGAGGAGGGGCAATATATGTCTATTGATGAAAATGGTCAAATTTCATTTCTTTAATTAATTTTTTATATATTTGAAATGTTAGCTGACATCGACAATAAGCTAATTAAAAAACATTTAACCCATAGGGAGGATTGGAGTCGATGCCATGATACCCTATGGGTTTTTTAATTTATAAAAGAAATGAAAAAGCACAATGGTTACAGATCCTGGAATGAATGGAATGTAAGTTTATGGATTAACAATGATGAAGCATTGTACAGACATGCATTAGAGCTTGTTAAAAATTTTACTTTAGATCAGGCTACAAAAATATTTATGCATCATCATTGGACAACTCCAGATGGTGCAGATTACAATCGTATTTGCGTTTACAATACCTTAAAAGAGTTGAAAAATGGATAAGCTGCAATGGTTTAAGTTTACAATTAGCGACTGGGTTATGGGCAAGATCATGCGATGCCCAGAGGTTACACAAGCTAGATTTATCTGGTTATGCTGCCAGTATTGGAATAAAGAATGTGTAATGAATTATGATGATGCAGAGATTGAGATTGAAAACGAGCATTTAACTATTTTATTGCAGAAAAGGATTATTTTATTAGATGCCGAAAAGATAAAAATTAAGTTTTTAGATAGTCAACTAATTAATATTTTAGAGGTTAGCAAAGGCAGAAGTATAGCTGCTAAAGCAAAATGGGATAAATTCTATGATCAAAAGAAAGATGCAAATGCTATGCAAACCTATGCAAATGCAGAGCAAATGGATGCAAGTGCTATGCAAAACGATGCAGATAAGATAAGAGTAGATAAGAAAAGAATATATATACCATTGCTTTCTGAAGTAGAGTTGTATTTTAAAGATAATGGCTATACTAAAGAATCAGCAGTAAAGGCTTTTAATTATTATGCAGAGAATAACTGGAAAGATAGCAGGAACAACCAGGTTAAGAATTGGAAGCAGAAAATGCAGGGAGTTTGGTTTAAAGAGGAAAACAAGATTAAAAACGAGCAACTACCTGCTCACCTAACCAGAGTATTAAATTGATACGCAAATTTAAAGACATCGCAGATAGCTTAGAGCTGATGCGAAATACAGGAAATCCATTAGGTGATCTTACAGGGTTTTACGGTCTGGATATGCTTTACACGATAAAGCAAGGATCTTTTACGTTTATACTAGCAGCTCCGCATCATGGTAAATCAGAGTTTGCATTTGAGTTAGCGTTTAACCAAGCTCATAAATACGGCAAAAAGGCGCTTATATACTCACCTGAAACAGGATCAGTAGAGGATATATATGCCGAGTTTATTCATAAGTATACTGGCAGACCGTTTTATAAGTCTATACCGGGATCCGTAGAGGATAAAGAATATTACGAGGCTATAAATTACATAGATGAATATTTTAACGTAGTGGATTCAGATGATAAAAGCTATACGATACCAGAGATAATGAAACTGGTAACGGATGAAAAGATAATCATAACAGATCCTTACAATGAATTAAAACACGAAATGAGCGATTATAATGGGAGACAGGATTTATATATAGAAGATATTATTGGCGAGATCAGGCGGTATTGCAAGAAGTATAAAAAGCATTGGATTATTACCTTGCATCCTGCAGCTCAGCAACCGCAAAAAGATGATAAAGGGAATACATATTACGGTATGCCTATGGCTAGAGAAGCAGCCGGAGGTCAGGCATTGTTACGCAAGGCAATGACATGGATAAATATGTGGCGACCGCCTCAGGGTATGAATGACCAGAATGGGCAACCTTATGGCGATAACATCGTGCTGATTAAAGTTGAAAAGGCTAAGCCAAAAGGCGTAGCAGTTAAAGGCGAAATGATTTTACAGTTTGACTGGAAGCGAAACAGATATTTTGAATTTCCTAAATTATATGCATATGATCATGAAAAGTAGAGAGCAAATGGAGCTAGAGGCTGAGGCTTATGCCTTACACTACCAAGATAAAATAAAGACTTCTGAGACACTTTTAATGTTTGCTGGTATATTATGTCACATAGAGGGTGATGTACTCTTATATCGTCTTAAAAGTGGCTTAAATGACAAGATACAGGAAGTGATTGATAGGAACGAAGAATTAAAACAGATTTACGATCATTTTTATAGTATGTCAGAGCAGATCGAACAATATAAAATAATGCTGCATAAAAACAATAGCCGGATGTTAGCTATGGAATTAGAAAACGAAAAATTAAATAAGCTATTAAACAATTATCAGGAATGGAACTAAAATATAAAAACATAAAAACAATAGTAAACGGAATAACCTTTGACAGTAAAAAGGAAGCCGGGTACTATGGCATTCTTAGACTTAAAGAAAAGGCTAGGTTAATACAAAGGTTTGAGATGCAGGTTAGGTATGATCTGGTTGTAAATGGCGTTAATATAGGATTTTATAAGGCTGATTTTGTTACCTATAAAAATGGTAAGCCTCTGGAGGTTATAGATGTAAAGTCTGAAATGACAAAGAAATTACCGGTATATAGATTAAAAAAGAAATTGCTCAAAGCGATTTATGGAATTGATATTGTAGAAATTTAATACATTTGATAAAAAACAGGCAAAGACCAGGCAAACAGATTATGCCTGATGGCATAGAAAATTATGGAAATAGTAAAGATCTCAGCTATAAAGGCAAACAGTAAAAATCCTAGACAGATTAAGGATGATAAGTTTAAAAAGTTAGTGCAGTCAATTAGGGACTTCCCGGATATGCTAAATAAAAGACCGCTTATCTGTTTTACTGATGTTGATAAAAAGTATGTTGTGCTAGGTGGTAATATGAGATTAAAAGCAGCTCAGGAAGTAGGATTAAAAGAAATGCCGATAATATTGGCTGATGACTGGACTCAAGAGCAAAAGGATGAGTTTTTAATTAAAGATAACGTAGGCTTTGGTGAATGGGACTGGGATCAGTTGGCAAATGAATGGGATGTTGATAAATTAGATGAGTGGGGATTAGATGTTCCTAACTTTGATACAAAAGTATTAGAAGCTGAAGAAGATGACTTTGATACTACGCCTCCTGAAATACCTATTACTGTATTAGGTGATTTATATGATATAGGTGAGCATAGGTTGCTTTGTGGTGATAGTACGGATTCAGATCAGGTAGCAAAGTTAATGAGTGGGCAAAAGGCGGATATGGTATTTACTGATCCTCCTTATGGTATTGGATTTGAATATAATTCTCATAAAGATAAAAAAGGAGATGAGTATTTAAAATTTTGTGATGAATGGTTTAATAACTTAAAAATAGTATCAGATTTTATATTTATCTCAACTGGATGGGCATATCAAAAATTTTGGTGGAATAAAAATCCAAAAGATTGTTTTTATTGGCTAAGTAAAAATAAAAGAACAGGCGGAAGTGTTAGCCATTTTAGAAAAGTAGAGCCATTGTTTATATGGGGTAAACCAAAGAATAGATATAATTTTGATTTTTTTGAACAAGTAACAGAAATAATAAATGATTTAAAAGGATTACATAGTTGCCCAAAACCTATTACTTTAATATCTGATATTATTAAAGCAGTAAATGAAAAAGATTTAATTTGTGATATATTTTTAGGGTCTGGAACTACAATGGTAGCTGCACATCAAATTAAACGTAAATGTTACGGAATGGAGTTAGATCCTAAATACTGCGATGTTATAGTAAATAGAATGATAGCCTTAGATCCAATTATAGAAATTAAATTAAACGGAAAGCCATTTGAAAAAGCACACTAAATTATATTTAACGTACTTTGTTTTTGATGAATCTGATTTTATACCATGCGAGATATGCAAGGCTCAGGCAATAGATATTCATCATATCGAATGCAGAGGAATGGGAGGCACTAAAGAGCCTGAAAATATAGATAACTTACAAGCGTTATGCAGATCATGCCATGTTAAGTATGGCGATAAAAAAGAATACAAAGAGTTTTTAAAGGATATTCATTATGATTACAAGCACGGCAGAATCTCTTAAAAGAGGTTTAAATACTCAATTTAAAAAGGGAGTTTCCGGGAACCTAAAAGGCAGAACTAAAATAATACCTCAGCTAGATGTTTTACTGGCTGATGTTCTAGGTGAGGAAAAGGATGGAATAGAAGCAGCAAAAGCTATCCTGATGGCTCTAAGGGCAAAGGCAGTTAAAGGCGATGTTAGAGCTGCTGAAGTATTGCTAGACAGAGCCTATGGCAAAGCATCGCAAAGTTTAACAATGACAGGCGATTTTAGCTTTAAAGTACCTGCGCCAGTTGTTTATAATACCGCTCCGCCTCTGGCTCATTCAGAGAACGAAATAGAAGATGTTTAACTGTTCGCCTTTATTTTATAACATCTATGAGTCAAAAGAAAAGGTACTAATAAATCAAGGTGGAACTGCCTCGAGCAAAACCTACTCCATTATGCAACTGCTATTCTATAAAGCAGTCACAGAGCAGAGGTCAGTCATAACAGTAGCCGGTGAATCATTACCTAATTTAAGAAAAGGTGCTTACCGAGATGCTGAAAATATCTTTGCAGATAATGTATACTTGCAATCTCAACTAAAGTTCTGGAATAAGACTGAGCGAATTATCTACTTTAAAAACGGATCTTTAATAGAGTTTGTATCATTTGAGAATGAGCAATCAGCAAAGAATGGTAAGCGTGACTACCTTTTCGTAAATGAGGCTAATGGTATAAGCTACCAGATTTACTGGCAGTTAGCGATAAGGACTAAGAATCAAATCTACATAGACTACAACCCTACTAATGAATTTTGGGCGCATACTAAACTAATCGGTCAGCCAGATACAAAGCTGATCATATCAGACCATAGGCATAATCCATTCCTATCAGATCAGGACCATGAAAGAATAGAGGCTATCAAAGACTTAGACTTAGAACTTTGGCGAGTATATGCTAGAGGCATGACGGGTAAGATTGAGGGTGTTATATTCCGTAACTGGGCAATATGTGAAAAAATACCAGAGGATGCTGAGCTGATAAGCTATGGTATTGACTTTGGCTTTACTAACGATCCGACAGGCATAATAGAGGTTTATAAGTCTGGTGGCGAGTTATGGGTAAATGAAATGTGTTATGAAACCAGACTAACTAACATGGATATTTGCAGGAAGCTCAGAGATTTTGGCGTGACAGAGAATCAGGAAATCATTGCTGATTCGGCCGAGCCTAAATCAATACAAGAAATTTATGCTGAGGGATTTAACATTCATGGCGCAATGAAAGGACCAGACTCGATAAAGCAAGGTATTGACATCCTTAAAAGATATAAAATAAATATTACCGCAAATAGCCATAACTTTAAAAAGGAATTATTTAGTTACATTTGGAAAAAAGATAAGACAGGCAGGATGCTTAATGAGCCTATTGATGCTTTTAACCACTTAATAGATCCGTTACGTTACGTGGCTTTAAATAAGTTAGCATCTAAGATTAAACAAGAATATTCATTTGATTGGAACTAAAATGAGCGTATTTTCTAAAATATTCAAAGCTGATATAGAAAAGGCAGCTACAACTCAGTTAGAGGCGTTGATGCCTGGACTTCAGCAACAAATAACTGCAAACCTATATAACCAGAATGTATTTGGTTGGATTGGCAATAATCAGGTTATAGTTGACTTTGAGGACAAAGTAAAGTTTGTTGACGAGGGATTTAAGAAGAACGCTGATATTTATACCTGTATTGATATAATCTCAAAGAAGATAGCGGAATGCGCTTATTGCCTATACGAAGTTAAAGAGGGCGTAACTAAAAAGGATCTAAAGGTATTTCAGAATATGTCTATGGCTGAGGGTGCTACTGCTAAGATGAGAACTTTGCAGTTAAAAGAGCAAATGTTTAATCAGGTAGAAAGCAATCCTATTCTGGACTTACTAGCAAAGCCTAATCCTCAGCAGACTTATGAGGAGTGGATGACTGATCTTGCAGGATTTTTCTTATGTACTGGCGATGGATATATATTTGGCAATGGCAAGGACCCTGATATGACTGCAAAACAAATATGGTCACAACTTTACTCTTTGCCTAGCCAGTTTATAGAGATTATCTCAGGCGGTATGTTTGAGCCTATTAAAGGTTATCAGATGCGCTCTGTTTATATGACCGAAATTCCTATACCTGCTCACCAAGTTGTGCATTTTAAATCCTTTAATCCTGACTTTACGCTGACAGGTGCGCAATTATACGGACAGTCACCTATCAAAGCTATTTATAGAAATGTACTAAAAGAAAATGAGGGCGATAACGAATTACTAAAGCAGATACGCAATGGTGGTGCTTATGGTTTTATCTCACCAGATGGACCGGGTGCATCGCTGACTAAGGATCAGATGAATGTTCTAAAAGAAAAGTTTGTTGAGGCTAAGCGTGGTGAAACCTTAATGGATCGTATATTTCCAAGCTCTGGTCCTTTAAAATGGACTCAGATAGGAATGCCATCTACTGATCTGCAACTAATCGAATCGCTTAACATTGATACAAGAAAAATATATGCAGCGTTCCACGTGCCTATACAGTTCTCTGGTAGTGAAGCCGCATCTACGGATAATAACATGGGTTGGGCATCGAAGCAGTTAATCTATAATGCAACTGCTCCACTATCTCGCAAAATCAGGGATGCAATCAATAAGTTTGTCTGTGAGCCATACGCTAAAGTTTATGGAAAGCAATATTACTTTGACTTTGATTTTAGCTCTTATCCTGAAATGCAGGAAGATATGGAAATGCTAACCTCATGGTTAGCTAACTCCTATTGGATAACTCCAGACGAAAAACGTATTGCACAAGGCTATGACAAGATAAGTTCAGTAGATATGGGCAAAATATACGTTCCGGCTAACTTAGTACCTATTGAGGAATTATCTTTAGATGCGGCTTATAACAATGCAACCATAAATGGCAAGTAGTGTTAAATACCATAAGACCTATTTAAGGCTACATAAAGAGTATGAGGCTTATGCTTACCCTATTATTAAAAAGGCTTTAGATGACCAGACAGGCGCAGTAGCTGACTTTGTAAATGAAGATACGTTTGATAACATTGAGTTATACATTCAGTTTCTAGTGCAGCAAAAACCTTTGTATAACGGATTAGAAAAGATATATACTAAGGTTGGCGTATCAGCAGCTACATTCTCTTATGACTGGATTCGTAATTCAGTACCTAAAACCAAAAAGGATTTTATTATAGATTTCTTTAATGCTGCATGGTATGAGGAAATGGTAAACTACTTTAGGCTAATAGGAGGTACTAAAGTTCAGGGAATAGATAATACAACTAAGGATATTATTAACAACTTATTAGCTAATATTTTAGGGCAAAATTTAAGCCGTAGAGATCAAGCAAAGCTATTTGAGGAAACGCTAAATGATCCTGCATTTAACAGAGCAAGGTCTTTGGTAATTGCTAGGACTGAATCTACAACTGCTGCAAATCATGGAATAAATGAGGGTGCTAGGAGTTCTGATTACGAGGTTCAAAAGTTCTGGATTAATACAAAGGATAAGCGTACAAGACTTTCGCACCTAGCAATGACTCAGGATCGAATAGGATTAAATCAGCCTTTTACGCTTAGAAATCCTAAAACTAATGTAGTTACTGAAATGATGTATCCTGGCGATGTTGGTACTGCTCTAAATAAAATACCTGCTGCTGAGGTTGTTAATTGCCGATGCGTTATGGCAACTGAAGCGATTAAGGATGCTGATGGTTTGCCGATATTAAAACCGAGAACGCCTGAGTATTTAAGAAAATTAAAAGAAATAGATAATGAATAGTATATTTACATAAATTTTTTAATCATGAAAGGATTACTAGAATATAAGAATTACAATGCCGAGATAAAAGACATGGATTCCGAAAGGATGACTGTCACAGGCTACTTTGCAAGTTTTGGCAATGTGGATTATGATGAAGATATTATCATGCCCGGCGCAGCGACTAAGACAATCGCAGAACGTGGTCCTATGGGATCTAATGAAATATTCTTTTTAAATCAGCATAACTACGCTCAGCCTCATGGTAAGCCGATGGTTTTAGAAGCGCAAGAACGAGGTATATACTTTGAGAGTAAAATAGCACCTACAAGCTACGGAAGAGATGCTA
>Ga0209086_10001699_pt1 | contig 17738 bp, 17 predicted proteins | sample M_130207_XF_Meta_FD_187312 | JGI IMG/M metagenome (GOLD analysis project Ga0209086, IMG submission 187312) | Freshwater microbial communities from Lake Montjoie, Canada to study carbon cycling - M_130207_XF_MetaG (SPAdes) (version 2) | ecosystem: Environmental > Aquatic > Freshwater > Lake... | reverse complement strand
GGTTCCGCGGCCAACTTGACCAGTCAAACTCTGTGCATCTGGACGTCGCCCAGCCCAATTACTGACATACGCCTTTCCTGCAGTGATGACGACATCAAACGGCGCGACACCAACATCCCATGTTCGCAGCACGCGACCATCCTTCGCGTCGAGCTCCAAGAGATGATTCGACAGATTGCCGCATACATAAAGTTTTCCGCCATCAGCCGAGACAGCAATTCCAGATGGGATCTCTGCTTCACGGCGCGGAGCATTGGCATGCGGCAGAGCGAATGTGAAGAGCGCCGAAATCGTTCCCTTTTCATCGATGCCGAAGACTTTGATACTGCCGTCCACATTCGCCAAATAAGCGCGAGTCCCATCAGGCGAAACCACGAGCCCTGTGTAGCTGAGTTGTCCATTCTTATCTGGCTTGAGCAATCGTGGCGAGACTGGATTGACAGAAGCGTGCGCCTCGTCTTCTGCTGGAAGCGCGATGCGCTGCATGATCTCGCCGCTCGACGGATCAACCACAACGATTTCGTTAGTCTTGCCAGCGGTGATCAATCGCGTTCCGTCAGCGAAGAGCGCAATTGCTTGCGGGCGCATTCCAGGGAGTTCCACCAACTTTCCCGCTGGAGTAAGCAATTGATTTGTTGGCGTGAAAAATAAATTGTTGCCAACTTGACCAACTGGGGCATTTGTCGAAACGATCACCTGCGATTGTTCGACTGAAGAGCATGCCGGGATAAAAATGAGAATCAAGCAGCAGTTCAGTACATAGTGCAGAACACATTGAAAAGATTTCATCCTTGCAGGATAAAGGAATCGCCATACGGCAGGATTGCATACTCTCGTTGCCACTCTGCAATGAAATTGTTTCCCCTCTATGTCTTGATGTCAGCGGTGATCGTGGCCAGTCCTGGCCCTGGCGTCGTGATGACCTTGACGAATGCGCTTCGATATGGCGTGAAGAATGCGTTCCCAGGCATTCTTGGTTTGGCAGCAGGAATCGTCTTTATTGCAGGCATTTCATCAACGGGTCTTGGCGTGCTTCTTGCGACATCACCAGTTGCATTCGCCATCTTGAAGTACATCGGCGCGGCGTATCTGATTTATCTTGGGGTTCGTTCGTGGATCGCAGCGCCATTCCATTTTGTGCAAGTGCAAAGCCATGCAGCAAATTTCAGAAAACGATTTTGGGAATCGTTCACGCTTCAGTTTACAAATCCAAAAGCACTCTTTTTTTGCTTGGGCGTTTTTCCCCAGTTCATCGACGCAGAAGGAAACTTTTTCTTGCAATTTGTAATTCTCGCTGCGACATATGTTCTGCTGATTATCGCAATTCATCTCGCCTATGCCTCCACCGCTGCTCGCGCAAGGATGTGGCTCTCATCGCCGCGCAGCGGTCGCATTCTTAACGCGCTCACAGGAACAATGTTCGTTCTCTTTGGCGTGTTGTTGGCGATGACGAAAACATAATCTATTCAGAGACCACAAGGCCATGAAAGAACTCAACTGGTACAGCACGGTTCCTTCGTTTGCAGATTTTCACCAACTCACGCAAGATGAACATTTTCGCCGAGTTCCTCCGACGTGGTCGATCATTGTGACCGACATCGTTGATTCGACACGCGCGATCGATTCCGGGCGATACAAGGATGTCAATACGATCGGGGCAGCATGCGTGGTCGTTGCTCAAAACGCAATGAATCGCATCCAGTTTCCCTATGTATTTGGCGGAGATGGCGCGACACTTCTCGTGCCTGATTCGCATCTTGCGCAAGTCCGAACTGCACTTCAGTCTCTTGCGAATCTCTCTCGCACCAACTTCAACTTGACTTTGCGTATCGGCGATGTTCGCGTCGATGAACTTGAGCGCATGGGATGCGTGCTGGAAGTCGCAAAGTTTCAACTCGCCGGCAAGCAAACGATTGCATTGTTTCGCGGTGGCGCGCTGGCGAAAGCAGAGGCGCTGATCAAGAGTCGATCGACACCGAATGACCGCACCACGACTCAAAATGCGCTTGATGACAAAAGTAATTTGGATGGTTTGAGTTGCAGATGGCAGCCGATCCCGTCGCTGCATGGTCGTATGGTGACTCTGATGGTCAGCGCGATCAGCGAAGACACGAATCAGACATACAAACATGTACTCATGCAGCTGGATGAAATTCTTGGCGGCAGCATGCAATCGGCGATCCCCCTGCATGCACAAAATATGCGCTACAAAGGATTTCTCGAACTGCTCAAAGATGAGTGGCGCTATGCAACACGCAGAGCATCACGAAACTTCGTAAACAGATTCTTTGAAATCATCCTTGCGGTTTTGATTTTTAAGTGGCGTGTGCCGATTCGCAGTATCAATCCTCGAGCATATGAATCGAAACTTGGAGCGCACTCCGACTTCCGCAAGTTTGACGAGATACTTCGGATGGTTCTGGATGTGACACCGCGACAACTTGCGCAGATCACAATAATGCTTCAAAACCTTCATCAATCTGGCAAAATTCGCTTCGGCATGCACGAATCAGATTCGGCGTTAATGACATGCTTTGTTTATGGCCTGAACGATGGCGAACATATCCATTTCGTCGATGGCGCCGATGGCGGCTATGCGCTTGCTGCACGGCAGATGAAATCGCAGTCAACGAAACTCTTCTAAATTCCTTCGCAATCGATTCATATACACTCGCCGATTATGCATCCACTCGTTGGCGAATTCATGGGAACACTCGTTCTCGTGCTCCTTGGAGATGGCGTTGTCGCCAACGTACTTCTGAGTAAGACAAAGGGAAATAACTCGGGCTGGATCGTCATCGCCACTGGATGGGGATTCGCTGTGATGGTTGGAGTCTTCGTCGCAGGAGCTTTCGGCAGTGCCGATGGATACATAAACCCAGCCGTCACACTCTGGTCTGTGATGGGAAGCGGCGACACATCGAAATTGGCAATGATTCCTGCGCAATTTGCAGGAGGATTCGTTGGCGCCATACTCGTCTGGCTTCATTACTTACCCCACTGGAAAGAAACGCAAGACAAATGTGCAAAGCTTGCGGTGTTCTGCACAGGACCTGCGATTCGAAATACATCAGCAAACCTGATGAGTGAAATCATCGGCACAACATTGCTGCTCGTCGGTGTCGGATCCATCTTCGCAAAAATTTCACCTGCACTTGCTGTTGGAATCGGGCCATATCTTGTCGGCGTACTCGTATGGGGAATTGGACTTTCACTTGGCGGAACAACTGGATATGCAATCAATCCTGCTCGTGACCTTGCACCAAGAATCGCACACGCAATCTTGCCAATTTCCGGCAAAGGTTCATCAGATTGGGGATATGCGTGGATACCAGTTGTCGGACCATGCATTGCGGCTGCACTTGCGTGGGCACTTTTTAAGTTTGTGGTGTAACAAGCGAAAAACTTGCGCTTTACTCCGCATCGCCCCATGACTTTGCGAATGCCCATTCATAATTCTTCCATCGACCAATCGACGAACGGTTGATTGGCCTTCGAACTTGTTCGTGACTCAATGTCATCACAGTTCGTGCATTTGATTCTGGCGCCAAGACACGATCGTCCATCGAGAGCCCCATTCTCTTCAGACAACGCAGCATGTTTCCTGATGGATTGTCAACCAATTCCTCGTAGCGAATCGTTTCGTGGGGGATGCCAAGAGCAACAAGAGAACGTGCAACGAGCGAGCGCTCGGCAGAAGTCACTCGGCGAATATCTTCGAGACTTCGTGTCCAGCCAACATTAGTGCGGTGAAAGTTTGAAAGAAACAGACTGATCGCAGTATCTCGAGGATCACGCTGAATATAAAAACAGATCGCACCAGGAAGAACTGCAGCGACAAGCGGTAAATACCGCCACGTATTCAGCGACTTATCGAAAAACCATTTCGTGGCGTCACGCTGCGTGACTCGAGCACCTTGCAAATATGCAGCCTGCATATGTTTCGCAGCATCATGATCAAGCATCTCGAGCTGCGAAGGCCAAAAACCCGTACTCGAGGCAGAGTGCGCCATTGTCGTCACGCCGTCGTATTCACCGATTCCTGAAATGTCTGGATGACGATCGAGCATCTGCTCCAACAAAGTCGTCCCACTACGCGGCAGACCAACAACAAGCGCCACACCTTCAACCGCTGGCGCTCGAGGTTCGACTGCACGTGATCCATGTTTGAGAGAAACTCTCTCGAGAAACTTGAGCTGATCATTTGCAGTATCGATCATTCCATCAACATCGAAAGGCGCTCCCGTCGACGCATGGACATGAGAGGCAAGTTCGAAAGCATGGCGATATTCACCGATCGAATCGAGCATTCGAACTGCTTGAAACCCTGCGAGTCTGCGAAGGGTCTCCTCTCCATCACCGCGCGCAATCTTCTCCAGCGACTGAATGGTGCCCTGCGGATCGTGACGAATAGTTACTGGAGCGGTAAAGATTGCACAGCGCGGATCTGCGAGCCATGCTCCACCAGCTGCGATGAGCGCCTCAAGTTCGTCATGACGAGCCGCACGATGCAAGACATCTGCGAGTGTGAGCGTCGCATCAATCGCATTTGGCGGGGACAATGCGATGAGCGCACGAAGCCGATCGATCGCCGCAGAACTTCGCCCAAGACGGCTATCTATTACAGCACGAACAAGCGCAATATCAGGCGTATTGTCGCCAAACCGAAGAGCGCGGTCCGCCGCATCATCAGCGACTCGCAGTCGTCCAACACCAAGCGCAGCCCGCGCACGAGCGTGCCATGCAGCGATGTCTCTTGGATTTTTAACTGTCATTTTCTCGGTGATAGCCAGTACTTCACCGAATGCGCGACGCGCGAGCAATGCATTCAAATCGGATGTCGAAGAACGAGTGCTCATTGAAGATTGGCCACAGCGAACACTATAGACGGGAGTACCTAGACTTCACCCATGACAACTCTTTGCGCCGCACCCGAATTCGAATCACAAATATCTCTCTACGCAGCTGGATCGACAATCCTGCGCAAGGCCGTCGACGGAGTTGCGCAGCAAAAATTGAACATCCGAATTGCACCTGGAACATGGAGCATTCAGGAAATCGTTGTTCACATGATTGACAGCGACCTTGCAGCAACACACCGCATGCGACGAATTGCGGCGGAAGAAATGCCGCTGCTTGTTTCGTATGACGAAGATGCGTTTATCGCTCGATTGGCTGCTGAAAATACAGATATCGCAGAGGCGCTCGATCTCTTTGATGCGAATCGCACATTCACTGCACGCTGGCTTCGAACACTGGAATCTTCTGCGTTTTCACGCAGTGGGATTCATACTCAGCGGGGAAAAGTGACACTTGGAGAAGTTCTCGCGATCTATACGCACCACCTTGAACACCACCTAGTTTTTATAGAAGGCAAAAGAAAAGCGCTTGCGGTTTGACGCGGGGAAATTGTGCGGGGGCACTCCCCCCGCACGCTGGCGACAACGACAAACAGAATTTTCTCAATCACACCAACGCAAGAATCAATTTGAAGATGCGCGATTGCGTTTGAAGTGTGAACGCAGGAAAAATCCCACACTTCAAACGAACACGTGTGTCAACTGTCGAGACAACCGGTTTGAATGATCGGGAATACATAGTGACAATCCGACGCATCTTCAAAAGGCTTGTTACATCTGCCAATTGAATAAACAACAAATTTTCATCCGATTCAAATGTCCACGGTCGACCGTCGAGCGTTCCTGCGAGACGACCGACCAATGTCACTTTGGGCGGTTATTTTGATCTTTGGTTCGAATCTTCATCGTTCCGCTGAGGACCCATTCGGCGTGTTGCGCATTTGCGCCGATGCCGCTTGGAACTTTGATTCGCATATTTTCAAACTCATAAATGATTTCAGCACCGCTGCCAGTCAATCGATCAAAGAGACCGATCGCAAGATCAGGCCAAGAATGTGTATGTCCGGAAGCTGGGCTTGTCTGCATCGTTGCTGTTGTCGAATCTGCCATGTTGTTTTCTCCGATTCTGATTTGAGTGGTGAGTTATGAGTCGATGATTAAAATAACGAGTTGCAACAATAGGCATCTCAACAATCCCAGAGTGAATAAATTTGTATTCGCAAATTATTTGCAGAATGCAAATCGGCGCAGTCATCGAATCAATAGCGGCTCTCTCACAAGAGCGCAGCGAGATTTAAGCCGAATGCAAAGAGAAGCGCGCCCATAAAAATGCAAACAGGCAGCGTGAGAATCCATGCCAAGAGGATGTTTCGCAGCGTCCCCATTTGAAGTCCAGATTTATTAGCAGCCATGGTTCCCGCAACGCCAGATGAAAGAACATGAGTTGTGCTGACTGGAAGCCCGAAGTGATCAGCGACCAGAATGGTCGACATTGCCACGAATTCGGCCGAAGCACCTTGCGCATAGGTCATGTGAGTGCGGCCTATTCGCTCGCCAACAGTGACGACGATTCGCTTGTAACCCACCATCGTCCCCAAACCAAGTGCGAGAGCCACCGCATACTTCACCCAATCTGGAATGTAGTTGGTCAAATCCTCGCTGCTTTTTTTCAATCCCGCAGCCAACGCCGCAGTCCATGGATCAGTCAAGACTCCATCTTTGTTCAATTTGTTGATCGAAGTTGCGATGACGAAAAGGTCAGTGCGGACAGCGCCTCGTTGATCTTCCGGAACTTCTTGAAGCGTGTCGAGTTTTTCAAGCCGCTGAAAAAGATCGTTGCACATGTGCGTCAGCGCCGCATAGACCTCAGGGGTGACGGCCTGATTGCGTTTGATGTAATGAGTCAGCACAGTGTTGGATTCTTCGTCGTCGAGAATAATTCCGTCGCTGGACTTTGCAAAATTCATTCCAAGTTCATTCGCAGATGTCGCCACTTGGGATATGGTCGTATGGTCTGCTGACATTTTCAGCGCGTACGTTCCAGGAAGTATTCCCACAAGTATTAAAACGATCAGGCCCATGCCTTTTTGTCCATCGTTGGAACCGTGAGCAAAACTCACCCCAGTGCAGGTTGTCAGCAGAATTCCACGGATCCAGAGCGGCGGTTTCTCTTTGTTCTTTGGGGCTTCATACAGCGCGGGGTTCTTGATGAGCGCTTTGCAGAGGAGCAAAAGCGCAGCAGCGCAAAAGAATCCTAAGAGCGGAGAAATGAGCAAACCCAATCCAACTTTCTCTGCCTCTGCCCAGTCGACACCCGATGTGATTGTGGCGTTTGGTTCTAAGAATGCATTGGCAAGTCCGACTCCGATGATGGCGCCAACCAGTGTGTGCGAACTTGATGCGGGCAGAGCGAAATACCACGTGCTCACATTCCAAATGATCGCGGAAATCAATAATGAAAAAACCATCGCGAATCCAGCGCCGGATCCGATGTTGACCACCAGCTCAGCTGGGAGCAAGGTCACGATTGCGAAGGCGACCAATCCAGACGAACTTAAGACGCCAATGAGATTGCAGATTCCTGACCACACAACCGCAGGCGTAGGTTTTAATGTGTTGGTGTAGATGACGGTCGCAACGGCATTCGCTGTATCGTGAAAACCATTTACGAATTCAAAGGCGAGCGCCAAGCCGAGCGCGAGTACCAATCCGACATAGGTGATGACCGTTGGATCGGAATACGTAGACGCAAAAAACAACATCGCCTAGTCATAGCAGAGGACCGCGCTTCGATTTGTTTGCGATTCGTTCAGAGTGGCTCGTATTCAGAGCCTGTTGCGGGCAAATCGTAAGCTTGCAGCACGTCGTTCTGCCCGTAAACGGGATATACGAAAACTTCATCGCGTTCGTCAGAGTGCGCTCGACCAGGTTTGGATGAATTGACCGCAATCACTCGAATATGAACCAAGCAAAATCAAATGTATTCGCGGCTTTATAAACAAAGGGGCCTCAAAGGTATTGAGACGTTTCGATCGTCATTGACACAGAGCAGAAAGCTCTATAAAATTTTCCAACGTGGATATAAAACAGAAATTTTTTACGTAACTTTTTTTAAATTTATTATGGAGTTTTAAATGTTTAAAGCACTCACCCAAGTTTTTTTTGTTGCACTTTGCTCAGCATGTACAGTGCCACCGCTCCCATCCAATTCTGATTCAAGTAAATCAAACATGTCGGTCGGAGTCGTCCAACGCGAAATTCGCAAGGGAATGTCGGGCGGCGAGGTTGCGACGGTCCTTGGGAGCCCGAACATTGTGACAAGCGGTCCCGAAGGAACTGAGGTTTGGATTTATGACCAAATGTCGTCCACGGTAGAGGCCGCGTCAGCTGGAACTGGAGTTTGGTTTATCGTTGGCGTTACGAATCAGAACAGCGGAACAGTCAAGAGCTCGCAGTCAACACTCACAATTGTTATCAAGTTTGACACGGCAAAGAAAGTTACTGATGTGGCATATCACACATCGAAGTTCTAAAAAAACATAAAAATACCTGCGGGGAGTAATAATGCGGATTCAATCTTTGAACAATTTACGTCTACCAAAAATATTCCTGATTATGGTTCCGTTCTTTTTTGTTGCTTGCGAGAGCAATACGATTCCAAAAGATGCGTTGCTGATGAAGGAACCGACTACTGAAATTCGACAAAGGCAAGCCCGTCGCTATGCAACCACTGATGAGAAAAAAGTCCTCATCTCTGCTGTGCAGTTGCTTCAGGATTTAGGTTTCAATACGGAAAATTCTGAAACGAAGGTAGGGCTTGTTGTAGTCAGTAAAGATCGGAGTGCTGTGGATGGCGGACAGGTTGCAGGACAAATCTTTGCGGCAGTCATTCTTGGCGTTCGAGTCCCAATCGACAAGGATCAGAAAATTAGAGCATCCGTTGTGACATGCCCTTCCGCAGACCGAAAGGCGATCGATGTTCGGGTTACATTTCAACGTCTCGTCTGGGACGATCAAGGTCAGCTCTGCAAACTCGAGCGCCTTGATGATCCCGAAATGTATCGAGACTTTTACGAAAAACTATCTAAGGCGCTATTCCTAGAAGCACAAGGAGTCGGATGATTGTAAAAACACCTATCGTTCTCGCTATTTCTATCTCTTTCGCACTATCGACTGCCTTGATTGGATGCGCTACACCACAACGAGCGACAGATGGAGAAGTTTCACTCAAACTGCGTGCGATGCAGTCGCGGTCCTATGACACAGTAGATGTAGAGAAGGCAATCCGAGTCGCGATGGCGACATTGCAGGATCTGGGCTTTGTTATAGACAATGCCGATGCAGAACTCGGAACGGTCTCTGCAACCAAGCTTGCGAATGCAGCTACAAAGATGACGATAACGGTACGCCTGCGCGGAAAAACCGAAATCCTTGTCCGTGCGAGCGCACAGTACAAGTTGCTGACTGTCGAAGACCCCACGTTCTATCAGCAGTTTTTTACTGCATACTCCAAGTCAATGTTTCTTGAAGCGCACGAAATTGACCCTGCTGCCCCAGGCTATTGATTACCCCCCGCCGCCTCGTTCGCGTATTCGACAAGGCACTGCGCAGCGGCTCGTATTCAGATGCCTGTTGCGGGCAAATCGTAAGGTTGCAGCACGTCGTTCTGCCCGTAAACGGGTTGTGATGTGGGGATCGCGCGAATGAAACCCGACCTATCCCACTTCCTCAATCGCAACGCGTGAATACCACTTCACTGCATCGCTCATTGCTGGAACGAGCGCGTCGAGTTCTTGCGAAGTGCACCAGCGAATGTCGTTGTGCTCGCTTTGCGCAAGCGTCGCCTGTGCAGCACCAGTCTGATTTTTAGGCCGTGCGAAATAAATCATCCCAATATGTTCGTGCGTTTCGCTGATGCGGTGAATATCCAAAAATCGCGGGCCGATCAAAGCACGCGTGCCCGGTCCAGTCGTTGGCGGACGCTCGCCGATCAAATCAACATCGATCCCGCTCTCTTCTTTCGTTTCACGAAGCGCGGCCTGCTCTGGATCTTCATCAAGTTCAATATGCCCCCCAAGCGGCAACCATTTATTGAGCTTCTTGTGATGAATGACCAAAACCCGCGACTGCTGAACGACAAAGATCGCGACCGTGAAATCAATTTTTTCGTGAATGTGGGCCATAAAGAAAGAGTCTAGCGATCCCCTACTTCTTCCACGTTGCAAGCTTGCGGCGTGTCTGAAGCATGCGCACATTGGGATCGACGACAACGCTTTCGGGTTCGAACGGCGATTTGATTTCAATGGCTTTCGTCGACTCAGCAGTACCGTCGGCACCAAGCGTCACTTGCGTCAAGACGCGCTCTTGAGGCTTCTCATCGCCGGCAATCTTCGCCTTCATTGCGCCGACATCGATTGTCACTAAACCCGTTCCGACATTTGCGATCGTTGCCGTCGTGGTCCACACAGGAGGTTCGCCGACAGGCCCTGTCACAACAACATCGCGCAGCTTGAACTCCGGCAGCACGACGCGTTCAAACCACTGCTTGGTAAATGCATCGAATGCTGGCAAGTTTGTTGCGTGCGTTCGCATCACTGCAACAAAGTCCTGAAGCAACGGGAAATCTGGACCATTTTCAAACTTCGCGATGAACTCCTTCAAGCCTGCAAGCATCGCATCCTTGCCCATGACATCAGGGTGATTCATCATCATCGAAAAGACCCAACCGCCTTTGTGATATGTCACAGTTTGATCGCCAGGACGACCACCCGAGATGCGATACATCGGACGCTCGCTATCGGCACTGCGTTGATTGACATACGTGTTCTCCCACTCGCGCAGTACATGCTGCGCCGCTTCATCGCCACGACATTCGCGCGTCAACATCCACGCACTGAAGTTTGCCATGCCTTCGCTGAGAATATTTCCGCCAAGCCCCTTGCCCGGCATCAACATATTTCCCCACCATTGATGGCCAGTTTCATGAGCAGTGACAAAGAACACAGCATCAACTTCATCACCTTTACCTGGGCGAGAGAGAAATCCAATCGACTCGCTGAATGTGATGTTGCCTGGAAAGCCTTGCGCATAACTTGCAAGACCTGGAAATTCTGTCAGGCGAAGTTCCTTGCGCGGAAATGGAGCGAACCATTCGCCATAAAACTTCCTGCACTTCTCCATCGTGTCCTTCATCACTTCGACATTCCATTCGTGTTGCGGATTGAACCAAACAGCAACGCCATCGCCCGCCTTCTCAACAAGCGGTCCGCCACAAATGTTGAAGAATCGCACTGGATGCTCGGTCTTCCACGTGACCGTCTTGCGATCGCCGTCAATTTTCTCGTCAATCGGCACGCCACACGCATTCAATTGCCATGTCGCAGGACCCGTCACGCGCATCGTGACATCGCTTCCCCATCCAGAACCAAACGCAGGATCGTTGACACCCTTCCACGCATCAGGGTCAGGGTCTTTCGGATCGGTCTCGTTTCGATCGTCGACTCCGACGCCTTCAACATAACCAATATTGGGCACAATGCTCGGCGAAAAACTTGTCAGCACAACGCCGCTTGGCAAAACAAATTCTCCAGCACCTCCGCCGTTCTTGGTCCAACCTTTGGGAAAGAAACCATCCCAAGAAAATCCAATTGTGACGGTCTCATTTTTCGCAAGAGGTTTATCAAGCGTAAAGACCCACAAGCCAGCACGATTTTCCACAGATGGCGGAGCGGGATCTGGATCATCTTTCTTTGGCTCAATCGCAATACCGTTGAGCGTCCACTTGAGATTCTCAAAGTGTGCGCCGGGCGTGAGTGGAATTTGCGTGATTGATTTCTCTTGCTGATTTGAAAGCACATACGTTCCCTTGACCTCCAAGCGGCGAGTCTCTGGGAAGATGGCAACATCGGCATCGAGCGAATCGATCTTTGGAACAGCGACATCACGGAAGGTCAACTCATTGCGCTTCCAGTAATCACGCCCCATGCGTTCAATCACGGATCCTTGATATCCATTTCGTGCATCAATCCAAATCCAACCGCCGGCAACAAGCCAAATGATCAAGAGCGGCGACCAGCGCAGAATTTTTTTCCCGACACGCGCAGGTTGCATCGCATCAACGGTGCGCTGTACATCGCGAATACGCCGTGGATATAGCGTGATTGCGCCCAGTATGCAAATGCCTGCCGTATAGAGAACGAAGAGTCGATTGGCGACAATTGATGGCCGCAAGAATTCGAGTCGATCGAGGTCGCTCCATGCGAGGACGCGCCACAAGTGCCAGTTTGTCGCCCAATTCAGATATCCGCGCGTTTGCAGCCATCCAGTGAGAATGAGCATTCCCAGGCCGACGGCGTATGTGCCATATCGATTGCGAACCAAACCATGCACGAGTGCGATGAATGCGCACCAGAGAATGATCGTCGGTGCGAGGACAACTCCCCACAACATAAAGAAGACGCCAAGATTTATTGGGACCAGGATCTTGGTCTGAAACCACTGCACAAGGATCACGATGATGCACGCGAAGAGTGTGCTTGCGGCAATGATGATTGCGAGTGCCGCGTTGGCAAGAACTTTTCCAGCGAGCAAACCAATTGTTGGTATGCCACTTGCACGGACGATCGCTGCCGCGCCATATCGTTCTTCTCGATTCAGCGACTCGACTGTATAGAAGAGCGTCAGAAAGATCAGCAGCAGCGTGACCGTATTGAATGCGCCCGCAGCAAGCGTTCCAGATGTTGCCAACCGAATTGTGCCAAGCCAGACTTCGTTGACAGAATTGCCGCCGATGACTTGAAGAATGATGATTGGAGTGAAGAGCCAGATGCCTGGACTGCGCAGAAGTGCGCGGACTTCATACAGCAAGACAGCAAGCGTTCCAGCGACAACACTTGGCGCACGCATCGTCATGCCGAGCGCTGAAACTGCGACAGATGGAGTCTTTGCTCGACTGGGCGTTGCCGCGGTTTTCGCTTGAATTGCGCCTGAAACGAGCGAAGTTGCAGGTCCCTTTGCACGCAATCGTCCCGCGACAATTCGTGCGGAGAACCATGCGCACACGATTCCAAATGCGATCCACGCCAATCGACTGATTGCGAAGAGTGGATCAACACCCATCGGCTGCGAGTTATAAAAATCAACTCCGCGGTCTGCTTTCAACCATGTTTCGCCAAGCCAACGATTGCCAGTTGGATCAATCTGCATGAGTGCAAGATTCGCCCAGTTGGGAAGCCACTCTGGACTCCAACTCCACAAGAGGAAGACACCGCCAAGAAGAATTGCGATTGGAACGAGAAAGACGAGAATTGCTTGACGCGTCCATACACCAAGCAACATTGAAGAACCTGCGATTGCAATAATCGTCGGTACGCCGAAAATAATTCCGGGGAAAATGAAATTCCATGCCTCGAATGGTCCTCGACTTTTTTCAGGATCATCAATCGGCCAAAATTGGAAGAAGACAATCTCCGCAAAGACGAAGATCGCCAAGCAGATGAACAGCGGTACTAAAGTTCCAAGCCATCGCCCAAGGACATACATATTGGGCGAAAGCGGAGTCGCGAGCACCATGCGATCGACGCGGCGATCCGCATCTGCAATCAATGGCAATCCCGCAGTGATTGCAGCGAGGAACGGGAGCAGCAAACCAAGCAGCGCGCTGTCAATAAATGCTGCGTTGAACATCGAGTTCATCCAAGCCTGCTTACCGCCAGCGGTGACGTCCCCCGCTTGCACACGCACATTTCCCATGACAAATGCAAATACGAGAAGAACCAAAAGTACCGTGAAAATGATGTAAATCGGCCGGCGCCATGCTGTGCGGATGTCGATCCATGCGATCGCCATCACGCGGCCAAGTTGGCTGGTGATCGAGTTCGAAGGATTCGTTGTCGCGACTGGAAGAAGTGGAGCGCGAGAAATGTTTCCGTCACTCACGCTGCGGCTCCGGTGCTGTTGATTGCTGCCAATTCTGCGGAGCGCGATGTCAGAATCGCAACGAGATATGCATCTTCAAGAGTTGCCAGCGAAGAAGCGAACCCTGTTGGTGCTGCACTGGCATCGGCCGAATGCACACGCACTCGGTTTGTCGAACCTTCGCTGAGGATTGCGGAAGTCACGCTGTGATGCTTGGAGAATTCATCGAGCTGGTCGTCGGGAATAAATCCTTCAAACATATGACCATCAATTGCAGCGCGAGCCGCACGCGGAGTGGTATCTGCGACAACTCGGCCACCTTGAATCACTGCCATGCGTGGACAAAGTGTTGCCACGTCTTCCACGATGTGCGTTGACAACAAGATGATGCGATTCTTGGCAAGCTCTGCGAGCAAGCGATAAAAACGATGTCGTTCTTCAGGATCGAGTCCCGCAGTTGGCTCGTCGACAATCACCAAGCGCGGATTGCCTGCAATGGCTTGCGCAAGTCCAAGTCGCTGCCGCATTCCACCTGAATATCCGCTGACTTTCCTCTTGGCGGCGTGCGATAAATTGACGCGCTCCAACAGCGCCTGCGCAATCTTGTGGCGACCGCCAGGGCCGTCGACGCCTTTGAGTTTCAACATCAGTTCGAGCATGCGAAGTCCAGTCAGGTCTGGGAAGAAACCGAAATCTTGTGGCAGATATCCAAGCTGCCGACGCACGATGCGTGGATCCTTCACGATGTCTGCGCCATCGAGCGTGATCGAACCAGATGTGGGTTCGAGCAATCCCGCGACGGTGTTCATCAATGTGCTCTTGCCCGCGCCGTTTGGGCCAAGAAGCCCGAAGAGCCCCTCGCCGATGTTCAAGGTGACTCCTTGCAGTGCGTTGACAGGTCCGGCGTAAATCTTGATCAGGTTGTGGATGGAGAGCACGTTGTGTCCTTAATGTTATAAGAGTGATTGCGGTCGAACAACTTGAATAGCTTTTACCACTTGAGCGTAAACGAATGCGAATCTTAACTGATAAATTCCGCGCTTGTGGCCAAGAGAAAAATGGTCGCTGATTTCAAATACAGCTGGGAACACTTCAAGCCTTTTGCGCGACGCGTTTGGTTGCTTTCTTTGCAGCTTTCTTTACAGAAGTCTTTACAACTTTCTTCGCCGTCACTTCTCGCTTGAGCTTCTTCCCGTCAGGCCCTCGACCCGTGCTCGCCAGAATCTTCACATAGTTTTCGACGTAAGACATGGCAGGCGTGCGGCGGATCGCTTCACCGATCACATCCAGCGCGGCATCCTCCACCTTCGTGAAGCGGACGCAGCATCCGCCCATGTTCAGTTTCTTTCCCGTCTTCGCCCACGCCTTCTGGAACCACGCGCGCTCCGCCTTGTCGCCGTAAACGCTCATGAGATAAACCGTCATGTTGCTCTTCTGGCTCGCAAGCGCCGCCATCATCAGCGGCTTGCTCGGATCGCAGTGATAACCGAGCGGCCACACGCGGTGCGGCACGGCGTAACCGATCATTCCCCAAAGCATGGATTCCTCGTAATTCTTGTCGAGATTCTTGCGAATCACTTTGCGCAACACCTCGATGCCCTTGCGGCGATCTTCGGGAAGCGATGCGAGATAATCCTTGACGGTTGTGGCCTTGCTCTTCATAGGGGCAGAGTACATGTCAATGAAGCACTCTTCTTGCAATACCGAATGAGTCGCGGTGAATGCGTTAGGCAGTCTTCTTTTTCGATTTCACCGCATCAATCGCAGCCTGCAACTGTTCCATGCGTTGTTGTCGAGGGCCACAAAGTTCGACGAAGTGCGGGCGATTGTTTTCAGGCATCGCGTTGTATCGACCTTCACGATAAATCTGTTTGAAGATCGCATCCACTTCGTCGCGGTATGCGTGATCGACTGGCCGAATTCCGTCCGACTCCATTTCCACCGGCCACTCTGCAGACTTTGGCACGAAAGCCAGAATGTCCAAATGATCCAGCGATTCCCGCACGGCAGGAACCATGCTTTCGACGAATGCGTCATTGATATCTGTCGTGCGCTTGTTGGCGGTGTACTGGGAATATGCGAGATAGTCGATCGGCGCACGATCGAAAATCACATCATCAGTCGGATTGGGATAGCGATGAATGCGACTGATGTTGTAATACAACTGGATTCCATTTTGCAGTTTGGTTGATGCGTCGCGAAAAAGAATTTCGTACGGACCGTGAAGTGCCAACGCTCGGTATGGCTCTTCTTCTCGCGCGAAACTGGGGTGCAAAGCAACCCAATCATTGACGATGGTGGACTTTCCCAGTGAGTGGCTTCCAGATATTGCAATGCGCATGAGGAGTTGGAAGTTTATGGAGATTGGCGAATCGTCACAGTCAAATCTCACAAAAATCCGTTAGCGATCCAACTTGATTTGTGCAACAATCCGCCCATCATGAGTACTGAAAATATTCTCAACATCGCTTGCATGGACCGCCCTGGGATTATCCACGCCATTTCTGGATTCCTTCTGACCTACGGCGGCAACATTGACGAAACTGCGGCATACAACGATCACGAGACAGGAATGTTTTTCATGCGTGTTCAGTTTTCTTGCGCAACGGCATCCAAAGAAGTACTCCAAGCGCAGCTCCTCGAGCTTGCCAAGCAATTCGACATGCGCTGGAAACTGAACGATCAAAATCAAGCCATGCCCACTGTGCTCTTTGTGAGCAAAGAAGGTCATTGTCTGAATGATCTTTTATATCGCTGGCAATCTGGGCAATTGCAAATCGACATTCGTGCCGTACTGAGCAATCACTCTGATCTCGAACCCCTCGCTGCGAAATACAACGTGCCGTTTCATTATTTCAATATCACGCCATCAACGAAAGCTGCCGTCGAGTCCAAGCAATATGAACTCATTCAATCCAAAGGAATTGAACTCGTCGTGCTCGCCCGGTACATGCAACTTCTCTCTGACGATCTGTGCACAAAGCTCGCTGGGCGCGTCATCAATATCCATCACAGTTTTCTTCCAAGTTTCAAGGGTGCGAAGCCTTATTTACAGGCGCACACTCGCGGCGTGAAACTCTGCGGCGCAACAGCGCACTATGCCACCGCAGATCTAGATGATGGTCCAATCATTGAACAAGACGTCGCACGCACCGACCACGGCATGTCTTTGGATGCGCTGGTGACTCAAGGGCACGACACCGAATGCCAAGTTCTCGCGCGGGCGGTGAAGTGGCACAGCGAACACCGCGTGCTGCTGAACGGCCAAAAGACTGTTGTTTTTAGGTAGGCACGCAGGCCAGGGTAGGGTTGCTCGTTGAAGCAAGGCAGAAGTGCGAGCGTTGAAAAACGAGCGCATGAGGAGTTGTGTGAACGACGAGTTACTATCTTCACTCGATGCGTCAGTACTGGATCACAGTTTCCGCGGCGATGATTTGCGCTGTGATTGCATGTTCGACCGCCGCGACTGCGACCAATCCCCCACCGCAGATCGTTGATGTTTTTGTTGGTGGTCAAGAGGGTTACAACACATTTCGGATTCCGTCGATCGTGCAGATTGCTCAAGGAAGGTTGCTTGCATTTGCCGAGGGGCGCACGAGCGGTGATGACAATGGCTCGAACGACCTTGTCATGAAAATGAGCGACGACCTCGGCAACACGTGGACTGCGCTGCGAGTTGTCGACGATCAGCCGGGGCGATCACTGAATAATCCATGCGTTGTTGAAGTCCGCAAAGGCGCGCATGCGGGCCGAATCATCGTGATGTACCAGTCATATCCGACGGGATGTGGCGAAGGATGCGTGGAGGTTGGATATGAAGGCGCGAAGATCTGCCGAACGTTTGTGAAATATTCGGACGATCGCGGCACGACCTGGAGTACTGCCGCAGATGTCACCACGTCCGTCAAGCGACCGACGATTGCGACCAGCGTTGCGACGGGACCAGGCGTTGGAATTCAGTTG
>Ga0209086_10001698_pt1 | contig 17740 bp, 14 predicted proteins | sample M_130207_XF_Meta_FD_187312 | JGI IMG/M metagenome (GOLD analysis project Ga0209086, IMG submission 187312) | Freshwater microbial communities from Lake Montjoie, Canada to study carbon cycling - M_130207_XF_MetaG (SPAdes) (version 2) | ecosystem: Environmental > Aquatic > Freshwater > Lake... | reverse complement strand
CGCAGCCCGCTGAACCACCACCAACGATGATGTAGTCATATTGCGCGCTCATAAGAGGAAGTCTACTAATAAAACAAGGCCCTTACTCGGTGAACTCCACCAAGTAAGGGCCCTGCTTCTTAGGATATTTTTTCTTACTTACCAAGCCATGAAGCAACAGTTGCAGCGTTAGCAGCAATCCACTTCTTGGCCGCTTCCTCTGCAGTCATTCCGCCTTCAAGATCGGCAGCTACACCATTCTGATCAGCATTAGTCCACTTAAAGTTCTTAACAAGTGAAGTAAATGGATCATTGGCATCATTGAGCTTCTTTGAGATTAGCTTAATGAGTGGTGTAGATGGGTAATCAGTAAGACCACTTGCCTTTGCTGGATCGCTCCAGTCATTAGCAGGGAAAACAACACGAGCTTTTTCAAGTGTTGGAAGCTTGGAATGAAGTGTCCAAGGCTGCCATGCATAACCAATGAATGGTGTCTTATTAGCTTCTGCCTTAATGAAACCGTCAACTAGCGCAGCTTCTGAACCGGAGAAGATAACTTTGAAGTTCAACTTATTAGCAGAAACCATCTTTTCACCGATAGTTGTGTAACCAGCTGGGCCTTCAAACCATGCACCCTTGCCACCTGAGTCTGCAGTCTTAAATAGAGCTGCGTACTTGTTCAAATTCTTTGAGTCAACGATGTCTGGATACTTTTCAACCATCCATGGCGCAACATACATACCGATAATTCCGATATTTCCGTTTTCGCCGGCCTCAACAACAGCTCCGCGATCAACCCAGTCCTTCCAACGTCCGCCGCCCCAATCTTCGATTACTACGTCGATTGTTCCAGCTTCCATTGCATCATAAGTAGTCGGACCCTCATCAAGAGTTGTCTGAGTGATTGTGCAACCTAATTCTTTCTTTGCGATTTCTGCAACTACCTGTGCTGAAGCTGTGTAACCACCCCATGCGTGCATTGCAATTGCGTAAGAACCACAGTCTCCTGAGGCTCCGCCTGCAGAATCGTTAACGCTCTTTGCGCAACCTGAAAGAACCAGTGCTGCTGCAATTACGACCGTAACGATTGCCGAGCGGCGACCGATTAGTGATTTCATTAACCCTCCTAAAGAGTTTTAAGTTTTGCCCATAGCCTAGGGCGGGTATGGGCCTAGTACTAGTACTTCTAGGGGCTATTTCGCAGAATTTATGAGGAACGACGAGCGCCGGCTTGCATAATCCGGTCAAAAATAACACCGAGAAGCAAGATGGCTGCACCTGCAATAAGACCTTTGCCTTGAAGCTCTGGCTTGGAGTTTCCAACGATTACTAGATAACCAAGACCACCAGCACCCACGAAGCCACCAATAACGACTACAGCTAACACATAGATCAAACCTTGATTCGTTGCAAGCAAAATAGTCTTCTTTGCCGCAGGCAACTGCACCTTAGTAATGATCTGGCGGGTTGTGGATCCGGCAGCAGTTGCTGCCTCAACAAGTGAAGTGGGACTGCTCTGATTCCCTCACTCACAATCTTCACAACTACAGGAATGGCATAGACAATGCCTGTAGCAATAGCGGTAAAGCGGGTTGGTCCAAATAAACCCAACATCGGAACTAAATAAACAAATGCGGGGAGTGTCTGACCCGCATCGAGGAACGGTCTCAAGATTCGTTCAGCCCGATCATTTCGACCTGTCCAAATGCCAAGTGCAATACCGATAATCATCGTGAGCAAACACCCAACTATTGTCTGTGTGAGAGTGAGCATTGCTTCATACCAAAGACCAGATAAGACAATTGCCATTGCTAGAACGAATGCCAAAATCGCAGTTCTTGTTCCACTAATAATTAAAGCTAAAGCCACAATCATGGCAACAGTTACATACCAAGGGGATGCAGAAAGCTGCGACTCCAGAGGATTGAGAATGGAATAAGAGATGAAATCCTTAAAGCCCACAGTAAATATTGTGAGGTTTTCTAGAATCCAAGCCGTTGCATCATTAGTAACTTTGGCCACTTGTGGGGCAATTGTGATCTCTTTTGGCCACACCGCAGCCCATAACATTGTGCGAGAAAGAAACACTGAAACAGCAGCAAGCACTCCACCAGCAATAAGGGTTATTCGCTTTACCTTAATCTGCTTTTCAGTCGCTGGGATAAAAGAGTCTTGGCGCTTTGCTGCAGCACTAGTGCTGCGATCCAACAAAATAGCTAGGAAAACCACGGCAAAGCCAGCCACAAAGCCCTGCCCAACGTTTCGAATAATCAATGCCTCGATAACCGGTTTCCCAAGTCCAGGGGCTCCAATCAGTGCTGCTACTACAACGAATGAAACTGCCGCCATCACTGTTTGATTAATACCAAGCACAATCATCTGCTTTGCCATTGGGATCTGAACTTTGGTTAGTGTCTGCTTTTGTGTGGAGCCCATTGATTCTGCAGCTTCAATGGGAGATTGATTTAAGTTTCTAATTGCATGGCTAGTAATACGAATAGCAATAGGAATTGAATAAATCATTGTTGCGATTGTGGCAGAAGCAGCACCAATCATAAAGACCAGTGCAATCGGTGCCATATAAACAAGGGTTGGCAAGATCTGGGCTAAATCTAGAAACGGTGTGACTATTTTTAATGCGCGATCAGATAAACCTGCCCATATGCCTAGTGGAATTCCTATCGCTAATGAAAGAAGCACAGCCGCTAAAGTCATTGCTATCGAATCCATAGTGAACTGCCACATTCCCAGGGCACCACACGCCAGCAACAATGAAACTGATAAAAGCATGGTCCGCCATTGACTTGTTGCAAAAACAACAAAGGCAATGATTCCAACAACACCTAACCAACCAATAATTGGAATAACCGAGTTAGGAGCTGGAACTGCAATGAGATTTCTAATTTCTTGAACAAAACCATCTATGACGCTGCGAATAGGATTAAAGAAATAGATAAATGCTGGGCTCTCAGTTCTATTACCGCGGAGCTCCAGCGCCTTTTTACCTATAAAGCTTGTAAATGATGTGTTTTCATAGGTATCTATCTCAAGAGTATTTTTGCCGTGCAGCAAACGGCCCAACAAAATCCAGATTGTTACCGAGCCGAGTAATAGATAGGACTTACGAACCTTCATTAAGCGCCACCAGAAATTAACCGCAAAACATCCTCACTAGAGACAATTCCAAGGGCGGTGCCATTGTCATTGACCCGTACTGGTTTGTGGGACTGCAAAATAACTTGGGCAGCATCTCGAATGATGGTGTTAGCTGGCAGTTCAGCTCCATCGGTGGCATCACCAGGCTCAGCTTTTCTAGCTAAGTGCTTCAATGTCAGAACATGAGATTTGGCAATATCGCGCACGAAGTTAGCAACATATTCATCTGCCGGATTAGCTACTAGATCCTCAGGTGTTCCGATTTGAACAATTGCACCATCTCGCATGATTGCAATGCGATCTCCTACCTTTACTGCCTCAGATAGATCGTGAGTAATAAAGACCATCGTCTTGCCAAGTTCACGGTGCAGGCGAATAACTTCTTGCTGCATATCGCGGCGAATAAGTGGGTCAAGGGCTGAGAATGGTTCATCTAAGAATAGAACTTGTGGGTCTACTGCCAACGCACGTGCTAAACCAACGCGCTGTTGCATACCGCCAGAGAGTTGTTCTGGATAAGCATGTGAATACCCTTGCAAGCCAACAAGTTCGATTACTTCATTAGCGCGCTTATGACGGTCAGCTTTGTTAACACCATTAATTTCAAGTGAGTATGCAATGTTGTCGATGACATTACGGTGGGGCAATAAACCAAAGTGCTGAAAAACCATTGAGAATCTCGTCTTGCGTAGTTCGCGAAGGCGAGCATTATCAACTTTTAAAATATCTTCGCCTTCAAAAGTCATAGAGCCTTGAGTTGGCTCAATCAAGCGCGTCATACAACGGACAAGAGTTGATTTACCCGATCCTGAAAGACCCATCACTACGAATACTTCACCTGGGGCAACATCAAATGAAACATCGCGGACCGCAATGGTGTTACCGGTCTGTGTGCGAAGCTCTGAACGAGAGAGATCAACTAATGGTGAGCCGACTACCTTGTCAGCGTTGGCGCCGAATACTTTCCAGAGATTCTTTACAGAAATCATTGGTGCGCCAGAATTCATTTAAGCATCTCCCCCATCTGAGAACCAACCAGATTTACTAGGAGCATTGTTAGTCCAAATGTGTTTGATTTCAAGGTATTCACCCAAACCATGCTCACCTAATTCACGGCCAATGCCAGATTGCTTATATCCGCCCCATTCAGCCCCCGGACGATATGGACCAAAGTCATTGACCCAGATTGTTCCGTGGCGAAGCGCGCTAGCAACTCGAGCAGCTTTGACAGAATCCTTAGACCACAGGCCACCTGAGAGACCAAAAGGTGTGTCATTAGCAATAGCAATTGCTTGAGCTTCAGTATCAAAAACTTCCACTGTCATGACAGGACCAAAAGATTCATCTTGAACACAAAACATCTTCGTATCGCAGTTATCTAGAACAGTTGGCAGGTAATACCAACCATTTGTGTGCTCACTTCTTTCGCTGCGCTTTCCACCGACTAATAATGTGGCACCTTCAGCAATACCTTTTTCAACATACTTAATAACACCCTCTAGATGCGACTTACTAATAAGAGGTCCAGTCTCAGCGCTCAAATCCTCTGGTCCACCCATGCGAATCTGCCCAGCTCTGCGCACAATCTCTTTGACTACGCGATCATGGATAGAGCGCTCAACAATTAAACGTGTCCCGGCGGAACACACTTGGCCTGAGTGTAAGAAGGCGGCCGTTACTGCGTTATCAGTCGCTGCATCAATATCTGCATCAGCAAAAATAATATGTGGATTCTTTCCACCGAGCTCAAGGGCTAAGCGCTTTACCGTTGAAACAGCGGCTTTCATAATTGTTTGGCCAGTGTTTAAACCACCAGTGAAAGAAACCATGTCAACACGTGGATCATTAATCAAGTGATGTCCAACCACAGAGCCAGGACCTAGAACTAAGTTTGCAACTCCTTTAGGTGTGCCAGCCTCGTCAATGGCGCGCATAAGAGCAATGGCACTTTGCGGAGTTAACTCTGATGGCTTAACAATGAAAGAACATCCTGCAACTAAGGCTGGTGCAACTTTCCAAGCAATTTGTAGAAGTGGGTAGTTCCATGGACCAATAAGTGAGCAAACACCTAGAGGTTCATGAACTATGCGGCTATCAACGTGAGAAAGCCCCACATCCACAACCCGACCATGTTGCTTTAAACCAAGGGCTGCAAAGTGGCGAAAAGTAGCAATGACATCAGCGATGTCATATTCAGCTTCAATGACGCGCTTTCCTGTGTCATCACTTTCTTTTTTAGCGATTGCTTTTAAGTCACGCTCTAATAAATCAGCAATTTTTGCAACTAATGCACTGCGTTGTTCAAAGCTCCAGGAAGTAAAGATGCCCGAATCAAAAGAAGTGCGGGCGGCAGAGATTGCAGCTAGAACATCTTCTTGTGTGGCCTGTGAAACGGTTGCAACAACGCTTTGATCATGTGGGCTGTGCACATCGTGGGCCCCACCATCAGATGCCTGCTTCCAAGCACCATCGATATAGAGCGTTGCGACCATTTACTTAATCTAGTTGGCTTTTGCGCTTTGCCACAAACTCATCGAGTTCTTGCTTCATACGTGGATCCATCTCTGGCTGCACATAATCTTCAAGCTTCTTCAAATAAATCTCGGAGGCGCGCATCTTTGTGTCCTTTGCCCCAAGTCTCATCCAGCGCTCATAGTTATCGCTATTTGTTAAAAATGGACGATAGAAGCAGTCGCGGAATCGCTCCATGGTGTGGGCTGCTCCTAGGAAGTGACCACCATGGCCTACTTCAAGGTGAGCATCAAAGGCCAAGGATTCAACGTTAAATTCAAGCGGGGTGAACTCAGTCATCAGAGATTGAAGGATCTCAATATCTACTACGAACTTTTCATAGCAAGAAACAAGTCCGCCCTCTAACCAGCCAGCTGTATGCATCACCCAGTTAGTTCCAGATAGGAATGTAGGCATCATTGTCATCATTGTTTGATAGGCAGATTGAGCATCAACTGTTTGTGATGAGTTCAAACCACCGCCGCCACGGAAAGGAAGGTTAAAGCTACGTGCGATTTGGCCAGTGCAAAGCAGGCCAATACCTGACTCAGGTGTGCCGAATTGAGGTGAACCTGATTGCATATCAATGTTTGAAAGAAATGAACCAAAAACAATGGGGCATCCAGGATTAAGAGTCTGAGCAAGTGCGATACCAGTGAGCGCTTCCGCAATTTGCTGCGCTAACGTTGCTGGAATTGTTACAGGGCTCATTGCACCCATCAACAAGAATGGTGTGACAACTACTGGTTGACCTGCAAGAACATATTCACGCAAAGAGTCCAGCATGCGATCATCCCAGCGAAGTGGAGAATTACAGTTCACAAGAGAAATAAGGGCTGGGGTATCTTCAATTGATTTACGGCCACCATGGATAATTTCGGCCATTGCGATAACATCTTTGGCATTCTCAGCAGTTACCACGTTTCCCATAAAGAACTTATCGGTCAGAGTTGCTGCGGCATATGCCATATCTAAGTGACGTGAATCTAGAGATAGATCATTAGGCTCACACACAACACCGCCGACGCTATCTAAGGCATCATAGCTTTGAGCTAACTTACAAAAATTCTCATAATCCTTAAAACTCGCATCGCGGCGAACATCGCCTTCGCGAACAAATGGTGGGCCATACACACCACCGAAGACCATTGAGTCTCCACCGATGTGAACATTGTTCTTGGGATTACGTGCTTGCAAGTTAAATTGGCTTGGAGACTTAGCAACTTGCTTCAAAATCCACTCAGGATCGAATTTAACGTTATCGCCTTCTACAGTTTGGCCATTTTCGCGCAGAAGATCGATTGCCCAAGGACTCATGAACTCGATACCGATATCTGAAACAATGCGCTTCCAACCAAGGGTCAGCGTTGCCATCGATTCTTCGCTCAGGATTTCATAGCGGGGCATCTTGTTAATAAAGCTCACGGTTAATTCCTCACCTTTAGTAGGAGTTCGATGTTAATAGCACCGTGGCGCTATTGACCTTGAACACGCACGAGAATACTCTTAAGTTATGGAACTATGGTTCCATATAGTGGAACCTTCTAAGGAGGTGTGAGATGGCCGAACTTCATAGCGGCACGCAAGCAATTGATCGCGCGTCTTCACTCCTCATTCATATTTTGGAATCACAAACTCCACCACTACTTACTGAACTTGCTCGCATTTACGGATTACCTAAGAGCACAACATCTCGAATCTTGAGCGCACTTGAGCGCCAAGGTTTATTGCTGCGCGATCGCAACGGTGCCTATATCGCAGGTTCTGTTCTGACACAGTTTGCGCGTGGACAAAACCACGACTCCATCCTTGTCACGCGCATGCACTCAATTTTAGAAGTACTAGCCAATAGAACTGGTGAAACAGCAAACCTAGCAGTTCCAGGCAATGGTGATCTTAAATTAATCGATCAAGTAGATGGCCAATACCTCTTATCTGCAACTAACTGGGTTGGAAAGTCAGTCCCCTATCACGCATCAGCTCTTGGAAAAGTTTTACTTGCCTATGCAACGGTAACTATTCCAGCTGGACGTCTAGAAAAGCGCACAACAAAGACAATTACCTCTCGCACAAAACTCTTGGAAGAGTTAGAAACTGTGCGCAAAAAAGGTTTTGCCATCATTATCGATGAATTAGAAGAGGGTTTAGTCGCAGTAGCAGCACCTATCCGCGAGCACGATGGTCGCGTAGTTGGTGCAATTTCAGTTTCTGGTCCATCAACTCGATTGACTCAGAAAGATTTAATAAAGATCGGTGACATGATCATTGATGAAATCGCAACACTTCAAGCAATCCACGATGGAAAGATAGGTGCGGCATGACACATGACGAGATTATCAAAGCTCTCTTTGACGAAACCCTTGTCGGAAATGCTCCAGCAGTTCTCGAACTGACCAACCAAGGCATTGCTGATGGAATGACGCCTAGCACCATCCTCTTTGATGCCCTGATTCCAGCATTGGAAGAAGTAGGTGCACGTTTTGAGCGCGGAGATTTCTTCGTTCCAGAGATGCTAATTTCAGGTAAGGCAATGTCAGGTGCACTTAACGTTTTGCGCCCATTGCTAGCTGAGACTGGTGCTGAAACCGTTGGAACATTCTTGATGGGCACAGTAAAGGGCGATGTGCACGATATCGGCAAGAACCTTGTCAATATCATGCTCGAAGGTGCCGGCTTTGAAGTTATTGATCTAGGTGTGCAGGTACCACCAGAGAAGTTTGTTGCCGCAATTATTGAGCACAAGCCAGACATCGTTGGTATGTCAGCGTTCTTAACAACAACAATGCCAATGTTTAAGGTCAACATCCATGAAATTACTAAAGCTGGTCTTCGTGACCAAGTAATCATCATGGTGGGTGGCGCACCTGTTACTCAGGAATATGCCGATGTTGTTGGAGCCGATGGCTTTGCAGCAGATGCATCTACTGCAGTGCGCATTGCTAAGGATCTCATTGCTAAAAAGCGTGCAACGGTTAATGCATAAGGTTTAATTGTGTTAAAAAAACTTCTACCTTTTGTTGAGCATGTCATAAAGAAACCCGTATGGGACTGTCGCATGTGTGGACAATGTGTTCTGCACTCAACAGGCATGACATGTCCAATGACATGTCCCAAGACTCTTCGCAACGGACCATGTGGTGGCGTTCGCGAAAACGGTAACTGTGAAGTTATTCCAGATATGCAATGTGTGTGGCTTAAGGCATATGACCGTAAAGTCTTTTTGCCTTTGCCAACAGTATGGAAAGACCATTTCAACGAACTTCGTCCCCCAGTAGATATGCGCCTGCAAGGAACTTCATCGTGGATTAACTTGGTTACAAAGCGCGATCAACAAACACCTGCTGGTTGGTCAACAACAGATGCGGCGCACTAATGTCACAGATGCGCGAGAAGTTAGAAAACACTAACGAAGTTGTCTTTACGGCAGAATTCCCAGCACTTGATGGTGGTGGGATGGCTAAGGTTGAAAAGAATGCTGCTCGTTTAGCACCTTGGTTTGTTGGTGTGAATGCAACAGATAATCCAGCAGCCCATGCCCATGCCTCTAATACCGCCTCTGCCATTGCTATGAAAATGCATGGAATTGAACCCATCATGCAGATTGTTTGCCGCGATAAGAACCGTCTAGCTATTCAAGCCGACATGATGGGCGCAGCGCTTCACGGCATTGAAAACATCTCACTTCTAACAGGTGATGATGTGACTGCCGGTGATGAGCCAGAGAGCCGTAGAGTCTTTGATATCGATAGCACCCAAGCAATCAATATCGCCCGAATTATGACTACTGGAAAATATCTTTCAGGGCGCAAGATCGATCCTGCCCCAGATTTCTATATCAGCGCAGTTGAAAACCCAGCTGCTCCCCCATTTGATTATCGAATTGAGCGAGCTCTTAAGAAGTACCGCGCTGGTGCAAAGTATCTTCAACTACAGATTTGTTATCACTCAGATCGTCTTGAAAAATTCTGTGCTGGTGTTGCCAAGATTGCTCCAGATTTAAAGTTGATTCCAACTATCGTTTTGGTAAAAAGTGCAAAGCCAATGGCATTTATGCATGACAAGGTGCCTGGAATTGATATTCCCCAGGACATACTCAACCGAGTCTCATCGGCAGCTGATCAAGCTGAAGAGGCATACAAATTAACTGTGGAGCTAGCCAAGCATGCGATGACTTTGCCTTCTGTGCGCGGTTTACACGTTACAGATTTTAGACATGATGATTCATTAGAACGCTTTATGTACGACCTCGGACAGAAGCCAAGAAACTAACTAGGAGCCCCTATGCATACAGTCCTCACCTCACCTGGCAAAACCGTAACAATCGGCCATGACCAGCCATTTGTTATTATTGGTGAGCGTATTAATCCAACGGGGCGCAAGAAGTTTCAAGAACAACTTCGTGCGGGTGATCTTTCTGCCATTGAAAAAGATGTGGCAGCTCAAGTTGCAGGTGGGGCCGATGTATTAGATGTGAATATGGGTGTTCCACTCACTGATGAACCAGCACTCATTGCTAAGGCAATCACCTTGGTTCAATCTTTAACTGATCTACCTATCTGTATCGACTCATCTGTTATTGAAGCGCTACAGGCAGGACTTGAGACTTACCAAGGTAAAGCACTTGTTAATAGCGTTACAGGTGAAGATGATCGAATGGAGCTAGTGCTTCCTTTGATTAAAAAGCATGGCGCAGCCATTATTGCTCTGCCCAATGATGAAACTGGAATTCCGCAAACGGCTGCAGAGCGCATGATAATTGTTGAAAAGATTGTTCGTACCGTGGAAAAGCACGGAATTCCACTGGACGATTTAGTAATTGACCCACTTGCAATGACAGTTGGCGCAGATCCAGAAGCAGTAAAACACACGCTAGAGACTATCTATTTGATCCGTGAAAAGTACGGCCTCAATATGACTCTAGGTGCATCGAACATCTCATTTGGTCTTCCACATCGCCATGCACTCAATGCCGCATTTCTACCTGCTGCAATGGCCATGGGATTGACATGCGCTGTCATGGATTCACGCACCCCTACCATCGTTGAGTCAGTTCGTGCTGCAGACTTGCTCCTTGGTCTAGATCCTTGGGGAACAAATTGGATCATGCGCTATCGCGCAATGGAGGCAGCAAAAGCTGCCGCAGAAGGGAATTAATTATTAGTAAAAAAGAGTTAGACCCATCCCTGATACCAACGCATGACGGTACCGGGCGAGTCAAACTTGCCTTCACATCCCTTGAAAAAGATGGATCTATTGGATCTCAAAAAACAATTACCGTCCCAACAGGTGTGAGCGCATTTGATGCCGCTTCCTGGAATGGAATTGCAATTGATTCAACCTGTGGTGGTTATGGCACATGCAAGAAATGCCGTATCAAGGTAACCGATGGAGATGTTGAACCATCAAAGTTAGATTTTCGTGCCTTTACTGCAACAGAAATTAAGGATGGCTGGCGCCTTGCCTGTTTAGTGCGCACAGCTAAAGATATTTCAGTAGATGTTCCAGCACTTACTACTCGTCCAAAAGCTGCCACCGTAGGTGTTGGCCGCCAAGTTATTTTGCGTCCAGCAGTTCAAAAGCGCTACATCGAATTAGAAGAGCCATCTCTTTCTGATCAACGAACTGACATTGTGCGCATCTTTGATGCAGTTGATGATATTGAGGGCACGGCTAGCCTTGCGTCCATGCGAGAGCTCCCCCGCATTTTGCGTGCATCTAATTACAAAGTAACTGCCGTCTTTGTTGATCAAGAGTTTTTAGGTATTGAAGCTGGTGACACAACAGCAGTCCGCTATGGAATCGCCTACGACTTAGGCACAACAACAGTTGTGGCAACTCTGCTTGATCTCAATACTGGAACTCCGGTGGCCGTTAAATCAATGCTCAATAAGCAGCAGCCATTTGGCGCAGATGTCATCACCCGCATTAGCGCAACGATGCTAGATCCTAATGCTCTGGCAAAACTGAGCGGATTGGCTCAAGAAACCCTCAATCAGCTGACCCAAGAAGTCTGTGTTGAGGCTGGCGTTAACCCCCATCATGTTTATGAATTAGCAATCGCAGGCAATGCCACCATGACGCAGCTTCTCCTTGGCATTGATCCAGAACCACTGGGAGTTGCTCCATTTATTATGGCAAGTGCTGACTATCCAAATATTGATGTGAAAGAGATTGGCATTGCAGTTCATCCCCTTGCTAAGGCAGTTATCTTGCCTTCACTTGGTGCATACGTTGGCGGAGACATCATTGCTGGCGCACTTGCCTCTGGAATGGATCGCGATAAGCGCTTGCGCCTATTCATTGATGTTGGCACAAACTGTGAAATTGTTTTAGGTGATGGCGACAAGATTCTTGCAACCGCTGCCCCTGCTGGTCCTGCCTTTGAAGCTGCCAGTATTAAGTGCGGCGTGAGAGCAGCATCTGGTGCGATTGAAACAATCAAAGTCGTTGATGGAGAATTTGAAATTGGAACTATTGATGATGCTCCAGCAGTTGGTATCTGCGGTTCAGGCTTAGTTGATGCGTGTGCATCTCTAGTTCAAGTGGGCTTACTTGATCACTCAGGCAAGTTTGTTACCGATGAAGCTGCCCTCACTATTTCCCCAAAGCTAGCTAGTCGACTTGTTACACGTGAAGGTGAGCGCGTCTTTGTTCTCACGTGGAGTAAAGAAGTGGGCGATCTCTCTGATTGCGTCTTTTTAACTCAGCGCGATGTGCGAGAACTTCAGTTTGCAAAGGCGGCTATTGCCACAGGTTGGGCGCTACTGCTTGAAGAGTTTGGTGTGCAGGAATCTGAAATCCAACAAGTACTACTTGCTGGCTCATTTGGTTCCTATCTCTCTCCTTCATCTGCAGTCAAGATTGGCTTAGTTCCAAAGCTCTCAGTTATGCGCATCATGTCTGCGGGTAACGTTGCAGGAGAAGGTGCCAAGATGGTTTTGCTATCTGCCCAAGAGCGCCATGGTGCACAAGCACTACTTGAAGAGATCGACTACATCGAATTATCTGATCGTGCAGACTTCAACGATAAGTTCGTTGAGCGTCTCGCTTTTCCTGCATGAGTATTGGCGTAGTTGCCTGCGGGGCACTTGCAACCCATATCGCTGATATCGCAGCCACAGAATCACTCGACATCACCATCTATCCCCTGCCACCGCTGCTTCACAATCGTCCAGAGAAAATCGCAGGTGAGGTCGATTCATTACTCACTGAGATCAAAGACAAACACGAGAAGTGTGCAGTGGCATATGCCGATTGTGGAACTTATGGCGCACTCGATACGGTGATTGCAGCACATGGTGTGAAGCGCTTAGGTGGTAACCATTGCTATGACATCTTTGCAGGGGCAAAGAAAATAGAAGAGATTATGGAATCTGATGCTGGCACATACTTTTTGACTGACTTTCTTGTTAAATCATTCCATCGAAGTGTCATGGTTGAACTGGGTTTAGATAAGCGACCTGAGCTGCGCGATGATTACTTTAAGAACTACTCACGAGTGATCTGGTTGGCACAGCAACCTAGTAAAGATTTAGAAGAGCTAGCTACTCAAGCTGCTGCAAGTATTGGTTTGCCTCTAGAAATTCAAAACGTTGGTTATGGTCAACTAGCCCAGCAAGTCAAAGAACTACTTAGTAACTAGCATTACTTCAAGGGCCTTCTGGGCAATTGGTGAGAGTAATGATTTATCAACATCTTTGTGCAAACGCTCAATCATTACAGGTGTCCAGAACTGAACGATATGGTGGGCCACCTTAACTTCAGGAGCATCAGTGACTGGGAAATTTGCCGCAATCTGATTCACCATTCGAATGATGGATGCTAACTGAACATCGCCATCAATATGGGTTGCAACCATTGCTCCTGGACCTTGTGCGCTAGGTGAAATTTCAACAGCAGTTACTTTGTATTCAGGACAATTCGTTGCCCAGTCAGAGAAATCTGTTGTGATGACGTTAGCACCACTTTCTGGGAAGTGGAAAGTTGTGTAAACAACACCAGCTGGCACTTCATCAGTAATGCGGGCACGCATAATTGTTTCGCCCACTCGACTCGATAATTTGACCCAAGAACCATCGGCAACACCACGTAGCTGAGCATCTGATTCATGCAGATCTAAAATATCTTCGGTATGCCAGATGTTATTTGCTGTGCGACGTGTTTGTGCACCTACGTTGTATTGGCTCAATACACGTCCAGTGGTAAGCAAGAGTGGAAATTTACGTGTGGCCTTCTCATCAGTTGCAACATATGGCGTGCGGACGAACTGGCCTAAACCACGCATGAAAGTTTCTAAATGCATCGTAGGGGTTCCTTCAGGGTTTTCCTCATTACATGGCCACTGCAAGCTTCCAATTTCATCAAGCTTTTTAAATGAGACCCCAGCAAATGTTGGAGTTGTTGCAGCAATCTCATCCATGATTTCAGCCCCATTTGCATAAGACATTGGGTAACCCATGGCAGTTGCAAGATCACAAGTGACTTCGTATTCACTCTTTCCGGTTGCTGACTTCATCACTGGGCGAACTCGATTAATACGGCGCTCAGCGTTAGTGAACGTGCCATCTTTTTCAAGAAATGATGTACCTGGCAAGAAGACATGGGCAAACTTTGCAGTCTCATTAAGGAACAGGTCCTGAACGATGACCATGTCCATAGCGCGAAGTGCTGCGTGAACATGAGAAGTATTTGGATCAGACTGGGCAATATCTTCACCCTGAATATAGAGTCCACGGTAGTTACCGGCAATTGCAGCATCAAACATATTTGGAATTCGCATTCCAGGTTCTGCATCTAGCGTCACGCCCCACTTATCATCAAAAATCTTACGAGTATCTGCATTTGAAATATGGCGATAGCCCGGCAACTCATGTGGGAATGAACCCATATCGCAAGAGCCTTGAACGTTGTTTTGTCCGCGCAGTGGATTAACTCCCACACCTTTACGGCCAATGTTTCCTGTGACCATGGCTAGGTTTGCAATACCCATCACCATGGTTGAACCTTGGCTGTGCTCAGTTACACCAAGACCGTAATAAATAGATCCATTAGGTACTGATGCAAATAAGCGTGCAGCTTTACGAATCTGCTCTGCTGGCACGCGAGATGATGCCTCCAACACCTCTGGTGAGTTTTCCGGAAGTGAGATGAATGCTTCCCATTCCTTAAATGACTTTTCTTCACAACGAGCGTCAATGAAATCACGCTTAGCTAAACCTTCAGTAACAATGACATGTGCCAAAGCGTTAATAACTGCAACATTTGTTCCTGGCATTAACTGCAAGTGGTGAGCTGCAACCACACCTGGTGTGCGAACTAGTGCGATAACGCGTGGATCAACGACAATGAGCTGAGCCCCTTTACGAAGCGCCTTCTTCATACGTGATGCAAATACTGGGTGTGCTGTTGTTGGATTAGCACCAATCAACATGATCACATCGCTGTGCTCAACAGACTCAAAATCCTGTGTTCCAGCTGATGTTCCAAATGCTTGGCCAAGCCCATATCCCGTTGGTGAGTGGCACACACGGGCACATGTATCAACATTGTTGTTAGCAAAGGCAGCACGCACCATCTTCTGAACTACGAATACTTCCTCATTAGTACAGCGTGATGATGTAATTCCACCAATTGCATTTCTGCCAGATTCTGCTTGAATCTTCTTTAATCCAGTTGCCGCAAAGGAAATCGCTTCCTGCCATGAAACTTCTTTCCATGGATCGGTAATTGCATTTCGAATCATTGGCTTTGTAATGCGATCGCTGTGGGTTGCATATCCATAAGCAAAGCGGCCCTTAACACAGGAGTGGCCTTCATTAGCCCCACCATCTTTTAGTGGAACCATGCGCACGAGTTTTTCCCCGCGCATCTCAGCTTTGAAGGAACAGCCAACACCGCAGTAAGCACATGTTGTAATCACAGATGACGTAGGTGCACCAATGGTGAGCAAAGTCTTTTCAGTTAAAGCACCTGTTGGGCAGGCCTGCACGCAAGCACCACACGATACACATTCACTATCAATAAAAGATGTTCCAGAAGATGACACTCTGGCTTCAAAGCCACGGTTTTCAATCGTTAGGGCAAAAGTTCCCTGCACTTCATCACAAGCACGAACGCAGCGATTACAAACAATGCACTCAGTTGAATCAAAGGTGAAATATGGATTTGACTCATCTTTAGCTAAATCTAAGTGTGTTGAAGTTGCTGCATAGCGGCTCTCTGAAATTCCGATTTTCTTTGCAACCACATGAACTTCACACTCATCCCCCGTTGCACACTCTGCTGGGTGATCAGAGAGGTAAAGCTCCATAACGCCTTTGCGCAGACGATCTAGCTTCTCAGATTGAGTAACAACTTTCATTCCATCTGCCACCGGGGTTGTGCAAGAAGAAGGTGTTCCATTTCGTCCATCTACTTGGATAACACACAAGCGACATGAACCAAATGCCTTTAAACTATCGGTTGAGCACAGTTTAGGAATATTAATTCCAGCCATTGATGCGGCGCGCATGATTGAAGTCTGCGCCGGCACTGTTACAGATTTACCATCAATTTCAAGGCTGACTTGTTCGCTCTTTTTACTAGCAGGTGTGCCGAAGTCGTGTTCATGGATCATTGTCATCGACGGTTCACCTCCCCAGTGAAGTCTTCCGGGAAGTTAATCATGGCACTCTTTACCGGCATTGGCGTTAATCCGCCCATGGCACACAGCGATCCATCGGTCATAACCTCGCATAAATCCAGTAGTAGCTTCTTATTCTCATCCACCCTCACACCTTGAATAATCAGATCGATAGTTTCAACTCCGCGTGTGGAGCCTATGCGACATGGTGTGCACTTGCCACAGGACTCCAGCGCACAAAATGCCATTGCAAAACGGGCTTGCTGGGCTAAATCAACTGAATCATCAAAGACAACTATTCCGCCATGTCCGAGCATTCCACCGGCCGCTAACATCGATTCATAATCTAAAGATGTTTCAAATTTATCTGTCCCAAAGTAGGCACCTAAGGGTCCACCTACCTGCACAGCGCGTATCGGTGCACCGCTTAATGTTCCACCACCATAACCATTTACTACTTCTTCAATAGAGATACCAAAAGGCTTTTCAACAATTCCGCCACGTTTGGTATTGCCAGCTAATTGGAAAACTTGAGTTCCAAGTGATCTACCAACACCGCGTGCTTTATATGCCGCCGCACCATCTGCCATGACTGCAGGAATTGTTGAAAGTGTTAACACATTATTAATAACAGTTGGTTTACCAAACAAACCCTCAAGCGCTGGAAGTGGTGGCTTAGCACGGACCACTCCACGCTTTCCCTCAATGCTCTCCAACATCGCAGTTTCTTCACCACAGACATATGAACCAGCACCCACGCGAATCTTTAATTCAAAGGCATGCTTACTACCAAGAACTGAACTTCCGAGCCAACCAAATGCATGGGCAATATCGATAGCTTTTTGCAAAATCTTGATTGCATATGGGTATTCAGATCGAAGATAAACAATTCCTTCTGTGGCACCAACGGCAATAGCTGCAATAGTCATACCTTCAATGAGTGTGTATGGATCACCTTCAATGAGCATGCGATCGGCAAAAGTTCCGCTATCTCCTTCATCGGCGTTGCAACAAATATATTTCTGATCACTTATCGCATCAGCAACGGTCTTCCACTTAATGCCGGCTGGAAATCCTGCCCCACCACGACCGCGCACACCTGATTCTTTAACTTCCTCCACAATAGCTTCAGTGCGCATAGAAATAGCACGGCGTAAGCCCACTAATCCCCCATGTGCTTCATAGTCAGCAAGTGAGAGTGGATCAATGATTCCGACGCGTTTAAATGTCACGCGATCTTGGCTTGCTAGCCATTCAATCTTTTCGCTCTCACCTAGAGTTAAAGGATGAGAACCACCATGCATGAAATCTGCAGCCATTAATGAATCAATATCTTCAACATTTACTGGTCCATAAGCAACACGGCCCTTATCGGTTTCAACTTCCACCATTGGTTCTAACCACAGCGCACCACGAGAACCATTGCGAATAATGGTTGCGCCACTGACCTTTTGTGCAATTGCTGCAGCAACA
>Ga0209086_10001695_pt1 | contig 17773 bp, 17 predicted proteins | sample M_130207_XF_Meta_FD_187312 | JGI IMG/M metagenome (GOLD analysis project Ga0209086, IMG submission 187312) | Freshwater microbial communities from Lake Montjoie, Canada to study carbon cycling - M_130207_XF_MetaG (SPAdes) (version 2) | ecosystem: Environmental > Aquatic > Freshwater > Lake... | reverse complement strand
TTTAGGGTTTAGGGTTTAGTGTTTAGGGTTTAGGGTTTAGGGTTTAGGGTTTAGGGTTTAGGGTTTAGGGTTTAGGGTTTAGGGTTTAGGGTTTAGTAGAATGTAATACATAAATCCCACCTCTCGAACGTCCAAACGTTCATCAAACTTTCAAACCTTACAACTGTACAATTTTATAAAAATTCATTAATTATTTTCATTTATTTAATTAAACAATTAATGAATTATCTCTCTATCTCTCTAAAATCAAAACATAAACTATCTTTTTTATAAAAATCACGACACCTTTATCTTGTTATATTGTAAAATGTTATCGATTTTTGATGTAAACCGACGACGACGCCGACGATGACGACCTCTGACTGCTCTTATACAATATTTTTCTATTTGATTTTTTTATATATATTTTCCCTTTTTTTATCGTTTTTCTGAAAATGTATTTTTTATTCTTATGGTGTTTAGTATTTGATTTTTTTATTGATTTAGTCCTCGATTTAATCTTCGATTTAGTCCTCGATTTAATCCCTCGTCCTTCTTCTCCTCCTCCTCCTCCCAAATCCAGTGTTTCATCATCACACTCGCTATGATATGGATCTTCTTGCGACGGATTGCTAGACCCACGACACCCGATGAATACAATCATAATTTGATCGCGGGGAAAAAAACGAGTTAATTCATCGATTATTTTAAAACTGCTTATACTTTCATATAATGGCGGTATTAATTGAAAATCGCGTTTAAATACATCTGGATTGCCTTCTAAACGACACTCCCTTTCTTCTAAAAACTTTTCAATTTGATCACGTCTTAATGCGCTTAACAACATTAAATAACCGTTATTTATTTTGTTATCATCAATATGATACATTGTCATAAAATCATGAATGGCATTTTGAGTTTGTTCGAAAAAATCACATGCATATTGTAGATTTTCTTGTTCCCAGAGTAAAATATCTCTATATAATATTTCCAAGTCCACGACATCTATGCTTTGAATTTGTGTGTGCACGGCGGATCCCATGATATTATATCCCATGGACTGTAAAAAATCCATTCGCTGTTTCTTAAGAGCTTCCCATTCTACATTAAATTGATCAATTTCATCTTTAAAATGTTCCTTGTATTTGGTTTCATCGAGTGAATCTTTTGTTTGAATTTCAAATTCAATAATTCTTTTTTGAAAATCGGTAGTTTTTGAATATAATTGTTCTTGTTCTTTTAGACGTTGGGGTGAAAGTCTCAATAATTTATTTGAAATATTTCTAGGTTGTAACCCTTTTTCAAACATAAAAATTCCTTGTTTTTGAAGTACGTTATATTTATCTGTAAGTTCTCCATAAAATATTTGTTCAGTAGTAGTAGTTGTTGTTCCACCGCATCTTACTCGAATTGAATTTTCACAACTTTTCACCGGAGTTACTGCTCCTGTTAATCGTTTATCTTGATACAATGCAACGATTCCGCTTACGTTATCTCGAGTGTCTGAATCCAATGTTTCTTGTATACCACTAAAAAGATATTTTGATTGAAATCCCAAAATCAAAAAATCATTTTTTTTGGAAAGTGTTAGTAAACATACATTTTGATTAGGTAATGATTTTTTTTCGTGAGTAGAATAGCTATGCCCAACAACGACGCAAACGCGAGTTAACTTTTTAGTCATAGTCGTATATGCCTTCAAGTTAAACCTCTTTAAACATTCTTCAACTATTTGGCGTTGTTGTTTGTTTGAATCAGCAACGAAATCCTCATTTTGTGAAAGATGAAACAAAATTTTTGGTATATTTTGGGGTAAATTTGACATTTGTATTTCTCCCGCATAATCTATAAAATATGTATTTGCAGGAAGATGTGGTGTATCATGAAGATTAGAGACAGTTAATGTTCCTTTATTTCTTGGTTCTGTTGTTCCAAAATTAAAAGAAAGCAAAAGTGAATTACATCTTATTTCAAATGTAGTTGGCGATGGCGATGATGACATTCTATAAAATCGAATAAATATTTATTTATCTACTAATATATAATAGATAAATAAGATAAAAAAATAAGATTCTTATAAAAATGTTGATAAGAAGCTATTATGAGATATTGTGAGCTATTGTGATTGTGACAGCGACATGCGCGAAAACATGTCTTCGTTTCGGCGTGATTCTTTGAGTGAGTGTGATTTAAAGTCTTGAAAGTCGAAATTATCAATCAAGAGCTCATAATTCTCGATGCTTGATTCCTGATAAAATATGGATTTATACTTGTATTTTGTCGTTGAAAAGTCGCTCCTTCGTGTTGGGTCTGGGTGAATATTGTCCATAAGTATTTTAGAAAACGAGATCAAGAATGCATTTGATGTGAAACCGGATGTGGAAATAAATTTTATAATTTGGAGGTATGAAATGCTTAGAGAATAATTATCCCACGTTTTCCAAAATTGCAAGCATTCTTGAATGACATATTCTCGCGATTTATCTATGAAACGTTCCAGCGTGGCGAAACAAAGTTGTTTATATCTCTCCATGAATTCGGGTGACAAGATTGTAAATGCGCTGTTTGAATCCGCGTATTCGTCAATTGTTATCTTAAGCGATTCCAAAGTGATTCGGCTGTGCTGGTGGAGAACGTAATTAATCAAATGAATTTCCAATGACCACAGGCTATATGACGGATAATAAATGTAAAAATATTTGCGATATTTTTCATATTTGTCTTCATTGTCTTCATTGTCTTCATTGTCTTCATTGTCTTCATTGTCACCACCACCACCACCACCACTGTTGTTGCTGCCACTTTCAACAATTGCCGCAATCGGAATGGATATTCCAAAATCCAAAATCACGGGCAGTTCCGTTTTAAGATCGATTACTGCATTATCCCATTTAAAGTCGTAGTGGACGATTCCATTATTCATAAGCTGTTCTAGAGAGAACAGGAAATAAGAGTACGTGTCGAAAATAATATTTAAAATACGTTTCTTGTTTATGCCCGATAATAAATATTTTGTAAATTTAATATTATCCACATATGTCATATTCAATAATAGAAATTCATTTTTCTTATTATCGGTTTTTTCATTTTCATTTTTTATAATGTGACATTTTGTAATCTCTCTATGATTAATTTTTGCTAAAGACGCGGTGCAAGAATGAATGACGGGAATGTAATACAAGTAAAAAAATGGAATTTGTTTTATAATTTGTCCAATGCGTATTTCATTTTCAGCATTAAAGTTTTTTTGAACCAATTTTGAAACGTAATTAGCATTTGAACCCGAATCATCCACCGAATCGAGTTTGTTTTTATCTATATTTTTACAAGGAAGTGATGGGCGAAAAATGCAACCGAATCCTCCTTGATTTATTACTTTGCTAACTTGATTAGAATGAGAACGGCTTGTTATTTTAATTGGTGATTATTTGTTTGTTTTCGGTTATTTTGGTTCGCATGATATTGATTGATTATTGATTGATATATTGTATATATTCTATTCTTATCTAATTATTATTTGTTTAATTTATTTATTTTTTTTTCATTCCATTTATTTATTCATTCCATTTATTTATTCATTTCATTTAATTTCATTTATTTCATTAATTCCATTTATTTATTCATTAAATGGAAATAATATGACATAATCACCGCATCATCATGCCATAATCACCATAAAACGTGACGGCTCAAGTTGTTTGCAGAATATTTGTTTGCCTTCCAATTTCCGCGCATTGCCGCCGTTCGTGTCAAATAGTTGTGCCTGCGGGTTTTATTTTTGTGGCGCGTATAATCTTCGTAACCAAGCTGACCAAAATTGATCCATTTATTTGAAACGGGGTCGCAAATCCTGTATTTTTTCGCAGGATTATTTGCCGGATATAATTTTGCAGTTTTACCCAAGTATTTATGTGCCATTTTCTGAGCCTGTGACGGACTTGAATATTTGTATATAGATTTTTTATATTTATTGTATTTTTTGGATAATGTTTTGCACTTGCAATTCATTTTGAGACAGTCCTATAAATATTAATAAATATTAAAAAATATTAAAAAATCTATATTCGTTTTCAAAACATGAATGATGGATTGAATCAATTCATAATTCTAAAAACGCGGTTCTTGTACGTTTTTTTGATTTTTGCAATAATTAGCGCTGGATCTGGGTTTTCTGCGAAAGGTTTCAAATAGATCAGTCTTTCAATTTCCTTTTTCAAAAATTCTACACATAATTTGCAGAAATCGTTAAACAGTTCTTCAGGAGCCATGGCGGCAATCACCGCGTTGTTGGTATTTTTATTATTGTCATGAATGCGGCGATGGTTTCGAATGTGGTCATCCATTGCACCGATGAGTTCTTTTGACATTGTGACATATGCTCCTCTTAGTTTCGGGGGCGGCTTTATGAAAGATTTGTTGCGAAAATAGTACCGCCCGCTTTTGAATATTTTATCTTCAACGCTTTCTCTGTTTCCGTTATATCCCAATGAAACCAGTCGTTCTGTTTCCGATTGGAGCAAGTCCGCATTATCCGGATCGGATTTCCACATTTCCCACGCTTCATCATAAGCGACTCGGTCGTCAAATTGATGTACTTTTGAAAATCGCACAAGAACATCAATCATTTGCTCGCTCAAATTAAATCTAAAGATAGGAGGAGGAGGTTGTCGTTCCAGTGTCTGTGTATTGCTTGTATTGCTATCGACATACGCATCTGTTGTATCTGTTGTTGGTTGCATTGGTTCTGGGATTTCTGGACTCTTGATTGAAATTAGTATTTGTATAAAACTTTTCAATTTTTATACAAATGCATCGTAATCGTAAAAAGATTAATCGCCAATAATGCGGCAAGCTGCGTCAACAGCGTCAACCGTGTGAATTGAAGAATGATAATCTGTATATAATATAAAAACTACAGTCACCGCTTTGAATGCAAATTGAAGAATGGCAGCCGACGCGTTATTGTGAATCATGTATTTTACGTATCTTACTTATTTATATTATTAAACAATATAAAATTATACTTTTAAATCATACAAGTATAATACAATACACACAAGGCGCACCTATCTACAGTAGAAATGGCAAAAACAAATTTCAACAACTTTTTGAAAGAATGCGAAGAAGACGTTTATAATAAACTTGAAACAAATAAAAATGTTGGTAGAGGGGTGAATACAAATGCAAATATATTTTTGAATTCAAATGACGATAATGAAAAACGAAAAGAAAATGAAAAAGCGGATGCTTCAAAATTGGTGATAAATGATGAGAATTTCCCTTCTCTTTCTTCAATGTCGTCATCATCGTCGTCGTCGTCGTCGTCTCAAGTTAAAAATTTTAAAGACGCGTTAAAAGCTCCCCCCCTGCAGAAGCCGACGACGTCGTCGATCGGATTGAAAAAAAGTGCAACTGCTGCTACATCTCTTAGTGACGTTGCTGCTAAACGCATTAAGATGGAAAGTGAAAGATTTGCAAATAAAATTATTTCATTAAGAAAACCTTTTAATAATAACAAAAAGAATAATAATAATAATAATATTACTAATAATGCAGTAAACCAAAATGAAAGAATTCAAGCGTATGATGATGACTATTACGACGACGACGACAACGAATTTGATGACGAATTTGATGACGACGAACAATAAATAAATCGACAATGAACAATCGACAATGAACTAATTTTATTTTTATATTTTAAATTTATAAATTGAATTTGAAATATAATAAAAATTGAAAATTAAACGATATAAACAAATAACATCATATACATACAAACACGACACAACAAGATGGTTACAAACAGGGCACAAAATAGCGACAATTCGTACAACAATAATAACATCCGCGAATATAGCATTGTTCATGGCGCAGAGATCCAAGTTGGAAAGCACGACTACTTGGTGTGCATCCCCACTATGCCGGACAATGTAACAAACATTTCGGTTGCAAGAGCCGTTGAACGTCGAATCAAAGCAACCAGAGAAACAGGTGAAATTAAATACGTAAAAAATGTGATTTTGATCGATGGTTTTGACGAAGACCTTAAAAATCTTGAAAATGGCGGCACTCCGCATTACAAGCTTGCAATTGTGAATATTGAAATGCCACCGAATGAATGTGGAGAGTATACTTATTTTGAAAATGAATTTTACGAGAGCCTCTGTCGCGGAGACGCGGTTATTGGAGATTGGGCGAATGTGTTTCTGTTGGCAAATCCCAACTTTTACTTAAGCATATTTGCCGCTTCCTCTTCGGCGGCGCAGACGCAGACCGCGACACAGACGCCGGCGGCGGTGAAGGGTGCTTTTCAGAAGTGGAAGGGCGTTACAGAAAAAAGCTCTGTGATTGAATTATATGAGAAAAAAATCCGTGAACTTGAATATGGCATATGTAATGCCCAAAATGATGCAAATGAACTTGCAGAAAGTTTGAGATTTTTGAGTAGACAGAATACCGGCTTGGGAGTAAAGTCGGATTCCAATCTTGAAATGTGTTTGTCCATCTTGAAACAAAACTATTCAAGGGTTTGTGTTTCCGATGCCGAGTTTTTTGAAATCAACAAGAACATGAAACTCAGAACAATGCTTGATTTGGTTGTAAAATTGGTTAGTGGTTGCGATGAGTGCCAAGAGCTAATTCACGTTTTGGATTCCACAGGCGAACAACAGCATGTTGATTTGTTTCTTCAAATTGAGCGATACATTTGCAGAATTCATCACCTGGTTCGAAAGTTTGATGTTCTGCACTTGAAAGCCGAAAGGTCAATTTTTGCAATTAAAAACCGAAAAATTTTCAATGATTTTGGTCTGTTTTTGAACACTGCCGTTGAGATTGTCGAGGAAATTGCATCGCGGAACAGCACCCACACCCAAGATGTTGAGTATTTTAAGCAGTATGGTCAATCTGGATCGAGGAATATTTATGATGCTGTCCCCGTCCCCGCCTCCACCACCGCCTCCGCCTCCACCGCCTCCACCGATGCCAATGCATTTGTTGGTGGAAACTCTGGCAGCTGTTGGGGCGATTATGGTTGGAATTGGAATTATGATAACACCGATAATGATAGTGACGCCAGTTTTAACGGCTTCAATAGCGGTTTCAAATTCAACAATAGCGTCAACAAATACGAATACGATTATTCCGAACCAGCAGACAATGTAGACAATATGACACTTGCAGATGCAACTGATGCTATCAACCAACTTTTGAATTTTGAACAACGTCTGGTGACCACCACCACCGAGGAGAAAGAGACAGAGAAGACAGTAACCATTACCACCACCACAACAGAAGCAACCACCACAGAAGTAGAAGCAGTTGTTGTTGTTGAGCAGCAGCAAGAGCAGCAAGAGCAGCAAGAGGCATTTGAAAAGGTTGAAAGCAGTGATTCGCAGGATTCGCAGAATAAAAACGGCAATAAGAAGGGAGGGTGGTTTTCGTGGTTTTAAAAATTAATAATAATACAAAATAATAGATAATACTCATTTTACATATATTTTTTTCACATTAAATATATATAAATATAAATGAACGCGTTTAAACAATATTGCACTCCTGCAAAAATATATTTGACAATTGCTGTCATTTATTCAATTATTCAATTATTTTCTACTCCATTTTTTCTTGTACTTGTGAATTTCCTGTTTGCACTTGTTTGGACGTGTATTTTAGGATGGTTGTGCACAAAAGGATTCAGTTCTGTGTCTTGGTTCCTGGTGTTGCTTCCGTATGTTATCATGATGATGCAAGCTCTTGGATTTATAAGTTTCAGCAGTTACGCAATGTTAATGAATAGTAAATAAAAAAAAATTTCAAATAAAAAATAAATAAACAATTTCATATTTGAAATTTTATTTAAGTGTCAATAAATAAGTAAATTTATTGAGATTTCCGAGTAATTCGTCTCTAATGTTCAAAAGGTCGGACTCGTTCATAAGCGACGGGCACTTTGTCATATTTTCAAGGTACAACTTGAATGCAGCAATTTTCTGTTTGAGCGGTCCAATGGAATTGAAATCGTAAAGCGGAATTGATTTTGTGCTTGTCAAGTTTACACGCGAACCATCTTTTCCAAGAAGAATTTCGACAAACGTATCCACATTTGAATTCATATCGGCGTATAATTCATCTGTTGCCTTGTGAGTAGAAAAACTATACGTTTTCCAATGATACAATTTCACCATGTTCAACATTATTAGAAACGTGGAAATAATTTTAGAATGACTATACGACGATGATTGCGACGATGACGATGACGACGACGACCTGCCCTTATGTTTCATTTTCAATTTCATTGTTTTTGAGGATGCCATTTTTTTTTACTAAACAAACTGCTACCTATTATATAGTAATATATTATAATATAATCTATAATCTAACAACCCGGCAATAATGCATTCATTTCGTCTGACAAATCCGGAACTTTAATTTTGATGTACGATTTATTTGCATTCTCTGGATGCAAACAAACCAGAAACATGTCGCGAATGACCATGTCATATTTTCGTTCCAGGATTGTTTTATATGTATTGAGCTGGAGCGAATAGTGCCAAAAATTCGAATCGGGTAAATGTTCAATTTCCGGCGTTTTTGCAAAAGCGCCGCCAAATGCCGTTTTCTTTATTTCGCGACTTCTTTTCCAGTCGTAAATGGAGTATGACCCATCGTCCAAATTTTTAAACACCATATCGATGGATCCAGACAAGCGATGTTCCTCGTAAAAAATCATCCATTCGGTTCGAAACGGCTCAACGCGCCCGCAATGGTCCGCATGAAAGGATCTAAAATATTGAAATTCTTGCGAGCCATTGTCAGCATCTTCCAAGCTGCACCCGTTGTAAACGCGCTCAATGTTATAATGCATTTCTGTTCCTGCGGCGGCAGCATCATCTCGAGTCTTATCCCAGATTGCCTTTATTCCGTCACGCGTCATGCCGTAGTATTTGCTTTCGGACCATTTTTTCCCAGACATCATGCGCTTAATGATTTTGTCGGCGTCAAACGGTTCAAAATGGGTGTGATTCCATGTTGTTACAGACGTGTATTTTACGGAAGGGTCATTATCAATTGTATAAACGTGGGGACCTGCGTCAAATGTAATGCGGATGTCTCTAGCGTGAGGATTTTTATGTTCGAGGAATGACAGAGGAGATGATGATGGAGATTGTGGCGATATTGACAACATGAGGAGAGTAAGTATACAATAAAAAACAAACAAAAACAATATTCAATTTTAATTATAAATAATATTTAAATGGATCTTTTTATGAATTCTTTTTTTTTGAATTATTTTTTTATGAATTATTTTTTTATTTAAATAAGCAGCAGCATTTTGCGTTACAGAATCCGATTTAGAATTGAATTGAACCAGCGATAATTGAATTGCATTATAATTTCTAATTGCTGGAACAGTTGTTATAACGTTTATATTCGAATTTATAACAATGTTTCCGAATTTTTTTATGTTTTTGCAGAATGAATGATGCTCACACACGTCATTATTTTCCCATTTCACCTGATTGTATATATCTGTTTTTATTAACAAGAACCCCCCAAATGCTGAATTGACATTTATTATTTTGTTATTTGAAAGTAAGATTTTTTCATCGCATATTTTGTTCAACGCTCTATCTTTTCTACAGCTTATGCATGATGAAAATATGCATTGAGTATTACGATAATTATTCTCTGTAATTAAAGCCAGCGTATCATAATAGTGAATGGAATTATGATTTACGTATTGATACCAACAAACATCAAATGCGGTAACTGCTGCAACGTTTGGGTGTGTTTTGAAAACGTTTAATGCTTCGTCTATAATGTCGTGCGAAAATAAAACGTCGCAATCTATGATAATTGTATATGTTGAATCCAGCGTTCCGTGAAAATCTTTTAATTTATTTCTGAGTTTTGCCATATAAGTTCCGCGTTCTATCGATATTCCAGATAAATTTAAATTATGCGATACATTCTCCATTAAATATTTACATTTATCCGGTCGTTTTAAAAAAAAGTTTTCAATTTCCATCTTGGTTTTATCAGTAGAATTATTTTCATATATATAAAACATATAATCATACTTCTGCTCCTGTTGATTTCCAAATATTTCATCAAGATAGCGCATGTACTCCTCGCCATTTTTTATGATTAAAACAATGCTGATAGTGATCTTGCTGATATCATTTGTCTCATTTGTCGACATTATAATTTTTATAATATATATACATAATATACATAATATAATATATACATAATATGAGTTATTGAGTTATTGACTAAAACTCTGATCCCCATGGATTTTCGGAATTGTCGAGAACAACAGTCTCGCTATCACTTCTATTGTCTTGTTGCGCTTCTTGTTCTTGCTCTTGACGCCGCAATATTTCATTTCTCAAATGTTGTTGCACCAACTGCATTTGTTGGCGCCGCGCATCAATTCTAGCCGCGCGCCTGGATCCAAGATCGGCTCTTTGTGAACCGAGTTCTGCAAGGGCGGTCGCTCTTCGAAGAAGAATAGCGGTGACATTTTCTGGCTGCCTTATATCATAATTCAAATCGGATGATATGATGGATTCGTATGCTATTGCTGCATCGATTGCCGGGTTTCCAAGCGCGGCATCATAATCGTCTTCTTCGCGATGAGGGTTTTCATCGTTTATAATATCAATTGGAATGGGATCTTGAACGTCGGGTTCTTCATCGTTTCGAATAGAAAATGCGATTCGTCCAATAAACATGGAGACAAATTGAACAAGAATTCTTTTAATATATGGGAATTGAATACTTCTCATGTCTGGGTCATCAGAAGACATGAGAAGCATGCGGTGAATAACATTGGCGATCGTGATATTTCCAAGATCGCGCATGAAGATGTCGGCAGTTGTATGAATGATCGATGAATTAATTCGCAAAGATGAAGGGAGAAAATTTCCGTTGTTGAGTTCTTGTCTGGATTCGCTGACTTCCGACCTGCACAATGGACACCGATTATTGTGTTTGAATGAACGAAGGATGCATTGTCCGTGGAAAGTGTGTCCGCAATCCAACACAAAGCGACCCTTGTCACACTGAATGTCTTCGCAACAAACGCAACAATATCCCAGTCCTTTTTCAACCGAAGAAGGAGCGGAAGCTACAACGCCATCTTCGTTTGAATTATTTGAATTATTTTGTAATATAGCTGAATGTAAGGAACCATTTCTTCTAGAAGAAGAGCGAGTTACGGCGGGCATGATGACGATGGGATGGTATGGATAATAACTGGGATAACTGGGGATATAACAATATAATGTAAAGTAAAAAAAAATCAATTTATAAAAATGAGTCAACAAATTATTTATAACTAGAATTCATACAAGTGCGTTGATATGAGAGAGAAAGACCAATCGGCACCGTTTAAATTGACGACGTTGCCTTTATCGTCGCGGAGCGTGACGCGCATGCGAGAAATATTAACCGGACCAAAATAGACGCGCTCATTTTGCAGAAGCGAGCTTCCAAATTCTATGTATTTCTCTCCAAACGAAAGTCCGCCGACTTTGAGCGGAATGACGGCTAAAACGTCGGTAGTTGTTGGACCGGGTGTGCGATAGCTCGTGGTATTTTTTCGATTTTCGAGTATTTGATTTGCAGAATAGAGCCGCGCCTGCGTTAAACGAGTCGGCGCATTTGGAATGTAGACCGGATACGGCGAGTTGTATCCGGAATCGGAAGTAAAGCAAGAAAAACTAATGTCGGTATTAATGTAGGACGGCGCGTTCAAAGTTGTGTCTGTGTCGTCAATATTAACGAGACCCTGATTCAAATGATTTTGATTAAAGTCGTCAAGAACCAGCAAAAAATAGCTGGGACCCACGTTTGCGTATGGAACGTTTGATACTATAAAATTACCCGGAAAAATGTCATACACGATGGCTTGATTCGTTATATTTCTAAAACCCAATATCCAGCCCAAATTATTATCAAGCTTGCAAGGAGCCCGGCAACCCGTTGCGGAGCAATTCATGTTTGGATTTTTTCCATTGTAAAAAACGAGGCGAATGCTATTAGGACCGCCATTTGTAATTTTGAAATAGTTTCCGGTAGCCGCTGACCCGTTCTTGTCGGTTAATTCGAATGACAAATGCGGTGGCGGGTCAGAAACGACGTTGCCAAGCGCGTCCGAAATGTCGCTCGCGCTAGAATATTGATTATTAGGAAGGTGAAACACGTCATCATTAAAATTTAAATCGTCTTTAAATTCGTGATAGGGAGAATCGCCAAGAATGTATCCGAAGCAAGAATTTCCAAGATAATCGGCAATGTTATACCACGTATACGGAATTTGGACGGAGGACAGCTTTATGCTGAGTGTATTATTGAGTGTGTCCGACAAGTCGAGCGCGTAGTCTGTAGATGCCGCAACGAGCGAATCGTACGGAATAATATTTTGCCTGTACGCGCTGTCGAGCATAATTATGCGAGAAGTGACGTTTTTCAAAATGGGATTTAGCGTGCCTTGGCTAACCGGCACATTTACCACATCGACGGCGCCCAGCCGTTCTCGCTTCATCTGGTCATGGTTGTTTTGGTCGTCTTCAAACGTTTGAACCTTGTTATCGCGGGACGTGTACGTGTTGAACGGCGTCGAACCGTCTTGTTTCAAGTACTGATTTTTTAGCCACACGTCTGCCTCATCACCCTGCTCTTGCGCGTCAACTGATTGAATCGCCTCGTCACTGGTTGCGTACTCCGCTTCCAGCCGTTCGCCAACTTGTGCGAAAAAGAAGGAAATATGCGGATACTGGCGCATCATGACGCCCACTTTATCCCGTATTTGTTCTACAGTTGGATCTTGCAAATCCAAAATTTGCAACAATTCGTCGTCATTATAACTGTCGATATCTGTGTCGTCAGAATTAGACATGTAAAGTATAAGTATATGTTATATATAGTGTGTATATATATGTAATAATTATCGTATTATATTTATTATATTTATTATATTTATCATAATTATACATAATTATCATAATTATCATAATTATCATATATTATAATTATGTATAATTGGTGGTGAAATAAAAGTGGCAAAAACAATTAATTAGAACGACTTAGATATTATATTATATTATATATATTATAAGAAGACAACATGCGGCAATACGAATTCAGCGAGAGCACCGACAAGATCGATGACAATGAATCGGCGGCGGCGGAAAACCTTTTCAATAAACTTAAATTGGATATTGTAAATATGCACAAAAAAATGTACCGAAGCAAGTGTGAAAAAATAAATTATATGAATTATGCCAAAATATGCCAGAATTATAGAGAATTATTGGGAACGGTGTACAACACCATTAACAACCAGCCGAGCAGACATGGTAAGCATAGAGCAAGCTGGCATGCAAGCATTCTATATCGGTTAATTGCACACACGCGGGACATTGTGGATGGGCGGGGTGAGCGCGAATTGGCGTACATTCAGCTGTTTGAGTGGGCGCGCGTGGATGCTCCGTTGGCGAAATATGCACTGGAATCATTTGTTAACAAGAATAACAAGAATAACAACAATGATGCCGCAACGCCTCCTCCTCTTCCGCTGGGTTCTTGGAAAGACGTAAAGAGTTTTGCGGCGTACATGCGCCGCGTTATAAATGTGCGAGATGACCGCGACATGCAAGCGTATATGGAGATGACAGATTTTATGGTGGGAATGGTAAATGCGCGTCTTGCGGCAGATGTTCTTGCATTTTACAGCGATGACGACGGCAACGACTACGACGACTACAGCTCAATTTCATACGTATCAAAGTGGATACCGAGAGAAAACAAGTCGAAAAAATACGGCAACCTGTACGAGCGGCTAGCGTGCGATTATTATAAAATGTGGCTTCCCGAAAAATCAACAAATGACACGGCATCGTATGATAAAGCCGTGCTAAAGTGCAAGATTCATTACCGTAAATTGATTGCATTTTTCAACAGGCATTTAGAAACGCCGCAAATAAAGATGTGCGAACGAGATTGGGCAACTATAAATTTTGACCGCATGACCCGGCAAACGCAAGATTTGCAAGCCAATGCTTTGCTAAACGTAAACGTGCGCGCGGACAAACAAGACAAACAAGACAAACAAGACAAAGATCGGGAGACGTGTGCTGACAGATACAAAACGTGGAAGTGCGAGTTATTGAATCATAAGCGCGGAATAAGCGCCAAGCTTGAGTCTCACGTTAGCGATGCTAGTTATCGCTTATACAGTTTGGAGAGCAACAAGAATGCGGAGTGGGGCGCTTACGTTACGCAGCTTGAGACCGGTGGCGAAACCAATTTAAAATACATGATTCCTTTGCTTGCGGGCTCTTCGGTTAGAGCAATTGGGCTTGCGCTGGCGGTTGCAGAAAAATCGATAATCGGAAAACAGCTTATTACAGCAACGGGAACAACTGGAGAAAATAGTCTTTACACGTACAAATTGGAAGATTCATTTGTAAAAAATGTAAACAATGTAAACAATTTAAACAATGTAAACAATGTAAACAATGTAAACAATGTAAACAATGTAAACAAATTGAAAACCGATAAACAAAATAAAAACCTTGCCCTTGCCCTTGATATTTACTCGTGTTTAAACGCTGCTCTCCAAACGATTATTGCTTCGGGAATTACGCCGATACAGTTCAAGGCACTTCCGCCTTTAACGCTTGCAGTTTTTGCAGACCGCGAAGCCGATTTTAATGTCGGAGGATGTGAGACGTGTGACTGCATGTGTAAATTCAACAGCGCGTATAATGAGGCTGCGCGCGTTTATGCCGAGTTTGGATACGCTGCCCCAAAAATTTTTCTGTGGGTACTAGAATCGTCATCATTTCAAGAATTGCCCTATTATTCCAGCAGCGAAATTTTGTCGAGGCGCACAGGATGCGGTGAAACTGACATTGTGAGATTTCTGGGAATCAAGGAACATAAAGATTCACAGAAACAAAGATATAAACAATGTGAAAAACAACAGGAAAAACAATCTGTCTGGGTTGAAGAGTGGAATGCTTTAATTCATAGATTGTATAATATTAATAATTATGATAGGTACGCTCATTTTGAAACATATTTTTGGAAATACATTTAAACAATAAATAAAATAATTATACTCTTCACGTTCGTGCCTTTATTATTTCTATTTCTACTTCTTTTTTTGCACTTGTAATAAGAGCCTGTGCTTTTTTCATATCCTCGAAACATTTATTAAATTTTTCATCTAGATCCTTTACCATTTCTTTTAAAGTTACGTTTTCTTTATCTTTAGATAGTTTTATTTGTGCATCCCTTAGATTTACTTCATACTGAGCATATAGTTTGCTTAAATCATTAAATGTTTGTATAGCTGATTCAACTTTCTGTTGCGCTAATTGAACTGGAGATGGCGGCGGCGGAGGTGCCAATGCATATGATGGCGGTGGCGGCGGAGGTGCCAATGCATATGATGGCGGCGGCGGCGGAGGTGCCAATGCATATGATGGCGGTGGCGGCGGCGGACCTGCTTCCATTAAACACCTTATAATTTTTGTTTTCAAATCTTGATTCCTATTTGCATCTTGATTCACATTTAATGAATTTATATATGCAAGTAATTGGATGTTATTCTTAAAGTTTTCTGCAGTGTATATTTGAGGTAAAACAAACGAGTGATTTTGAGGATATGAATTACCATGATCATCATTTTCATAATAAGATATAGATACAGTTAAATTTTGATTTCCCCCCATGGTTGAAATTGTTATTTCTGTGCCATCAATTACACATTTGTGTAATATTCCACCACCTATTAAATTTCGTCTGTGACTGCGACGACTACGACCATTTCGTTTTTTGTAACCACCAACACCACCAACTCTTTCATGAAGGTATAGCGCGCGCATTTGGCGTTTTGCCATGCGTTTAGTGAGAGGGCGTTTTGAAAAACATTTACGTGTTCCTCGTTTGCACACTTTGAACCCCCTGGTTTTTTGTTTTCTAAGAACGTATGGCATTCCTACTATTTATATCTATTTATATATAAATATAATAAATTATATTATATATAAAATTATATAAATAATAATACTAGATAACAAAAGAAAATTATGAAGTTGATTCATAAAGTAGAAGACTGTGCTGTTTATAATAAGGGGGACGATAGGGGGAGCGCAAACAGCGATGAGAAAACATCATTAACATATATGTTAAAAATTCCATCATCCGCCGAATTAATACGAGCGCTGAAAGATTTTGGAACTGTAAAGCGCATTATAACAAACACAAACGATACTTTAAAATTTAAAGCGACGCGAGTAGAATCGTTAAAACAGTTTATAGAAAAAATCAATGATAAAAATAATGACACGAATGGAATGACTTACACGCTTGTGCTAAAATTGCTGGCAGACATTGGCACCTTGCTGCAATACATAATGCACGAATATAGTCGAGCAATTCCGTTTTTTAGTTTAGAAGATATTATTGTCATTGAAAATGAGGACAACGATAACTCGGTGACGACGACAACATTTGATTTTGTATTTATAAATGGTGAAAAACTGTTACATATCGGCGATGGCGGCGCCAAACGCGAGTTGCGAGTGGATGTTCCGCTGCAAGTTAACAAACAGTCCTCGTTTTTACCGCTAGAATTGGCTGAAAGTGCATTAAAACGCCTGCCCATTATGAACCTAACAACAACATCGTGGCTTTACAGCTTGTCTTCGCTGTGCATTTACGTCCTTTTAAATTATAAATTCAAAAACGGCGAAGACGATATTGAGCGCATAGGTCGACCATTCTTGCACACGTCGCTATATTTTTGTTTGAAGCGGTGTATGAAAACCAATCCAGAAAAGCGCATTTTATTATATGTGTAATTTTAGTAATTTATTAATTAGTAATTTATTTATTTCATAAATAAACAAATAAATTACACGTCATCAATAATTTTCTCTATGAATAAGTATAATAAATAAATATGAATAATGTAAATATTGGACCTAGTGAAAGAGGTGGTAAAAAATTATGTATTGAACACGCGGTAATACCTAAATTATTTTATCAATCGTGGTGCAGAAAATCAAACCCTTCTTCATCAAAGATTCCTGATATTATATTAAATAAAACGATTTCAAATATTCCAAATGACTGCGAATACAAGTGTTATACATTAATTGAAATAAGAAAATATTTATCTGAAAAATGGGGGGATGAATATGTAGAGTTGTTTGATAAGTATAAAAAAACGCCACATAAAATAGATTTATGGCGTTATTGTATTCTATATGACACTGGCGGAACATATATGGATGCTGATTGTGTATTGAATTCAAACATATATTTTCTTTACAAATATAATATGGTTTTTGTAACAAATAATAGGTCTGTAAATGATATTTTCAATGGTTTTATTATGGTTGAAAAAGGTAACATTATAATGAAGGAGATGATATCCTATATGCTTCGCGTTGGAACTTCCATTGAAGATGATTATTATTATAATTGTAAAGAACTATACAAAGTAGTAAATAAATATATTAATATAAATCATAAAATACACGACTATAAATCTTCAATAGGAAATGTGTGTTTATTAATAGATAAACCGCATCCGCATAATAATAGATATTACGCATTATATAAAAACACAAATGTATTAGTTGAAACTAATAATTTATACCCATATAAATAATTCACCATTGAAACCACTTTTTAGAAACGGATTCTGTTTTTCTTTTTTCATGACGTTTTTTAGACTTTTTGTGGTGTTTTGGCGGAATCGTCAGAT
>Ga0209086_10001694_pt1 | contig 17784 bp, 16 predicted proteins | sample M_130207_XF_Meta_FD_187312 | JGI IMG/M metagenome (GOLD analysis project Ga0209086, IMG submission 187312) | Freshwater microbial communities from Lake Montjoie, Canada to study carbon cycling - M_130207_XF_MetaG (SPAdes) (version 2) | ecosystem: Environmental > Aquatic > Freshwater > Lake... | reverse complement strand
GCTGGGTTTAAACCGTCGTGAGACAGGTTGGTCCCTATCTGCTGTGGGCGTACGAAACTTGAGGGGTTTTCTCTTTAGTACGAGAGGATTTGGAGGGACGAACCTCTGGTGTTCCTGTTGTCACGCTCGTGGCATCGCAGGGTAGCTAAGTTCGGTCGAGATAAGCGCTGAAAGCATATAAGCGCGAAGCTCATCCCAAGATTAGGTTTCGTTAGACGAAAGTCTTGAAGTCCCCTGGAAGACGACCAGGTTGATAGGCCGGAGATGTAAGGCGAGTAATCGTCTCAGTTGACCGGTACTAATGGACGAAAACTTGACCACTTTGATTTGCGGTTTGTCGCGAGTCTGCATTTTTGAAGAAGACGTTGTTGCCTGTTGATTTATATCCGGTGACCATACGCGTGAGGAAACACACGTTCCCATTCCGAACACGACCGTTAAGCTCACTCGGCCGATGATAGTGCAAAACAGCGCGAAAGTAGGTTGTTGCCGGGTTTTTTAGCGGCTTGCAGAAATGCAAGCCGCTTTTTTTATGCGCTACTCTGATTTCGTCGCGCTACTCTGATTTCGTCGCGGTACTCGATGATTCGTTTGCGGGCCGGGGTGACCAATTTCCCCCGTTTTTTTCGAGAGACAGTGTGTTTGTTCTCTGCCGCTCGGCTGGTATCGGATGCGCCGCGCGTTGCCGTCAGTTCGCGGCCGAACTGGGCCTGCTTCAAAACGGCAATGACTAGCGGCGGCGTGAGTCCCGGCAGAGTCGGCATCGGCGTTCAGGCGACCGGAAGCAAATGATTTACCCGATCACACAACCCCGAAGTCTGGGTAAAGACGATTCTTGCCGGTCGCGTAAGTTCGGAGCTACAGAGTGGCCGCGTCTTCAAACGAGCCGAGGAACTTGGATTCGGCCGCTCCAAAGTTCGGCAAGGTTGGAGCGGCGGTGAGATATTTCGATTTGGGAATGAGCGCCCGAATCATCCCCGTGAAACTGACGAAATTCGCCGCAGCGTCCTTTTCAGATTGTCTCGGTTGGCGGCGGAGACGTCGCGGCCGTTGTCCAGATTCTCGGTGGGGATGTTCAGGGCGTCCAAGAGATGTCGCGCGGCGATCAGATTGGCCCGACACAAACCTTTCTCCAGCTTTAAGTCGGTCGCGGGGCCCCTCCCAACACGACATTTACATTGAATCATGAAACACAACCATGATCCATGGTCGGGAAAGACGTCCCAAGATTGGTCAACGGCATAATGGTGTCTGCTGCATGAATGAGGAAAATAGATCGTTCGGGGACCGACGGCACCCGGTGGTGTCGTAGCCGAACGTGTTCAAACGCGCCGAGCGACCGCCACGCTATCCGCTCCAAGCGTTGGCTGCACCGTCCCCGTTATCGTACGGGTCGATTGGGGATTATCACGGCCGGGTGATCGTCACCGTGTTGCTGCCCTTTTAATGCCGATGTTCAGGACGACTTAGGCTTTGAAGCTGTCGATGTTGCCGGGGTTGATGAGATGGGCCGCCCTCAGGAATTTCAGCGGGCTGGCGGGGTCGATGCTCCCCACGACCGATTCGGTTTCGGTAGAGTAATCCGGGCTGGCACAGTCGCGGATGTCGTAATACGACAGATTGGGGTCGGTGCTGGCGGTGCAGGTGATGCGGGCCTGTTGCGTGGCGGCGTCCCAACTGGTCGTGGCGACTACGGCATCGGGGGGCGAGTCGGGTTCGGGAGACGATCGGGGGAGCGTGTTGACCAGCGGGTCGGTGGTGTTGAACAGGCCACCCACCGCCGCGCGATCGTTGCGCAGGGCGATGTACGCCTGATCTTGAATGGCGTTGCGGCGCTTTCGTTCGAGCGATGTCTCCTGCTCGGCGCACTTGCGCGGTGGTATAGGCCGTCTTCAGAGCCGCCAGATCGGTGAGAAACGTCGCAATCGCGTAGCCGCCGACCATCGTCAGCGGGCCGGTGAAACCGGGGATCGCCGCCGTATTGATCTTGGCCCAGAGCGACTTCATGTCGTCCATCGCATCGGTCCCCGGCCCGACGTGATCGACGGGACCAGCGGCAGCGCGGCGACATACGGCGTCTGCCCCAGAAAACCGCGCACCTTCCGGTTGAACTCCGCCGCTCGTAACTGCCCCGCCTCCTTCTTGAGTCGGATGTCCTCGCGAGAAATTACTGACTCAACAAGTCGAGTGTTCTTTCATACAGCGGCGGGCCTTGATTCCCGACCTTCGCCTGTCCAGACTGCGCTGAGTCCTTTTCATTTGCCATCTCGTGCTGAGGAGTAATCTGACGTCGCAATTTGTGCGTCGGTTGATGTTGGCCAGCTTGCTGCCTTGGTTTGTCAGTTCCGAATCGGCATTTGCACAGAACGCTTCGCCCGTGGTTCAGGCAACCGAAGAGGCGCCACTCGACCTTCCGCTCGACTATCGTTCGCCGCAACAAAGCGTTCTTCTCATAAACTTGAGCAGTCCAAAAGAGCTCGAAACGGCGGTGGCAGCCTGCCGTGTGAATAAGCTGGCCTTTGAGCAAGGCGATTCCTTTAACAAGCATCGGAATGATTACTCGAAGTTCCACCTCATCGTCGGTGGAACCAACTGTATGGACTATTGGGCGAGCCGGCTGCCTTCGATCACATCGAACGGTTCGTGGCCGAGGGGGGCCACCTCGTTCTGTTCGGCACATTCAATGGTCGCAATTGCGAACACCTCAACCGATTCGGCATCAAGACGGGTTTCGTTCACGCATGGGAATTTCGGACGGTGCCAGGCCGTGCGGATGTTCTATTCAAGGGGTCGGAGACTGTCGTACCCACAAGCGGGAAGTTGCAGAGTACTGGTCATTTCTCAATTGAAGTACCTCATGTGAGCCTTTTAGAGCGAGGTCCGGCTAAGCAAACGGTCCCGTTCTTGGGTTCCGCTCTTGCGACTCTGGCTTACAAGAAGGGCCGCGTCACCTTTACCCAAGCTGAACCCGGCGCTCATGAAGACGATCTTTGGCTGGTCACAGCGGTCATGACATGGGCCGCGCGTGGTGCTCCGACATCCATTGAGCAACTTGATCAACAGGTTGTTCTGGATGAACAGGCGTTGGCGAATCGTCGTCGTCCCAAGGTGTTGGCAGTCTCTTCGGATGCGGAACAACGAGCTGCTGAACAGACCATCCACGAAGCACTCCGTGATGAGTTTTCGACAGCGACGAAGTCGGACCGCAAGCCGGCGCTGGCCGGTAAACTCATTCAGATGGCTCAGACAGAATCCAATCCAGCGACTGTGTTCGTCTGTTTCAGGTTGGCTAGCGACTTGTACGCGGAGTCTGGGAATCCGGCCAAAGCCTTCACCACAATCGACCAACTCGGTGAGCGGTTTCAGATCGACATCGCCGACATGCAACTCGAAGCGGTTCGTGTGGCGTCAAAGACAATGCGCGATCCCATCTCTGCGGGTGAGCGTGCGAAGGCGTGCCTTGACCTAGCAGATGACCTCGCCGCTGTCGGCCGATACGACGTGGCGACAACCGTCGCCAACTTGTCGAAAACAGCAGCACAGACCGCGAAGCATCGGCACTACCAAAGTCTGATTGTTCCGCTGTCTCGTCGCCTTGGTGTCATCCAGAAGGAGTCGGATCGCCTCAAAGCGTTTCGTCAGGCTCTCGCAACGGATTCGACAAATGCCGAAGCCAACATGGAAATCGGGAAGTTTCAGTGCCTGACGCTCCGCAACTGGGAGGTCGGCCTGCCGCAACTGGCTCAAGGAAGTGATCCTGTTCTGCGCTCACTTGCGGAAGCGGAACAGAAAGGGACTGACGATCCCAACGCTCAGGTGGCGCTCGGGGATTTCTGGGTGGCACAGTCGTCGAAGCTGACACCGGCAACGCGCCCGGCTGCACAGTCCCGCGCGCGGTTCTGGTATTCGCGAGCCGTCTCGGAAATGTCCGGTTTGGAAAAAAACGTCTTGGAAAAGAAGATCGCGAAGATTCCCTCGACCAAGTTTGAGCTTCGGTTTGCACTCAATGTTGAAGGGCGATCCGAATTGCATCTGACGAAAGATCGCATGAGTTGGAAGCAACTCGAGTCGACCGCCCCGAAGACAATGCAGATCAACACTCAATTCTGGCCGGTCGCCACACAGAGTGAACTCAAGAACTACGGATCGACCCGTTACTTTCTTGAGGACGTTGATTTGGAAACGGCAGTTCTCACCAAGCTGCGTGGACGCAGCACCATCGAGTTAAAGTCATCCTCTTCAAGCGAACTGCTGATTGAGTTGAACGACGCGCCGGATGGAGGCGCTGACTGCGAGTTCCTGTTGAAGTTTGGGAATTGATTCGCCGGGCCACTGCGGGGTGGTCCTGCTTGATTGCGAGCGGGAGGCATGTTGGATGTGCCACGGCTTCGGAGTCTGCGAAGAAGCAGTGTTCTTCGTGAGGTCGTCCCACAGCCGGCGCTGATTCTCCGCTGGCTCCGAAGCCATGACGCGACTCACGCCTCGACCAGGCGATGAATCCTCCGGAACGGCTTCCCGTTCCAGTCCTGTGGCGTTGGTGCGGCGAAGGGCGAATTCGGTTTAGCCGATTATTTTGAGGCGTACTTATCGGCGGGGGGAGTCCGGTGTGGCTAACCTCTGGCAACTTAGGAACGCGGTCGCAATAACTTTTCGATGAGCCGCCGGGCGCTAGCCCCGGTTTGTGTTATCTGAACCGGGGCTAGCGCTCGGCGGCTGATAGCCGCCTGTTTCACTTCTTCTTCTTCTTCTTCTTCTTCGAGAAGTTGTTGCCGCTCCCATTCCTGAGAGCCTATCCGAGAACCTCAGCAAACATCTGAAGTCTCCGAAGACTTCGGATGTTTGCTGATCGGTTCTGACTCGATCCCTCGGAACTCGCTGCTTGATGGATCGCTGACTCACGGGCCTCGCTTGGGAATTGTCACAGTGACTGATCGGATATTCGTCGAAGCTTGCCGCCGACGGTGGGCCGCTAGCAGCCTGTTGAAATACGTCGCTTGGACGCCTCGTCCGAGCAAGAGCCAATTGGAATCGGACGGGTGAGGTGGTGTCATCGCACCGCTCCGAACCGCTTCCACGAGCCGCTTGGCCAATAGTTCAGGAAGACTTGTCCGACGATATCGCCGTGCGGGATCGGCCCGAACTCGCGGCTGTCGAGCGACTGGCTGCGGTGGTCTCCCAGGACGAAGTACGAGCCGATCGGAACGGTTTGTTTCGAGAGGCTGATCGCGTCGCTCTTCTCATCCTGCACAACCGCATACCGTCTCGGGCCATACAGCTCATAGCGGGCTTTCTTGCCGTCCACCTTCACTGGCGGTGACTGGTCTCCCTCCGGCGTCGGTTCCTGCGGGAGCGGCTCATCGTTGATGAAGACCTTTCCTTCCTTCATCTCAACCGTCTCACCGGGTAGTCCGATGATCCGCTTGATGAAGTTTTGTTTGCGGTTCTGCGGGTTGCGGAAAACGACGACATCGCCGTGCGTGAACGATGTCGTTTCGACTCCGACCTTGTTCGCCAGCACGCGGTCTCCGGGAAGGAACGAGGGAGTCATGCACGCCGTGGGGAGATAGTACGCCTCGACAACGTTGGACCTCAGGAAGAAGGCGAGGCCGATCGCGTAGGGGAACGACGTCGCGATCATCAGGCCGTAGACCACGGGCCGGTTGTATTCCTGCGGCTCGTAGTCGATGGCCGCCATGCTGCGAGCGATGGCTTTTGCGTCGAGGGACGACCAGATGTTGAACGCGATCAGAGCCACGACCAGAGCCGCCAGTCCCGTGAAGACCACGGTCGCGTTTCCCAACAGAGCCAGCACGGCAACCACCAGCCACGCCATCATCGAGACGCAGTACATGACCAGCCCTCGACCGACGCGACCGCAGTAAATCTGGCCCAGCCCGCAGCAGAAGGACGAAAGCCACATCGCCAGTGACGGCTTACGAACGTGAGACATCTCGCTTGTCATTCGGCACCTCCGGATTCGTTTCTCCCGACGCCACCGAGTACTCGGGAGTCGGTCCTAGCAATACATGCACCACACCATAGACCCGCACGACACAGACCACTGCCGCCGCCGTGGCGACCACGTACGAAACGTTCTGCGCCGAGAGACAGCCACGAAGCGGAGCGGCATTCGTTGTCTCTCCCTTTGATTTCGCAGCTCGCTCCACAGCCGACATGACATCGCCGACAAACGTGTCGGGCGGCGAAACATCTCGTTTCGCGGCGAGCCACATTTCCAGCGGGTCATCGTGACGATCCCGTTGCTCGTTCATCTGGCACCTCGTTGTGACGCGGGTTGAGGGGACTCTGCCCCGCCGGGCTGCAAGTCCTTCAATGCATGTCTCAAGTTTTCCTTGGCCCGACTGAGCCGCGACTTCACCGTACCTAAGGGGACTCCTTCGATGACCGCGATCTCGGCGAGCGGCATGTCTTGAATCTCTGCCAACACAAACGCCGTCCGCTGTTCGAGCGACAACCGGTCGAGTGCCGCATCGAGTCGGCTCCACGTTTCACTATCGACCACGTCCATTGCGGGAGACACCGCATCGGAAACCGGGTCGCCCAGCTCTCTGGTTGTCTGCGACCGACGCTTCAAAAAATTGCAGCAGCGGTTGCGAGCAATCGTCAGCAGCCACGTCGAAAACTTCGCCCGCTTTGGGTTGAACGAATCGAGATGAGTGAACGCCGCGACGAAGACCTCCTGAGCCAAGTCGTCCATGTCCGCCGCGTTCCGAACCAGATTCGTCACGAACCCGAACACAGAGCGCTCATGCCGAGACACCAGCAGCCGATACGCGGCCGTGTCCCCCGATAGCACTTGCGAGATGATCCGTTCGTCGTCGTGCATGCGATCCCATTGCGATTGGCCGTGCCTCGCCAACTTATACAACTGGCAGTCGCATATGGTTCCACGAAAAACGGGAACAGAGGCCAGGCCGTGTCATCCAGCCGCTTCATCGTCGGGGTAATGCCACGCGACGACGGCGTAGAGCAGGGCCGTGACTAAGGCGGAGCCGCTGGAGGTCAGGTACATCGCGGTGAAGCCGTGATGGACGATGATCCAGCCGAGGACTGGGGCGAAGACGAGCGAGCCAAAGTCGGTGAAGCCGAGGATGATGGCGGTTCCCGAGCCACGGCACTCTTTGGGGAAGGCTCCCGAACCGAGTGAGACGACGGCGGGGAAGAGCAGGGCGTGGCCGAAGCCGCAGACGATCGAGGCGGGAATGAAGTGCCACCACTCGGTTGCGAACGCGAGCATCGCGTGACCGACGACATGGCCGAGGAGGCCTCGCACCAGCATCCAGTGGCGGCCGATCGTGCGGCTCCAGTTCGACACCAGCAGTCGAAAGACAAACGCCGAGATCGCGTAGCCCGAGAAGAAGGCCGCGATCCCGTCGATGTGCTGTGACGTGGCAAACCGCGTGAGAAACGTCTGCGTCGCCGTCACGCCCAAGCCCATGATCATCGCCGTCAGCACCACGGTTCCCGGCCAGAAGCGGATCAGGAGTCGAAAGGCGGGCGGGGACGTGGCCGTTCGCGGGTGAGGCTGATCGCGCGTCAACAGCGCGATGATGACGAGGTACATCAGCCCGATCACCGCCGCGCCACCGAAGAGGATCACAAACTGAGTCCGCTTGTCCGGGACGAGCCTGAGTACGACATCGCCGATGTTCGAGCCGACGATCATCCCGACGAAGCCGCTGCTCCCGAGGTTGCCGATGATCTCGGTGCGACGCTCGGGCGGAACGTGGTTCTGAATGTGCGTCATCGAACACGCAAACATCCCCGTCAGCCCGACGAAATAGGCCACTCGCGCGAGGTAGAGGACCCACGACAAATCCGCGGGCACGAGAAACGAGGCGACTCCCGCGACAAACAGCATCGCGCACAGCGGCCACATCCGTCGCGTGCCGTAATCGTCCAAGACATGTGAGACGCTTAGCCGCACCAACACGGCGACGGCGGTCCCCAACGCGACGATGATCCCCGTGTCGCTCTCCGTCCCACCGAGATGATTCACCAACTCAGCAAACCGAAACGTCAGCGCGTTCCCCATTATCAGGGCCGAGTTCGCCAGATAAGCCAACCAAAACGTGCGACCGTACACGCCCGACATCTGGTCGGAAGAACCGGTCGCGGCGGGCAATGGGGAAGGGGAGGGCATGACATCCATGACGTGGTTTGACTGGCGAGGCGTCCCTGTTGTCACCGATTGTTTTTTCGCCGCCGCATCCAATAGTTCGGGCGTTGTGCCCCGTGGCTGACCGCCAGGACGAGAACATGGTCCGCACGGGTTTTATAGTGCAACGAATAGGGAAAACGATGCATTCGTGCGCTGCGGATACCGAAGCGAACATCCGCTGTTTCAGCAAACGGATATCGCTCGGGATTCTGTTCGATGTTCTCGAGAATCGAGTAATACTCGCCCAAGAACTCTGCTCCGACTCCCTGATCTCGCTCGTCGTACCACACGGCGGCGGCAAGAGCTTCCTCAGTGGCCTCGCGCAGCACAACCACGTTCATTTTGAAACTCCAGCCGCGATGCGGGCATCGAGAGCCGCTTGAACAATCGCCACAGACTCCCGCCAATCGCTGGCCGTCGTCTCACCGGCGTCATAGGCGCGCGACCGTTCCGCCGCGACCGCCACCCACTCGGCCTCGATCGAAGCGGCCTCGTCGTTGGGTTCGAGGCTCGAAATCAATTCTCTGGCCAGAGCAGCTCGCTCGGGGCGTGGAAGGCTCAAGGCTTCTTCCATCACCCGTTCAACAGCACCTAGCTCCATTGTTGAGGTTGTCATGACGTACTGCTCCTATCATGGTTTAAGAACTGCTCACCCGCCATACGCACTATAGCGTCTCAACCCGCGCGACAAAGCGAGCCGGTTGAGGAACAGCAGGATCAGCACCCACGCGACGCCGGTTCCCAATTCCAAGGCCAGTGCGGCGTGATTGTACTTGTGTAGCATGATCGCGGCGGGGACATAGGCGAGGTACTTGAACGGCAACAGTAGCGTCAGATTTGCCACCCACGGCGGGAGCCAGTCGAGCGGCAGCATGTGTCCCGAGAGGAAGTAGCTGACCAGCATGTAAACGAAGACGAGCGAGCTGACTTCCAAAAACCAGAACGCGACGAGGCCCATCAGACTTTCGATCAGGAAGCCGATCAGAAAGGCGAGGACCAGCGAGACGCACCAGCCCGCGAGCGTGATCCCGTCGGGCCAGCCTCGGAAGTAGTCGCGACAGAGCCAGAAGACGAGTCCGAACGGAATCGCCGCCATCACGTAATAGACCAGTTTGTGAGCGACCCGATGCCAGAAGAGATAGTCGATCAAGTCGATCGGCTGGATGAGAAACTTCTTGATCGAGCCGTCTCGGATATCGCGAGCGATCCCGGTCGTCAGCCCCGGCATCGACGAGAAGGCTCGCCCCACCATGACCAACAGCGAGTAGGCCACCATGTCGCCATACGTGTACGCATTGATGACCTTCGTGTCGCCGGGGCCGCTGGCCTGATAGATCGCTCCCCACAGAAAGACCTGCGTGACGATCGGCAGGAAGCGGACCAACGTCGCGAACATGAAGTCGGCCCGGTAAACGAGCCGCTCCTCAATCGAGGTTCGGAGGATGCACCACTTGACGCGGAGGGAAGATGACATTGAGCCAGCCTTGTCGCCTCGCCCTGTCTTTAGGGACGAATACTGGCGGGGAGAGGATTAGGGTGAGGGGTTCTTCAGTCCGCTGAGACGGTCTCGTCCTTCCGCGCGAACAGTTCCGCAATGACATCCTCCAACGGACGCTCTTGCACACCGACATCTTCGATCGTGTAGCGGTCGAGCAGGGCGGCGAGAACCTTGGGGATGTCCTGTCTCGGGACCTCCAGCTTCACGCGTGGAGGCATTCGTTCGACGATCTTGCCGTAGCGTTCGAGGTCTTCAGGAAGCTCGGTCCCGGCGAACTGAAGTTGAATCTGTTTGACGCTGCTGAAGCGGTCGAGGATTTCGTCGAGCGGGCCGTCGTGTTTGATCTCGCCCTCATTGATGATGATGGCTCGACGGCAGAGGGCTTCGACATCCTTCATGTAGTGGCTGGTGAGGAGCACCGTCATTTGTTGCTCCTGTTGGTAGTGCCGCAGAAACCCTTGCACCTTTCGCTGTGAAACGACATCGAGGCCAATCGTCGGTTCGTCGAGCAGCAGCACTTCTGGTGAGTGAAGCAGCGACGCGATCAGCTCCATCCGCATCCGCTCGCCGAGCGAAAGTTCTCGCACCGGCTGGCCGACCAGTTTGCGAACCTCTAGCAGATCGGTCAGTTCGTCTAGGCGACGTTGAAACTGCGCGGAGTCGATTCCGTAAATCTCGCGATGAAGGATGAAGGACTCTTGCGCGGGCAGGTCCCACCAGAGTTGGTTCTTTTGCCCCATGACCAACGAGAACCGTTTGCGATAGGCGTTGTCGCGCTGCCACGGCACATAGCCTAGCACGGTGGCTGTTCCCGAGGTCGGATAGATCAGCCCGCTGAGCAGCTTCAGCGTCGTCGTCTTCCCCGCTCCGTTCGGCCCGAGAAACGCGACCATCTCACCTCGTTCGATGGTGAAGCTGACTTCTTTCACCGCCTGCACGACGTTGTACTCGCGTTTGAACAACCCGTTGAACGACGCCTTCCACCCGGCCCGTTTGCGGTAGACGCGATAATGCTTGGCGAGTTTTTTTACTTCGATGATGGACATGGGCGGGATGATATCGGTGCAGAGGGTGTTTTCAACGCGAGGTCTCGAAACGAACAAGCCCGAACCACAGGGCGGCTCGGGCTTGAGTTCGTGTTTTCCCAAGATTTCGCTCAGCGAGCGGCGGTCTTGGCGGCCTTTAACTGCGAGGAGTAATCGAGAGCAATCTGCAAGACTTCGTTGTTGTATTCCGTCTTGGCGAAGACCGGCTTGTCAGACTTTGTTTCGTTCTCTTCCTCTTCCTTCTCGACTTCCTTGGCGGCCTTGTCATCGTCCCGTTCCCGCTTCATCGCCTCTTCGTTGAGCGACACCGTTTTGCGGTTTTTGCGAGCGAGATAGCGTTCGATGTCCTTGGCAACCTGCTGGAACTTCGGGTCGACTGCGACTCGCTTTTGGCTCGCTTCCTTCAACGCCGCGACAACTTGCGGGGTGTTGTAACCGTACGCTGCGAATTTTGCGGGAGCGATGTGATCGAAGGCGAGAGCGTTTTCCAGGAAGGACTCGCCCAAATCCATGTGGTCGATTAGGGACGGCAGCACGACATCGGACTCGACGCCACGATTCTGAGTGCTGTCGCCGTTCACGCGATAAAACTGGTTGATCGTCAGTTTGACAGAGCCTCGGTCCTTGCTCCCATTGAGCATCCGAAACATCTGACTACTGACGGGCATGACGTTTTGAACGGTCCCCTTACCGTGCGTCGTGACATCGCCAATCACGATCCCGCGACCATAGTCCTTGATCGCCGCCGCGAAGATTTCCGAGGCAGACGCCGACAGGCGATTGCAGAGGACGAGCAACGGGCCGGAGTACTCGACCCCCGGCTCTTCGTCATCGTGGCTCTTGATCCGGCCGTTCTGTTCCTTCACTTGAACGACGGGGCCACGGTCTATGAAGAGGCCCGAAACTTCGATCGCCTCACTCAACGCACCGCCGCCGTTCATCCGGAGATCGACGACGATGGCATCGACGCCACCTTGAGTCCGGAAGTCATTCAAGACTTTCAGGACATCGCGAGCAGTACTCTTGAAGTCGTCCTTGCCCTGCTGAGCGCCGCCGAAGTCGCGATAGAACGACGGGATATTGATGACGCCGACACGCCCCTTCGTACCGGGAACGCGCTCACCCGTTTGGATGATCTCTCCTTTGACCTCTTGCGAGGTGAGGGCAATCGTCTGGCGAGTCAGTTCGTATACGACGGTCTCACCCGTCTTCTTAAGAACGCGCAGTCGTACCTTCGTCCCGCCGTCACCACGAATCAGCCGAACGACTTTATTCAGCTTCATCTCCAGAATTTCTTGGAAGTCTCCCTCCTCTTGACCAACGGCGGTGATTTTGTCGCCGACCTCGAGACGCCCGTCCTTTTCGGCGGCACCTCCCGCGACGATTTGCTTCACGACGGTCACGCCATCCTCCGCTTGGAGGGCAGCCCCAATCCCTTGCAGGCTGAGTCGCATCTGAATCTCGAAGTCCTCAACGGATTGCTTCGACATGTAGCTGGAGTGAGGATCAAAACAGTGGGCCATCGACGAGAGATACATCTCGAGAACTTCGTTGTCCTCCATGTCGTGAGCGCTCCGCTTCACCGTATCGTAGCGTTTGTGCAGTCGCTTCCGGCCGTCTTCGGCTGACACCTTGTCGAGCTGCAACGTCAGCAGGTCATACTTGACTCGCTTGCGCCAGCGTTCGTTGGCTTCAGCCGCATCGGCCGACCATGCCAACTGATCACCGTCGATCACCATCGACTCATCGAGAGCGAAGTCATGCGGGGCGTCGATCAGCTTGTGGGCCACCGCCAACCGTTCATCGAGTCGCTTCAAATAGAGTGCGAACACTTCGTAACCGAAGTCCGCCTTGCCTTGCTTGAGATAGTCGTCCAAGTGATCGCGATATTTCGCAAACCCGTCGATGTCAGGCTTCACGAAGTACAGTTTCTGGGGATCAAGCTCTTTGACGAACCGCTGCACCAGCATCGCGGAGATGCGGTCATCCAGCGGCTTTTGGCTGATATGAAACTTGCTGATCATGCTGGACACATACTTAGCCGTGTCTTGATCGGCGGCAGTCGTTGTCGAGGCTTGCTGAGCAAAAATCGTCGTAGCAACGAGTGCCATTAACCCAACGGTTAACGCGGTTTTGGCACGCGACAATGGGGAAAGCAACATGAGATGTTCCGGTCGTGGGGAGTTGAGAGCGGACAGCGATTGCAGGGATTGGGCTACCTTGAATCAAGGCTGCGCGATGGTAGTCGAAGCCCAGAAATCCGACAAGAGGCGCTGCGACGCGTGGTCGGCGGCGAGAGATCTGACAGAAAATACCAGGTAGTGGAGTCGCTGAAACCGTGAGGCTTCACAAAGGTCCGTACTCTACGAGATTCGCCTACCCCAAATGAGATTCTGACGCAGCAATAGCCAGCGTCGATGAACTGCGGTGGCGGCTGGAATGTCACGGAGACTTGAGGTGAATCAATTCCTGTCACCTGCGGAATTGCGTACTAATAACCCGTTCACACATCCACGGGGATTCGACGCCTGATCGCTCCATTTGCCACGCGATTCGTTGTGTTTGTTCACGGGTGAACGGCAGGCAGGAATCACAGGACGACTTCAGCGCGTTTGGCCACTGCGAGGAATCGCCCAATTGCTTTACACCAAAAATGAAGGGAGAGGCGCCGTGGGGACGATTCAGGCTATTCTTTTAATTCAACTGTCCGAGTTGTTTGAATGCAAGGAGTGGGCTGTGTGCCAATCCCTAACCTAATGGGTGAGCGGTTCCCGCCCTTCGGGAAGTCATACAGTCGAATTAAAGAGTGGTACGATCGTTTGCAATAGCCAGACTCGGAGGCTAGGCTCCTGCCAAGCGTGTGCGTTGTTGTTTCGCCACCAGTTTAAACCGGAACAAGTGAGGTTATATGTCACGACCAGAATCTGAAATCAGCGTTGCCGACCTTGAACGAATTCTCGATGCGCGCAAGTCGCAGGCCCAGAATTTGGTCAAGCGGCGGGATGCACTTCACAAGGAACTGGCCGAGATTCAGGAACAACTCCAAGGAATCGTCGGTACAGAAGTGACGATCAAAAAGAGTGGGGCCAAGCGGGGGCGTCCACCTGGAAGCGGCAAGCGCGGCCCTGGCAGGCCTCGCGGAAGCAAGGATCGCGGTGCCCGTCCCAAGAATGAACTCTCGCTACGCGATGTGATTTCAGAGTTGTTGAGCAAGAGCAAAAAGGGGCTAACCTTGGAAGAGTTGACTCCCAAGGTTGTAGAGGCTGGATATAAATCAAACAGTTCGAATTTCAGCAACATGATCTACCAAAACATTTACAATTCGGAAGGGATCGTCAAGGATCCGGAAACCGGTTGTTATAGTCTCGTTCAAGAGTGATTGCGGTCACGCGGTGCTAGAAGTTTCCTACGCCGCGAGGTGTGTTTAGGCGAGCGGCAAGACTTGTCTGACCCACACCAACTCGAAGTGTGAACGAGGGCGAAGTCGATCGACATCCTCGTTCACACTTCGGGTTGGTGCCCACGGGTAAGCCATTTGTTGCCGCTCGCCTTACTGTCTCGCAGGTTGCGATAATGCAAATTGGCGGGCGGAGAGTGTCTTCGCCCGCCGTTTCTTTTTGCTATGACCGTGCGCTTTGGCTTACGGCAGTTTGGCTTGAGATTGGATGTTCGGCGATGACAAATGTGTCAGAAGGTACGTCGTTCGCCATAGACCAGTCGGCGGCGGTGGCTCTCGTCATGGAACTCATGGCAGTCACTGGTCGCAGCAAGCACGAAGGCCAGGTCGTCGCGTTCGTCCGAGAGCGGCTTCTTGCCGCAGGCGTTCCCGAGTCTTGTATCGAGACTGACACCGCCAACCGTCGAATTCCGGGAGGTGGTGAAACGGGGAACTTGATCGTGAAGTTGCCCGGCACGAAACGTGGGCCGCGACGGTTGTTGATGGCTCACATGGATACGGTGCCCATCTGCGTGGGGGCGAAGCCCCTGCTGAAGGGAGACGTGATTCGATCATCCAACCCCGCGTTGGGTCTCGGTGGCGACGACCGGGCAGGGGTGGCTGTCGTACTCACGGCAGCACTCGAACTATTCCGTCGGAAGCTAACGCACCCTCCCGTCACGCTGTTCTTCTGCGTCCAAGAAGAGATCGGCTTGTACGGGGCGCGGTATGTCTCCGCGAACAAGCTTGGCACGCCCAAGTTTTGCTTCAACTGGGATGGCGGCGACGCGAACTACGTCAACATCGGGGCAACTGGCGACTATGCCATCGAGATCGAAGTCGAAGGGATTGCCAGCCATGCGGGCGTTCATCCCGAGCGCGGTGTCAACGCGATCACGATCGCGTCGCTGGCCATTGCCGACCTGACGCAGAATGGCTGGCATGGACTCATCGAAAAGGGTAAGCACCGGGGGACGAGCAACGTCGGGATCATCCACGCGGGTGAGGCGACCAATGTCGTTACGCCCAGCCTCTCGCTGCGGGCCGAGGCTCGCAGTCACGATCCCGTCTTCCGCAAGAAGATCGTTGAGGCGTACCGCAAGGCATTTGAACTGGCTGCGAAGTCGGTCAGGTCGTCCGACGGCAAGACCGGTCGGGTTACCTTCGGCTCGGATCTGAAGTACGAATCGTTCCGGCTCAATCCCGAAGAACCCGCCGTCTCGCTCGCCAAACAGGCGGTCGAAAAGATCGGCCTCATTCCCGAACTGTGCATCGGCAACGGGGGGCTGGATGCCAACTGGATGACTGCTCACGGTTTTCCCACCGTCACCCTCGGCTGCGGACAACACGATATCCACACGACCAACGAATGGCTCCATGTCCCCAGCTTCCTGCAAGGCTGTGAGATCGCACTCCTCTTGGCGAGCGGTGAGTTGGGCTGAGCGACCCGCGCACGCGATCTTGCGGAATGTGCGGAACAGACTCATTCCCGTTCCGGGTGGATTGGATCGCACCTCTTAGGCAAGCGGCAAGAGTTCGCGTACGCGCAACGTAGGATGGACGCCCCGTCCGTCCGAGTTTGCCCGGAAGAGCCGGACGGGCGGGGCGTCCAGCGTACGTGTCAGCTGCTTCCTATCGCTTGCCTTATCCGCCTGCGACTGCGCCAACGATGAGGAACGGTTCAACACCCGACGCGACAGCGGGGGGCAAGAGCGTATCGGGCGGCTCGTGCGAGAAATCTTGTTCGCACGTGAAGAACCGCAGCAACGGGCGGCGTTTGTGCGTGACGTGATCGCGAATCGTACCGCTCAGGACCGGATAGCGTGCCTCCAACGCATCAAGGATTGAACCGGACGTGACGCAGCCCACGACCTCGACCGTGACTTCCGAAGAGTTTGTCTTGGCGAGGTTTTTGAGGTGAAAGGGCAGAACGACTCGCACTGAGGAAATTGTCGCGTCGGGTGTAATCACGGCAGCGTTTGAACCTCTATCGAAAGGACGGCCGGAAGGTTTTGAACGATCGTGTTCCATGAGTCGCCTCCGTCGGCCGACGCATAGACTTGGCCACCCGTGGTCCCGAAGTAGACGCCGCAGCCGTCGAGCGTATCGACCGACATCGCGTCGCGCAGCACGTTGACGTAACAGTCGCGCTGAGGCAGTCCGTTGGTGAGCGGCTCCCAATCGGTCCCTCCCGTGCGGCTGCGGAAGACACGCAGCTTGCCCTCGTGGACGTAGTGCTCGGAATCGCTCTTGATGGGCACGACATAAACCGTGTTCGGTTCGTGAGCATGAACCTCGATGGGGAAGCCAAAGTCGGTCGGCAGGTTGCCACTGACGTTGGTCCACAGATCGCCCCCGTTGTCGGTCCGCATCACGTTCCAATGCAACTGCATGAACAGCACGTCCGGGCGAGACGGGTGCATCGCCAAGTTGTGAACGCAGAAGCCGACTTCGGTATTCGGGTCGGGCATGTATTTGGATTGAAGCCCCTTGTTGATGGGCGTCCATGTTTCGCCACCGTCTTCCGTGCGGAAGGCACCGGCGGCCGAGATGGCGATGTAGATGCGCAGAGGGTTCGATGGATCGAGCAGGATCGTATGCACGCCCATTCCCCCAGCACCTGGATTCCATTGGGTACTCGACGGATGGCAGCGCAGTCCCTTCAACTCGTTCCAAGTCTGACCGCCATCGGTCGTCTTGAAGAGGGCCGCGTCTTCAGCCCCCGCGTAAACCGTGTCGGCACAGGTCAGAGACGGCTCCAGATGCCAGATTCGCTTGAACGCCCACGGGTGCGGCGTGCCGTCGTACCAGAGGTGAGTCCCCGTCTCGCCGTCGTAGAGGAACTTGTTGCTCACCGCATCCCACGTCTGGCCGCCATCGTTCGAGCGTTGAATGACTTGGCCAAACCAGTCGCTGCACTGCGACGCATAGATCCGGTTCGCATCCACCGGCGACGCCTTCATGTGGAAGATTTCGAGACCGCCAAAGTACGGTCTGTCAATCTGCCAGTCCTTCCGCGCCCCATCCGACGTGAGAATGAAGGCTCCCTTTTTCGTGCCGACGAGAACGCGAACTTGGGACATGGGCGAGGCTCCGGAAAACGAGGGTTCAGTGTTCAGAAAGACTGGCCATGTTCAGGGGCAAGCGGGAATCGGCCGAGCAACCTAACAAATCGTCAGCGGCTTGAGCAGGTTCGCACGCACGATTTCGCCCAGCTCTGTCGCGTGGGGCAGAGCAGAGCGACCTCATGCCGCACCCACGTCATTCCACGTCATCGAACTCACCTCAAATCGGCTGGCTGCAGCCTGCACCGCACCCCACATCGCGACCAGTCGAGTGAGCCGCGCTTCGGGGGCCACCCAACGCGGGTAACGATTTTTGAGGAGGAGTAAGAAGTCTTGATGCGGACAGCGATTGCGCTGTCGGATGTGTGTTCACACGCAGACACCACATTGAGGAAAGGAATCCTCGCATGTCGCATCAAGACGATGTCCATCTTCGCAAGAATATTTCCACAATCAAATCCATTCTGGAGGTCGCCGTCCCCGAGAGCGTTGCTTCGTATCTCCGGCACGGGAACGCGGCACGGGAACGCGGCACGGGAACCCGCGTGGTTGGCATC
>Ga0209086_10001692_pt1 | contig 17798 bp, 15 predicted proteins | sample M_130207_XF_Meta_FD_187312 | JGI IMG/M metagenome (GOLD analysis project Ga0209086, IMG submission 187312) | Freshwater microbial communities from Lake Montjoie, Canada to study carbon cycling - M_130207_XF_MetaG (SPAdes) (version 2) | ecosystem: Environmental > Aquatic > Freshwater > Lake... | reverse complement strand
CTTAAATCAGTATCTCGTAAATCATTTTATGCTCAACGTAAAGGAAAAAGTATAGGTACAAATATATTTTCATTGTTATCTCCAAAAACAGCACCTAAAAAAGATATATATAAGTATCATTCTAATTAGTAATATTTATTCATCATATTTTCAAAATATTTTTTATATATCTTGTACCCTTCATATTTATTATATTCGGTCCACTTACTTGAAGAATCTCTTAATATATCTGCCAGATACCACTCTGCAAATTTCGCAGTCATTTCATTAGGATGATAATTATTTGGATTTTCACCAAAAAATAATATAAATTCTTTTAAATTACTAAGAGGAGTAGGATTTTGCTTAAGATAGTAAAAATTACCTTCTTTATCTCTATCTAGAGTTAATGCTACCATATTTATATCTGTTAATTTATCTGGATTTACTGTTGTAAAAATAGCTCCAATCCACCAATATGTATTGCCATTACCCCATAACCAGTATTTAGATGTACCATCTGGGTTGTTACGATTCAATGGATATATGGAATCCATACCTCTAATATCTACAGGATTATATAAATAGCCCAGAGAGGGATATAAATCTTCATAATCTAGAGGCGTATTCCTTTGATGAACATGTGTAATTTCATGTAGTAATGTTGTTTTACGAGGATTAGTGAACCAATCGGCATCCATTACTATTGTATTATCTAGTGTGTGAGGCATACCGGCCTCTAGCCAACTCTTTGCCTTTGCAAAACTAATTATTGATAGCCATTTTACAATATAATTATAATATGAACTCTTATATTGTTTTACATTATTTAATAGCTCAAATATAAATTTGTCTATTTTTTTCTGTTCATCTGGTGTTATATCATCAAATGCATTTATATATTTATTATATAGATCATCTAGACTAGTACAACCTCTGGCGCTTAAATTCGCTTGATTCATCCCTTGTAAATATTCACCATTTTTTACAATAAGTTTTTTAGCTTGATGCGATGTTAAATATTTTATTGTTAGACCATGTGTATTTAATAATTTTTGTGTAGGTGTAAGAGAGATTTCTGTTTCAAATGCTTCTATATTCTCATTTTTGAGTGTCTTCTTAAGATAATAATATTTAGTGATTAGAAAAAAAGATATAGATAATATAAATATTATAATTATTATCCAATTCATTTTATAATATATCTATATATGTATTTATATTATTTACCTCTATAATATTCCATTATAATATTCCACTAATCAATTTATTGAAAAGAAATTATTAATATCATTACTTGCCTCTGTAAGTGTTTCATTTAAGTAATCAGCTTTATAATAAGGTTGTACTAGACTATAATAAACAACACCAAATAACAAACCTATTAGTGAACAATATACAGCATCTAATAATGTTTTGCATCCTACATTCATTCTAGAATATATAGTAATAAGTTGTAAGAATGTTAATACAAAGAATTTTAAAGGACTAAAAGTATTTTCATAATACATATCCATAAAGAAGAATCCTAGAAAAAAACCTATTGTCTGTGATATAGGACTCGGAAGTACAAAGGGTGTTCCCGTTTCTGAATATGTAAGGGCGCATTGAGGATTACTAACACCGTGTAAAACCATTTTATAACCTAGACCTAGTAATTCATTACCTATAAAACCACCAAATAATAGAAGGCCTCTAAAGTCATTAAATACAATTCCAGACATAGCAGATCCGGCATATAATCCTACAGGAGTAATACGTACTAACGTATTGATGAATATCTTAATTGTATCTATAAGTGAAACTGACATTTTTTAGGATTATATAGATTATTATTATATATAGTTTATTATAAACATAGTTTTTTTTTACAACTTAAACAAACACAAATAATTAAGATATAGTATCCATAAAAATATTACATAAAATGAGTAATACACATAGTAATACACATAGTAATACACATAGTAATAAAGAATATAAATCATTAAAAATAAAGGCAAATGATGATATAGAGATTAATGGACATGTATATTTCATTTCAGATAAATATTTAGGTTCTGGAAACATAATAAGTATGCCTTATGAAACTAGAAAATTATATAAAATTATGTTTGCCTTGTATCTAGATTTACAAATATCTACTCATAAGATTGAAGATATTACAAAAATAACTAAAAAACATATTGAAGATACAATTACTATTATTGATAAACTTATATGTTATATTACAACTGGTAAGTTACATATTATGAATTTAACAGTTATTGAAAAAATTATAATTGATAGAGTTCCAGAATCTCTATTACAAAAAATAAATCCACTTATAATAGAAAAAATAGAAATATAGAATATAGAATATATAATATAGAATATAGAATAAAACAAAAAAATAATATAAATAATATAAATAATATAAATATATATATTAATAACTATAAAAGTTAATTAATTATAAAATGATTCTAGATGATTATGATGATTTTAATTTTATGGTAGTAATAATGTTTCTATTTTTTATGCTAATATTATTTATTTCAATGATAGTAATTAATGTTAATTATAGGGCTAAATTAAATCCACGTGTAACATCTTCGCAAAATGCTCAAACTACACTCCCACAATGTACATTAAAAAATTCATATGATCAATGTTAATACGTTAGTATGATATTGTAATAGTATTCTAGTAGTATCCTAATAACTAGCATTACCCCTATAGCCCAACATTTTTTCATGTATTTTAGTATAGCTATTGGCCACTATATTGTCCCTTTGCCTTATTACATCTTGTCTCTTTTCTTCTTCTTCTATTTCACGCCTTTTACGTAATTCATAATCTCTCATTTGTTCTGGAGTCATATCATATCTAACGGCGCTCCGATCTCGCTTTAATTCATCAATACTATTATATGTCTTATATTCTACTTTATTTGGATCTATAAATGCACCGCGACTAGTATATGCCGTTTTTAAATCAGTATATGCCAGGTCTGCTTTAGAACTCCCACCACTACCAACAATAGGCAATGGCTTACTAAAATCATTGACTTTCCGCGCAAAAATATCTATATCTGTAAAACCGGTTGAGCTAGATACTAATTCTTGCGGTTCCTTGAATTCTTGTATTGCGCCACTTTGGGCGGTTAATTTATCCTTGTGACCTTCAAATGTAGTATTGAAAACATTTATATTAAATTTCTTACCAAATACTTCTGGTGCCTCATCATCCTGATTACTGGTTAACCAATCGCCATATCCATCATCACCCGATTCCCATAGTTTATTCTGTTCATATATCTTATTAAATAATTTATTATCAAACTTATCTTTTTGTACTGTAGGTCCAGGTTCTATAGCCTGCAATTTAGAATTGGATACAGTCTTCCCATTTCCAGATCGATCTCCAGTATTACCAGTTCTACCAGAACCAACTCCATTCTGTTCATCAATATATGATTTACTACCACTTCTTAAATCATTAAATGACTTATCACTTTCCCTATTTTTGTATTTTTCCAAAAGGGACATGTAACATTTAGTTACTAATTGAAATTGTTCGGCGTTGCCTCCTGTTTTATCTGGATGAGTCTTCATTGCCAATTTCTTATAAGCAATTTTCAAGTCATCTATAGTGTAATTTTTCTGTAACTGAAAAAGGCGCAACGAATCTATATCCGATTTTTCTAATTCAGTCAAACTAGCTTGATAGTGGAGGCGGCGCTGCCTTTGCCTTTCGGCAAAATCTTTTCGCCGACGCTCTTCCTCTATTTTAAAAGCCGCCTCCTCTTCTTCGGCCTCAGTCTTATAATGTTTTGTAAGCGCATCAATAGTATTTAATTGCTGCATAGTTTGTAATTGTCGACTAGTATTATCTCTAGGTGTTGTACCCTGATTAAAACCTAATGATTCCCTATTATCCCTATTTTCATATACATTTTGAAAAGCATATTTAGTTGTATCATTATTATCTTCTGGTGGAAGACTATTAAGAGCTTGCGATATTCGTAAAACCTGGTTACTTGTCATAATATGTCTATATTCATTGAGCAATTTCTCTAGTAATTTGCGCTTGGCACCCGGCTTCTGTTCTATTTTCATCATTAATTCCTTATTTGCTAATATTGATAATATTTTATTTAAACCATCACTTTTATTTGGTATAGGATTAGTTCTATTCGGTTGCGGATACAGTTGATTATGTCCTTTAGGGTGTTGCGGGTGCTGCGGGTGTTGCGGGTTCTGGTTCTGGTTTTGTAATGATTGTTGATATAATTGTTGTTGTAATTGCATAATTAATTGTTGATTTTCGATAGTAGTTTTACTATTATCATTTCCCATTTTGTGAGAAATACTATAAATGTAATATATTTATGATATAGAATGGTTACTATATAAAATGAAAAAAATAAAAAATATATAACGAAAATATAAATCTACAAGTAATACCTACAAATAACTAATTATTAATGATACTATACTACATAGTATCCCTCCCCAAATACTATCCATAATACTAACTCCTAAATCCCATTTGTCAAACATAAAATGCATTGTGAAATCAAAAGTGGCATATGAAGCTAGACCAAATGCTCCTCCATAAAGAATTGCATCTTGAATACGAGTTTGTAATGATGTATTACTGGTATTTCTTATTCTAGGCAATACTAAAACAACTATACCTAGTGCAAGAGCCAAGTATACAATTACAGCAGAATAATAACGTTTGGTGTAATCTTTACCGCTAATAGCCATTGTTTTAGTTTTATACATATCCGCATTTAAATATAGATAGGGCGCATCCACTGCAATAAATAAAACAATTGTAATTATATAAATTAAAACTTGATTCATTTTTTTCGATTATTTCGATTATTTCGATTATTTCGAATATTTAATATTTTGAATATTTTACTATATGTATAGATATAAAATTATAGATATAAAATTATAGATTATAGATTATAGATTTTTTGGATATTTTTGGAAATATCTTTATACTTGATTTTAAATATGTGTTTATTCTATAAGAAATCAAAAGATGAACCAGAGTAAAATATTTCTTCGTTTTAAAGAACCCATGGTAATTCATAAGGAAATAGATAATATGAAAGTACCTGGATCATTAAATGAAAAAATAAAAGCTTTCATGTCCGAAAAGGCCAGAGCATTTATTAAATATTATACGAAAATATTAGACTATAATCCTACCGAATCGCAAATATATACATTACCATATTTGCCTAGATATTTATATATGGTCATATTTACTAAAACAAATGTAAATCATCCTTACCTATTATATGTTAACATGGACGATGATATTTTAAATTTTCTAATTACTAGTGGAAGTGAAGATATTCAAGCAAATTTATCTGATTATGGTACTGTTATAACGAGTGGAACAAAAGCAGAGGTCACTGCAATAAGAGTTTTAGTAGAAAGTACTATTTATGTTCGTAAAGTAGGAATATTGACTAGCCAATTCAAAATATTAAAATGCGAAAACATTACAAATTGTGTTAAAAAAATTAATGAAATAGATAAAGAAAATATTACTGAGGCGAAAAAAAAAGATAAGAAAAATAAATATACTGAATATTATTTGAATAAAGCTGTTGAATTATTAAAACATTATTTTGATATATTGGATACTAAAGATTATTATGAGGCATATTCATTTTTAAAAGGCGGTAATAGTAGTTATTTTGGAAAGGAAAGATTAAATACATTCTTTAAAAATAATCAATCAATTATAGGCCATCTGGAAATATTTATACCGATGTATCAACTTTTACATGATGCTAGAATGAAATTGCTAAAGTAATAATATATTACTCCATATCTATCTTATAATTTACACGTCCTTCTCTCATATATGAAGGATCCTTCTGATTGAAGAAATCTGTATTTTGATTAGAGGTCATTATGATTATTACATATGGATACATTTGCCTATCGAATCTATCAAAGAATTGATTCCAATCTTTTTTAGATTTGATTTGAATTGGTTTAGGAGCATAAACTGATAATTTAATATCACCATTATGCATATCTGTAACTAATCCATCAACCTCTTCTAAAACGATAACCATCGGGGAATCTTTTTGAGGATTAAATTTATTGTAAAGTGATACAAAGTCATCACCTGGTTCTGCGGGATTCCAAGTATCAACTAAATAAACTTTTCTTATATTTTTAATCTTTAACAATTCATAGCATAAATAAATAGGAATGTATGATTTACCTTTTTTAGGAGGCCCGCAAATAAGTGATGAAGCATAAGTTTTTTCCATATATATTTCCAAAATTTTATCAATAATAGATTGTTGATTTTTCCATATAGGTTTCAAAATAGGCTTATACGGTCTACTAGCATAGCAAAATACATCACCCCATTTTAACTCCCTCTCGCAAAAAGTAATTTTACCTTTGAGTGATTTTTTTTTAGTACCACCATTAGAACCTCCATCACCATTAGAACCTCCATCACCATTAGAACCTCCATCACTATTATGTTTATCATCACCATTATGCTTATCATCACCATTATGCTTATCATCACCATCACCCTCTTTATCATCATCATTTTCTTTACAAACAACATTTTTATAGAATTTATTACTTGAAAATAAATATAATTTTCTGGTAGAATCAAAGCCATTACCATTTCCGTTACATATATATCCTATAAATAACCACCCACATATCCAACTATGTGGTTCATCATTTGCCCAGACAGAGGCAATTTTAACATTTGGTAGAAAAGAATTTAATTTTTGTCCAGTAATCAGATTTAGTTTTAATCCAAATAATTGTGAAAAGATGAAAATGAGTGACCAAAGAGTTGAGAAAAAGGTATTAAAACCTACAAGAAAAGCTGTTAACATTTTGAAGTTTTTAAAATTATAAAAATTTATAATAGTTTATGTATCATAAAAAATAATATCCAAAAAAAATCAATTTTATAAATATATTATCTATTATTTCTTATTATTATTTCTTATTATTGCTTCTTCTTTTGTTTCTTCTTCCTTAACAAACCATTTTCATAAATATTATAATAATACATAAATTATTTAATACCCGAAAGAATTTTTCTATATGTTTATCATCCATTGACCACATTTGTATATGTCTATTATGGCAATGATTTACTATCATCTTTAAATGGCAAACACACAAATTTAAACCATAAAGCAATTCGTTAAAATACTCTTCCTTTACATTTATATATTCATTTTGATATCCATTATATTTAATCATATTCATACTAAAACCCTGTTTCATCAGAGTAATTAAATTATCAACCCATAATAACATAGTATCTGGTAAATGAGTAACCCGACGTTGTGGTGTAATATGATTTAATATAGTGTAATAATAATCTACAAATTGATAAATATATATGACTTTACCATAAATATTATCTAGACTATATATTTTTTCATTGTAATTAATATTTATATTGTTTTCTATAATAAAATTCAATACATATTCTTGAACTGATTGTTTACCATAATTGGATATAATATTTGATATTTCAATAGGTAAAGATAATACACCATAAATATAGTCTTCATCATCGCAAACACATTGCCTTTCTTTTGCAAATGTATTAGGAACATCTAGGCAAACTTTCCTAATATTTTCATTGCTTTTATCATAAACGTCAAAGTTATTCTGGAACAACTCTGTTTCTAACTGGCTTTGAAAATCTTCATCTGAAATATCGCAATCTTCCATTTTATTGATTAATAAAGTAGTATATGTATTGGTTTCATCTGTGTTCTCATTAATTGTTAATGATTCCATATTCATTTCAATTTCCATTGCAATTCTAGATAAATGATTCTAGATCTATAATTCTAGGTCTCTAATTATTTTTATATATAAATATCTATATAACATTTTTAAATCAATTTTTATCTTTCCGGATTTGAAATAACCGGTAAATCTTTAAATACTACATTTTTTAATTTACCATTTACATCTGTAGGATTCCATTGGGGAAGTTTCGGTTGAACAGAAGTCTGTTGAGTTTTATGAGTCTGTTGGGTCTGCTGGGTCGGTCTCTGTTGTAATTGCGGAACACTATTAAGAGCTGGTGATCCTTGTCCATTATTCATCTGGTATTGAATAGTTTTCGCCAATGGTGCATAATCACCCATCCGAGAATTCATAGAGTCTTTCAATGAAGGTTCTACTTGTGATTGATTACGGTATTGCTGTTGTGACTGCTGGTTTTGCTGTTGTTGTTGTTGATATGTATTTGGGCCTCCACTTCCCTGATTCATATTCGCATAAAAATCATTTACCGACATATTAGCAATACTAATAGGAATATTTGATGCTCTAGATAATGGACTATATTGTGTCATCCGGTCATTTGACGACTGCCTATAATAATCTTTATTACTATCTTGAATTACCATACGAGTGTCTTTAGTTTGACCATATATATTTTGATTTGCCTGAGCTTGTAGTAAAATGGGATTCGGCTCTATTGAATTTGGATTATCAAACCGGAAATCACCTAATTTACTATTCATATTTTGCCTATAATCTATTTTCTTTTCTTCAATCTTATTAAATCCTGATTCATATATTTTATTAGAAGTTGGGGCGGCAGCAATTACCATATTTCGTACATTCATCATATTCATCCCACTAGAATGCGTATCCATATAATGATTACTATTATTGTCACTATTCATATGTATATCTGGAGAAGCAGGATGATTTGACATAGGATTATAATTTGGTTGTAATGTATCAAAATTGTGATTATAATAATTAGCAAAATTTGAATAATTATTGGCTTCTGGTTCTACAGAATTTTGTTGTTGTGGAAATGATTGCTGCTGCGCTTGAGAATATGATTGTTGATGCTGGTATGGTTGCTGTTGCTGATATGAGGGATTTTGCTGTTGATATTGCTGTCCTTGACTATATTCATAATTACTATTATTACGAGTATTTTGTGCCGGCATATAATTAGGAGGATTATTTATCATATCTTGAGGTAGAAAAGGCATGGTATTCATCGAGCTCAACTTATCATTTATATCAGCTCGATGATCTCCTGATTTGCTAGGTCTCTTTATTTGGGTAGTTTCCATAGTATTCTTTACTTCCTGAAAATTAATTGCATTAGAATTGGGGAAAGATGTAGGCAATGATGTAGGCAATGATGTGGGAAATGGTGGATTAGAAGATGATGGTTTAGGAGATGATAATATAGGAGAAGATGGTTGTTTAAACTCATTCTGGAGAGCAAACATTTGTCTATTTAATTCTTCTAAATCCATTTATATTATTTATTTTATATTATTTATATCTAGATAGTATTTTATATATGGATAGTATTTACAATTACAAAGAAAAATATAAAAAAGAATAAACTAATAAACTAAAAAACTAATAAACTAAAAAACTAAATAAATAATTGTCTAAATATAATTTAGGAAAACATTAAAATCAAATATACACATATACACATATACAAATAATGAATGAAATATCAACAATTATAGTATTTATAGTGATAGTCGTGTTTTTCACACTTCTAGTATTAATTATAATGGAAAGTAACGAATTATTTCTAGAATACAGACAATCTAAATTAAATAATAAAAAATATGGAATACAAGAACAATATAATGAGAGTGATGAAGCAGTAGAGCTTCTAGCAAAATTGCATAATTATATGACACAATTAGTTTCTGATTTAAATAATAAGATTCCTAATGACGAACGTGTAAAACGCCTAGTCAAAGGTTTTAAAAAAACTAAAATAGAAGAGGCTCCTGATGATGATGGTAGTTCATTTACAATTAATAAAGGAGAAATGATGGGTATATGCTTAAGAGAAAAAAACGAGTCGCGTCCATTTCATGACTATAATACTCTCCTTTTTGTAGTTATACACGAAATGGCTCATGTTGCCAGTGTTAGTGAAGGTCATAATAGTGAATTTATAACTAATTTTAGATGGCTATTAAGAGAAGCTAAAGATTTTGGTTATTATGATCCTGTTAATTATCAAAATTCACCTATGACATATTGTGGTGTTAAAGTAACAAATAATCCATATTTTTGAGTATGAGTATGCGTATGATTACTGCGAAAGATCTAACTGAGGAGGTTTTAAATCAAGATAATTTAAGCTCCTTTCCAGTGATTTTTTTTGTTCAACTGTTTGATAATTATTTCCACATACATCTAACCCACCGTCTACACCTTTATTACCAACATCACCTTTATTTCCAGTAGGTCCTTTTGATCCTGGAGCTACATTAACTTTACTAAATGACATAATCAAAAATAATAAGATGATTACATTAATCATAATTGTAATACCAAATAATCTAACAGCATTCAAATTTTTACTACCTGCAAATAATTTATCTAAAAATTGTAATATTACAGTACCTCCTATTAAAATACAAATACTAATAGTAATAAATATAGGGGTAAATAATTGTTGATATGATGACATTTTATTATTTCTATTTCTTTCTATTTCTATCTTCATATATCTATAATATATATACATAAAATTCATACATAAAATTCATACATAAATATATCTCTATAGATTTTTCATAATTGTATCTACATTGATATTCATATTATTATATATTTTTATTAAACCTTTTAATCTAGTTGTGGTGAATTCTTCCAAATCCATGTTATTTATTTTAGTTTGATAATTATCAATATAACCACATAATTGTCCAACTTGCGAATCCATATATGATTGATAATTTCTAATATTTGTAGCAACCGAAGAATATGTGTTTGGATCTGTTGCAATTTCATCATTTGCTTTATTATAAGTATCTATTACTGTAGTTAATTCTTTTATAATTTCCTGGCGCTCTTTATCTAATCCAAATGTTCCTAAGCATTCATCTTTAATTGTATAAGCTTGATAATTAGGAGGTAATAATATTTTACAAAGACGTAAAACTGTATCCTGGATCTCATTAAGAAGAAGTCCTCCTTCTGCAATTCCGTCCGAATCTACTGCTACACGAGCAGAGAGCCCATTTTCAAATACCAAATTAACAATATCTAATAGCGTATTTGTATTTTCTATCTTGATTGATATAGTTAACAAATTATCATTTATTCTATTATATATTAATAATAATGAGGGCGGTAGGTGTTTTTCATCATTAGCATCATATACATATGGCTTGCTTCCTTTTAAACTAAAACTTGCCTTTTTCATCAGATTATTATTAAAATCAGTATATGCCTGCTGTGTATTTTTTATTATTGTAACTAGATCTCCTAATGATGCTGTAGAAGTATTTGTACCACCAAATTCTGGTACGACGCTTTGATATTTATTAAAATAATATATTAATTCCTTTGTTAAATCCAATTCATAATATTTACAAAGGATCATTGCCGATAGGATCTTAGGTATTTGAATACCCTGTAATATATTAGATATACGTACCTTTGTATCCTTACTAACATTACCATATTCATTGAGTCCAGAAAGTATATTATTATTAATATTATATGCTACTGAATTATTTTCCAATACATTTTTCGAATTGCAATTTGTAACAAAAGTATTTAATGGTGTACGCCAGACACTGTAAATCTCTATATCATTTGCAACTTTGTTCTTGATTAGATAAGAATCGGCCTTGGTGTAATCAACTGCATTGCGTTTATCATTAAATTGTAGATTGCCTACATATACAAATACCAGGGTGAGGTCACTACCATCAACGAGATCTAGGCAATCTTCGCGGACAGTGGCACAATCACTTACAAGTGGGGGTTTTGTACCGAAGCGGCAAATATCACCTAATGATTTATATTTGAATTTTTTAGGTTTATTCTTAAATCCGGGCTCCGTTACAGTTTGACCTACTGGACGCCATATTGTATAAGTGTCGGTTTTCTCAGTAGTTTCATTATAAGATTTAAATGTAACTAATTTTTCATAACGATCTGGATATAGCACATTACCATTAATAGTAAAAGATAGTAATTCGAACTTTTCTAGACCGCCGTAAACTGAATCACCTAGAGCAACATATCCTACCGGGTTAACAGGTGATCTAAATGTACCATATGTCCTATCGGATGCCTTTGTAATTTCAGAATTGATAACTTTTATAAGGGAAACAGCAATACTATTTGCTGTCATTAGAGAACGAAAATTAGATATGGATTGGATTGAAGTAGGATCTTTATTAGGTGCTCCCAGAATAATATTATTTACAAATGAATCATAATTTATATTATTACCTTGCGAAATAATGTTATCAAAATATGCGGCATTTTGATTTATAGTTTTGAATTCTTCGGTATATGTACTTAATGTACATATAATATCGCTTTTTCTAACACTTTGAATATATATGTTATTTTTACAAAAGGAACAGGATACGAAGCTACCCTGTTTCCCCCCTTTGCCTTTTTTACCAGATGGCCCCTGAGGTCCTACGAACTTATTATTATTTTTACTATAATATACGAAAACTACTAAGAGTGATATTAAATTTAGAATGGCTATAAATATAAACCATGCAAAGCCACCTTTCATATAGGACATTTCAAATAGATCACGCATAAAATAGGCGCCTCCGCATAGGGATAATATTACTATTACTATAATTGTTATTTGTAGCCATAAAGGTATATTTACTTGAAATTTGGAAACAGCATCTACAAAATCTGATAAGGACATGATACAGCTTTTTAGGAAAAAGCCGTGCCAAAAATACCCTTCGGGAAAATTTATACTTTTATAGTATGTATATATATATTTAATTAAGATTTTAATGATAAAAAGAAAACTTATGGAAAATATTGATAACTATTATCTTAACTTTCTAAAATATAAATCTAATATAAACATAATAACTCATAATTCATAATAAAAATGTCTATCCCTATACCCAAAAATATGATGAAACCTATGCCTAATATTCATGTTCCTACTGTGCCTACTGTGCCTACTGTGCCTACTGTGCCTACTGTGCCTACTGTGCCTGCTGTACCTGCTGTACCTATACCACAACAACCACAAAAAATACAACCACAACAACCATCTACATTACAAGGTCAAGTTAGTAAAGATATTGGTAACTCAACTGTCCCAGTAAATATTAGTGCCGAATATAAAACCGGTACTACTGCATCAGCTTCTTGTAATAAGAATTCCGCAAGTGCTTCTTTTGATAATTCTACTACAGCCGCCGCTAATATAACTGTTGGTAATAATAATGCTTCTACAACTCTAGGTGTTAGTGCAAAAACTGGTATTGTTGCCTCGGCAAGTGGTGGTTTAGATGGCAATAATGCTTATGTTAATGCTTCTTATTCTGACACTACTGAAATTCACGCCACTGGTGAAGTTCAAGGCAATTATAAAGGTGTTGGGACATCAGTCGGTGTTGACGCCTATGCAAAAACTGGTACCGAAGTTGAAGGACACGTTTTAGTAGGGTCAAAGGGTGTTGCTGCAGGTGGATCTGCCTCTACCGGTTCATATGTAGGTGTCAATGCTTCCAATACAACTAATTTACGCGAGGCATCTGTTACTACCAATGCCGGAGTATCCTTTGGAGAACACTTTGAAGCTGGTGCTTCTGGTGAAGCTACTTTCATAGACGGAAAGGCTACTGTCGGAGTTAGTGGTGATTTAGCTGCCTTTGTAGGACTTAAAGCTGATGTTAGCGTAACTGTTGATACAAAACAAATACAAAAAGATGCTGGTATAGTGGCAAAAGAAGCAGTAAAAATAGTAAATGATCCAAATGTTAAAAAAGTAGAAAATACTGTAGTAAATACGGCATCAAAAGTAGGTAATGATGTTAGTAATGGTGCAAAAAAAGCTGGAAATGATATAAATAAAGGTTTAAAAAAAATACATTTCTAAGCAGCTTTTTAGAAAAAAGCCGCACCAAAAATACCCTTCGGGAAAATTTATACTGTGTATATATTTAATAAGAGTTTTTATTCTTTAGTCTTTTCTTTTTTAGCTTTAGGAGCTTTTGCTTTAGGTTCAGCTTTTGCTTTAGGTTTAGCTTTTGCTTTAGGTTCAGCTTTTGCCTTCTTCGGTTTAGATTCTTTAGTGGCTTTGGCTTTAGGTTTAGCACTTGCCTTTGCACCAAATCTCCCTGCCTTTGAACCTTTTGCAGGTTTATCTTTATTCTTCTCAATTACTTCTAAACATTGTTCTAGAGTCAAACTGTCAATATTATCTTTCATTTTTTTAGGAAGTTTAATATTTTGGTCTCCTTTATATTTAATGTATAATCCATAAGGACCCTGTTTGATAGTAATATCATCACTAAGTTTCTTATCTTTTTTATCATTTTCTAATTTATCAGCTTTAGCTTTTACATAATAATCAATAACTTTTTGTGCTTCAGTGAGACTAATTGTTTCTGGATCAATGGTAATTTGTTTATTAGAAGTCAGATAATTTTCTATTGAATAGTTTGAGGAATTGTATTGGATATAAACATTTTTAGCTTTCTTCAGAATTATTGGGTGGTCTTTATAGGTTCCTAAATTCTTAGGAAATATTAGAAGTAATAATGCTTTTTCCAGAGTCATATCTTCAAATGGAGATGAGAAACTGGCAAAACGTGCATCTTTCTTAACTGGATTTTCTTCAACGATAAGAAAACCACGTTTCGATTTGATTGCTACTATTGGTATATTTGTTTCTGGATTGGTGCCAAGATTACGGCGGGATGCTGTATCTCCTTTTGGGTCAGCGCTTTTCAATTCTTTGCGAGCTTTGATTGATAAGGCTAATTGGTCTATGATGGGAGTTAGTTTGGTGTAGACTGAATGTATTACATCGTATAATTTTGTTTTACCCTCTGCAATATCATCCAATAAGGATTCTATATTTGCTGTGTATTGATAATCCATTAATTCTTGAAAATTTTTACAGAGGAATTCATTGACCATAAGGGCAAGGCTTGTTGGGACGAGTTTATTCTTTTCAGATGGTAAATTAGTTTTTTTAGTTTCACTATTTACAATATTAGGATATTTATATGTAATCTTTAAACTATCAACCTGTTTTATTGGAAAAGTTTTAAGTTCAATATACTCTTTTTCTTGAATTTTTGTAAGGGTACTTGAAAATGTAGATGGACGACCTATATTAATTTTTTCCATAGCAGATATTAAAGATGCTTCAGTATATCTCGAAATGGATTTAGTATATTTTTGTATTGTATCCATACTTTGAATAAATACTTCTTGATTTTCTTTTAAAGAATCAAATATTTTTTCTAAATAATCAGAATTAGCTATATTTTTATCATTTTCATTATTTTCATCATTCTCATTATCTGGCTCTTCTTCAGATTGATGTAATTCATCTTCTGGAATTACTTCTAAATCACCTAAAGCATTTGTTTTTACTTTCTTTTTATGCATATTAATGCATTCTAAATATCCTAAAAATGTATTTTTTTCATGCTTACCTAAAAATGTAAGTATGTTATTATCTATTTTTTCTTTTTTAGAATCTTTCTTTGATACTTTTGTTTTATATTTAGTAATATCAATAGTATTTACAGTGTCATTAACAATATTATTTTCTTGATTAATATTTTCATATGTAATTTTAACTGTTAATAAATCAAATTCTGATGGTGACATTTGACTAGATATAGTCCGTCTAAATATTAATTGATATAATCTATTATGTTGTGCTGATAATCCATCTATTCCTATAATAGATTCTTTATTTACATCACAAATTCTGCACGCCTCATGTGCACCCTGGCTATTTGTAGATTTTGTCTTATAATCCATATATCTATAATATTTATCACCCCATTTTTTTTTAATATATTTCTCAATATTTTTTAGTGCATCAGGTGCTATAGATACACTGTCTGTTCTCATATATGTTATTAATCCTGATTCATATAGTTTTTGTGCAAGTGACATTGTTAATTTAGGACTAAAACCTAACTTAATTGAACTATCTTGTTGTAGTGTGCTTGTTGTATAAGCTGGAGCCGGATTTCTTTTGCCATTAGATTTAGAAATGCTTTTAATAATAAATTTTGCAGTTCCATCAGAACATTTTTTATATAAATTATCAATAATAACTCTGTCTTTAATATCACTTTCACACGTTGTTAAAATATAATTAGAATTAGTATTAGTTTTTGATGATTTTGTAAGGTCTTTCTTATCCAGAACAAAATTAGCATCTAATTTAAAATAAGAAGTTGAATTGAATTTTTCAATTTCATTTTCTCTTTCTATAACTAATTTTATAACAGGACTCATAACTCTCCCAGCGGATAAAGTATAAGAATTAAATTGAGACCATAATATGGGTGATACAGTATAGCCTATTAAGCGATCAGCAATAACACGACATAGGTAACTATCTTTCTCTTGTTCATCAATTAATATAGGTTTCTTAACAGCCTCCTTTATAGATTTTTCACTTATTTCATTAAATAATATTCTTTTACGATTTTCTTCTTTTACACCTAAAATATTGAATATATGCCATGCAATCCCGCAACCTTCTCTATCTGGATCCGATGCTAATAAAACACTATTACAAGATTTATATAATTTTTTAATATTTGCAATTGCATCTTTTTTTGTTGGTGATTCTATAAATTCCGCAGTGTATGTTTTTAAATCAATACCGAGTTTTTTACCTTTAGGAATTTCTGTTACATGACCGAGGGAACTTGTAACAATATAATCTGACCCGAGGTATCCTTGGATCTTTTTTACCTTAGCAGGGCTCTCAACAATTACTAATGTTTTTGACATTTTTAGTTTTTAAGAGTTTATTATATATAATAGATTTTAGTTTTTATTTTTAAATTTCAATTTTAAAAATAATAAAAAAATATTAATCTACTAACTCTTTTTAAAAATACTTTTTATATTTTTCATCATTAATAAAATCAGACCATAATTTATAAATATTTTTATCTTTCATATTTCTATCTTTTTTAATATAATTTGTTTGACAATGTCCTATCCACGTTTCCATATATTTAATTTCTTTATCTTTACTACGTCTTGATGGTCTTTTTTTATTTATATCAATATATATTTTTATTTTATTTAAATTAATATTAAAAAGTTCTATCATTGATGGTAATTTCATATATTCTTTATATTTTTCATGATTAATAAATTCAGTCCATAATTTATAAATATTTTCATCTTTCATATTTCTATCTTTTTTAATATAATTCTGATGACATTTTCCAATCCAATTACCTAAAAATTTAATTTCTTTATCTTTGCTTATAGTTGTTGGATTTGTTTTATTTATATCAATATATGTTTTTAATTTATTTAAATTAAATATAAAATAATCATATTGTGATAGTAGATATTCTTTATATTTCTCATCATTTATAAATTCATACCATAATTTATAAATATTTTCATCTTTCATATTTTTTTTTTTTGTAGAATAATTTGATTTACAATATCTAATCCATACTGCCATACATTTGATATCATTATTTTTATTACAATTAGTTGGAAAATTTTTATATGTATCAATATATAATTTTAATTTATTTAAATTAAATACAAAATAATCATATTGTGATAGAAAATATTCTTTATATTTATCATCATTAATAAAATCTGTCCATAATTTATAAATATTTTCATCTTTCATATTTTTATCTTTTTTAGAATAAGCTTTTTGTATTGTTCCTATCCATCCTACCATATGTTTTATTTCTTTATCTTTGCTTATAATTGTTGGTTTTGTTTTATTTATATCAATATATGTTTTTAATTTATTTAAATTAAATA
>Ga0209086_10001690_pt1 | contig 17803 bp, 39 predicted proteins | sample M_130207_XF_Meta_FD_187312 | JGI IMG/M metagenome (GOLD analysis project Ga0209086, IMG submission 187312) | Freshwater microbial communities from Lake Montjoie, Canada to study carbon cycling - M_130207_XF_MetaG (SPAdes) (version 2) | ecosystem: Environmental > Aquatic > Freshwater > Lake... | reverse complement strand
GGCCTCCCCGCCTTTTTCATAGCAACTTACTAAATATTGAGTTAAGTTTATCAAATCCATTGACACTACTACTGTCCTGCAAAGACCATAGGTCATCACAAGTGCCACGTATTATAAGGTTATACCCCAATGCTGTTAAAATATCTCTTTGTAAATTCTTTAGTTTTTCAAATTTATGATGTTTATCGGCATTATGTTCAATTAGAATTATTTGAAATTTATATTCAATTACTGGAAGATTTAGGAATGCCAGCAAATTTGCATAATCATGTGTAACTGCATCAATATCTATGGATAAAAAGTCTATAATTTTAGGGAAATTGTTTTCTTCTAAATATTTGGCCCAATTAAATTCAAGAGCATTTTCATTTAAGCATATATTTGATCTATTATTGTTAAATTCCTCTACTAGCTCAAGCCCAATATCAAGTGATACGCCTTTCCACCCGTGATCTTTTTCTAGAGCGTATGTGTTGTTTTGATCTTTGTAATTTCCTGCCCCTATTTCTATGTAGTATCCATTTTTTAAATCACCATTAAACCTATATGCCATTTGAGAAATAAAATCCTTACCGCTATCAAAGTCTTCTAAAGTCCAAAAAGGGTGCTCAACATATTCATTTTCGTAATTATATAGTGAAAATTTCTGCTTAGTGTTAAATTTCATTTCTATGTTTCCCATATAGTTATTATAGCATTTAAGTCACGTAGTGACAAATAGGTCTCTACTTTTCGACTTCACTTTCGGCCTATATTATTATCTATTTAATCTAAATTGTACATAGGTAGCAAGGCTTTACATCTGGTGCAAAGTTGATATGTCTGGCCTGTATATGGACATTGCTCCATGAAGCTATTATGTAGCTTATGCTTAGTTATATAGCATATTAGTTTACTTATCATTTCTTTTGGGCTCCCGCCTTATCCTTTATTTGCACACTCAAGGCATACAAATGGGTCATCATTAGCCTTATAAAATAGTATCTTGCATTCGCTACATGCTACCTTATATGGCTCAGTTTTAGCAAACTTATTATATGATGATTCAAACTTATTCATTTTTTACGCACCGCAATAACAAATGCAATTAATATAATTATTGGTACCCAAAATACTATGATTGCTAAAGCTGCTAATGACTCCATTTAGTGGAAGCTATCCCCACAAGCGCATGAGCCTTGTGCATTAGGGTTATCTATCGTAAAGCCTTGCTTCTCAATTGTGTCCACAAAATCTAGGCTTGAGCCCTGTAAGTATGGATCAGACATTCTATCTAATCTAAGATCAAAGCCTTCAAATGGATAGATTACATCGCCCTCTTTTTCTTCATAGTCAAAGTAGGTTTGATATCTAAGTCCAGAGCATCCTCCAGGTTGAACAGATATACGCAGGAATTGAGGTCGTCCAGGTGTGGTTATCTGAGAGTCTATAATCAGCTCTGCTACTTTTTTAACTGCATCATCTGTTAATATCATATACTCCACCACACTGGTATTGATTGATGAAATAATCCATACTTTTCTATATGTGCTTGTCTAAGTGCTTCCTGCTGTTGTGAGTTAGTCTCGTGGCTATCTTCCCCGCAGTATGGGCATATGGGTGAACCTACTAATTCATATACGTGTATGCAATAGGAGCTTAGTTGTTGCTGTGCTTTCAACACATCTAATGATTCTATTATTAACATATTCTTATCTACTTTCTAATCTGGTGGCTCTATAAAGTCTATATCTTCATGCAAATCAAAATCAAATCCTTCTGCATTTTCCGCCCATTTAAAAAATCTGTTGAGCATGGCCCCTGAAAGAAGAGTGATGGCTAATAAAAATATTAATGCTGAAATCTTCTTTTTCATGATACTAGTCCTTTAAATGCATGTTTTTCACAAACTCCACTAACAAAGTACTCTTGATCTGATTCAATCGTATCGTCATATTTAGCAGCCTCTTCACAATAATAACATTTCTCTGCAATTTTTTCATTGTATGTTCGTCTTGGTAGCATATCATCATCCATAGCACCACATTGACTACAGGTTATTTGACCATCAAGGTCTAGTTGATAGTCGCAGCCATATTTTGCACAGATCATTCGTAACTCTCCTCTAAAAGCAATGCTTTGTTCATCCAAAGACTGCCTTGCTCGTTTATGGAATACATCATAAACATTTTTTCACCACAAATAAAGCACTCTGGAATGCTCTTCAGTCTTATAACTTCCATGAAAAGCTCTTCCCCACACCTGCATTTCCATCCGTATGTCATTACAGGGTCTTCTTTAATTTCTTCATTGCTATATGAAATTTTATGTATCTAACTGGGTTCTTCCACCATTTAAGCGGAAGCTTTACTTTTTTTGCCACTATGTACCCCCTCTAAATGTATTTCATTTACTGGCTCTTTTGACCAGTGTATGTAAGATCTAATATAGACTGCTGCATACGCTATTGCTGAGGCTATAAATCCATATTGCTTTGTTGTAATAGCATATCCCATCCATAGGCATTCATTAAATAGAAGAACATACCATCCCCATTTATCTTTTCTGCCTACAAAATATATACCTGATACGCCAATTACGGCTAATATCCATGACCACCACATATTATATCCCTATCGTTATAAATCTATTGTACCATTAAATGTGTCAACGTAGTTGACTGAAATCTATCTTTTTTCGCCGAGCTCACTAATTGCAATCTTATTTTCATGATATTGAATATGAAAATCTAATAACTGATGGGTAGTTGCACAAAAACATATCGGGCAATGGGTGATCCATTGGGATTTGTCTTCCCAAGGTTTAGCCACTAGGCTTATTTATTATTCTAAAGGCATCATCTGTTTCATTATCAACATAGTCCCAATCATCCCAGTATGCTTTGCCAAAGGCATCATAATCATCCCAACCTTCATCTGCCATATCAATTCTCATTTGATCTAGTAGTTCTGTTTTCCAGCCGTCCAAATCTAGAGTGTAGTATGTTCCCCACCAGGTATAAGGCTTATTAAGAAGTACCCACATTTTTGCGTGGAGCTTATAACGAAATCCTAAAGCACTATCTAATTCCTCATCTAAATCAATCGCCTTAACTAAATGATTACCAGCATAGGATCCACATATATTGCCTATCCATCGGAGTGGCCATATCCTAGTTTTCTGTATCTTTGTTGAATGATTTATCATGGTGTCCTATTCATATTGTTTTTTTACCCAAAAAGATTTTTTATAATTTGATTTATTTGGATTATCTGGATTATATATTTTAAAATCCATATCATCATTTTTTTCTATTTCTTCTTCTGTATATGTTTTTAAATTCATTTCCCAGCTTTCATTTTTGACTGGAATTATTTGTATAAATGGGGTTCCCGCTGGAATCGTACCTTCAAAATCTTTTTTTATAAAAAATGGCAGTTTCCCCTTTTGGATATATGATTCAGTATCAACAAAACCAGTTACAGAAATAAAAGGAAGATCAAATCTGTTTAATGGATGAGCCCATAAAGTAGTATATCCTGCAGGAACTTTTGGCATCCAGTTTGTAATCCAAGTAAGTTGCAAATCTTGATACCCTTCTGGAGTGGGGAACCCTTCCTGGTGGCCCCTTATTCCACAAAAATAACCGCATTCTTCTATATTCGCAATTACAGATTTATCATTAACTTTATGTATTTTTATATCTATTGGGGTTTTTAATATATATCCAGATACTACTGTATCTAAAATTGCTGGGCAAGACTTCCAGGATAAAACTCTTTCTAGAGTTTGTTCGCCGTTGTGAGTAAAAAAAGCTAATTCGTATAACCCATTGGACATTTTTTTATGTTTGTCTGCTGAAGAAAACCATTCTGGTATTGCATTCTTTGATGGTTCTGGAACATAATCATTACCTATATTTTGTTTTCTTTTAGAATGAAATGTTATTTTATTTGTCATGTGGATCTTTTTCCCATACAATCTTTCCATCTTTCCATACAGGCCAATAGCCTAATGAACGCCAGTCCATTTTCATTATTTTGGGTTCTTTACTCATAATTCTTTTTTAACCAACTATCCTGTTTGTATCTAGTTTGAGCTGGCCCAATGATATCCTCTTTAGATTTTCTTTTAAAAAACTCTTCAATTTCTTCTGGAGAATTGTTTATTATTTCATGATTCCAAGATTCATTTCTTATTGGTATTAATTGAGCATACGGGGTTCCTGCTGGAATAATGCCTTCCCAGTTTTCTTGAATAAAAAATCGTAAATTTCCTGGTCCAATAATTTCTTTATCGTAGTCTACAAATCCACTTATCGTTCTAAAGGGCAAGTGATTCATATTAATAGGGTGAGTAAATAAAACTGTATACCCTTCTGGAACTTGTGGGTACCAATTTGTTCTCCAGACAAGATGCACTGGGCTATATCCATATGGGACAGGGAATCCCTGTTCTTCTCTCATAATTGAACAAAATTTTGTGTTGTGATGGCCTTCGTATTCTTTAGATACAGATATGTCGTATTCATTTCCATACTGGCCAGAAATTTTTATTTCAATGTCGCATGGGGTAAAAAGATAATATCCTGTCATAAATATGTCTAAAAGAGCGGGGCATGACTTCCAGCTTAATTGCCTATATGGTTCAGTTTTACCATCTTTATCTTTCCAAAAAGTGATTGGATATTTTCCATCAGGAAGCTTTACGTATTTATCTTTTTCTAAATACCAATCTGGAATGTGGCTTCTTACTGGAGCTGGCATATATTTATCAGATAAATGGTTGCTAGTATGGCATGAATGAAATTTTATTATTTTATTATCCATAAATTAATTTATTTCATTCATGATGTTTGTCATATAGTTATTTTCGCCCCTAGCTGTCTTTGCAGCAAGCATACGCATACCCACAGCATTTGTTATAGAGGTATCGATAGGAAGGGCTTCAATAGCCCTTGCAATCTCTTCTCGCAGTGTCATTTCATCTATACTCATACTAAAAGTATACTATATATGATTGATATCGTCAATGGATGTGTCTTTTAATATTGGATCTAATCTATCCCAATACCCGCCTGAGTTTCCTTGATAAGCCTGCCCAGTTTCCCTATCGATAAGCAGCCATTTAGAAGGAGACTTTGTTTTAACCCTTAATAGAACAGGCTCGTCTAAAGATTCAAAGGTAATAAGTTTACGCATTTACTCGTCAAATGATTGTTGCTGTTCCCAAAATTTTTGCTGTTTTAGCTTTTCATGTATTTTTTTTGCGTCCATAATAGACTCTAATTCTCTATATTTTTTTACAGCAAAAAATGACACAGCGCTAAATACAGCTATCATTAATAAAATTTCCATATATATATTATACTAGACTAAAACAGTTTCGTCAATAGCCTTAGCAAGTCTCCCCGCTCGAAATTGGTCTGCTAAAAAGATCTGAATAGCATACTCCATACATTGTATGTCTTATACCGCTTGTTACTGGAGTGACTCTATGTATAAATTCTTCCGTCATTGGAATATTCACAAGCATTCCAGCCTTTGGTTTTATTTTATAACTTTTATTTTGAAATTCAAGATTGCCGCCCTCAAAATTATCGTTTAAATATAAGGACCATGCGCCAGTCATTTTAAAATCCATATCTGATTCTTGCTCTATTTTATTTTCCCAATGCCATTGATATGCACCGCTGTGATCTGAATCATCTAGTGGCCAAAATGATTGTAGGGTAATATCTTTGTTTAAATCTTTCGGAAGGACTTGGGCCATGCGATGAAGAGCCCCGCCCTGTTCCCAGAACAAGGGTTCCTTGTATCTTTCATTCTCTTCTGATGGGAATTTTGCACTTAAACTTAAATCAATTCCACGCATTGGGCAAATTGTTCCTTCTGGGTGTAATTCTACTTTTATACCAACAAACTTATTTCTAATTGAAGTAGATCTTGAAGTTAAATACCAGCCAGTTGGTTCATCGCAATATTTTTTTAAACAATTAAGCTCATCTATTGTTAAAAAGTTAGGGATATACCACAGGTCCTGATCTATAAATACTTTTTGATCTTCTAAGAATTGATTTGAGCTTGTCATCATATTGCTTAAACTATTTCAATCTTAGATACAACATCTTCAAAATACTCATTGGTGGGGCTATAAAACCATGCAGACAGAGTTTCAAATGACATATTTCTGTTAATTGAGGAGTCTGATTCTTTAGGTGTACATGAAACTAAATATTCTCCATCTTCTTTTAATATGTATGAAACTCTTCCTTGTGGCGTGGAAAAGCTATAATCGTAACCAGTATCATCGATATTTAATCCAGAGGAATTTCCTTTTGCAAAAATAAACATACCATGGTTATTTTCATTTTCTAAAACTTCTACTTCTTCCAAGATTATTCTTCCTCTGTTATAATTTGATCTACAACTATTCCTTCTGGAACTGTTCCGTTTTTAATTGCAGTTTCCTGATTTCTTCTAGCATTACATTTTAAATCTGCGCTTGTTAAGCTGTCCATAAGACCATCTGGTAGCTTTGTTGCGTCATCTAATCCAACATATGGATCATCAAGAAGCGGGTGTGCCTCTTTGTGTACCCATCTTTGCTTTAATTGATATTGATGAATTCTTTCTTTAAATATAAGTCTTTCCCATTCCTGAAGTTGAGCTTCTGAATACCACGCATCTGCGTAATCCCAAAATATAACAATAGTATATCTTGTTCCAGCAGTAATTTCAGTTACACTATGAATGTTTTCCATTCCACCAGGAAAAGAAACAAAGTCTCCAGTTTTTGGAATAACGTCTAAATCATAATCTCTAAACCTTAAAATTCCACCTTCGTAATCTGGTGGACTATTTAGATATACGCCAGCAAACTGCTTGTTATCGGCCCAACCCATGTCGGCGCCTTCTAAATCAGTGTTGTCGGAGTGATCGTTTGCATAAGCACCAATTTCCCATTTTTGAGCATGCATGCTATTAATTTTCATAGGTCTTCCAGCCGCATCAGAAGCATATTTAATCATTTTTTCTCTAAGAGAATGCATGTACTCTTCGGTTATAGAAGTGCCATGCTCCTTAGTAAATGGAGAAACAACGTGCATTCCGTAGGATCCATAAAAACATATAAATCTCCACTCTTCTTCATTGGCGTTAAAAAATTTAATTAATTCTTTACATTCATCCTCAGATAAAAAGTTTTCATAAGACCATATTCCAGATCCTCCGCCGCCGAGAAGTGTACCTTCTAGCAAGCTGGTTTGTGTATTAAGCAATTCTACAGACATTTAATTTCTCCTTTTTAAACAACTAAACCTTTTTAGGTCTAGTTTTTTTAGGTGGTACTGGGCTTGTTTCTCTTCTTATACCGTGTTTATTTTTATCTATTTTTACTGGAGGCCTTTTTGTTTGTATGCCCGATTTAAATTTACCTTGAGTTGGGTTCTTTTTTGTTGCTTCGTTAGATGTTACAGCGTTTTCTGACACTACTCACCCTTAATCGAAGACATAGTTACAACATTATTGCTAGCTGGTGATGGAGCTGATTCATTCTGAATTTGCTCGTCTTTACCGCATCCACAATCTTTACACATTATTGATTACCTTGATCTGATACATCCTGGATACTAACTTCTTTAATTCCAGTTTCGCTTCCTACGCTTTCGCAACCGCATTCAACGCACATATTACTTGTATGTTCCTGGCATGTCTGATTCATCTGCACCTGTAATTGGAAGCGCTGATGAAGATCCTTCTTCATTTAGCCCTGCATTGCCTTGTGAAGACATGTCTGATGACGCAAAAGCTTTTCCTGGTGCATCTGAAAGGTGCAAGTTAAGGTTGTTTGATCCTGACTGCTCGCCTGTCTCGTTAAATCCTGTTAAATTCAATCCATCTGTCATTTTATTACTCCTATAGGTTATTAATTTAAGCGGGACTAGTATTCCGCTTATGGATCTATTATAGCATTTAGTTGATTAGGACTTGTATTTCTCATGCCAGCAGGTATCACATATATCTATGACGCCACCCTCTGGTCTTGAAGAAAGCCTAGTCGCTACATTATTACAATCTTTAATTTCACAAAATCCACTAAACATTGGGTATTTTTTTAATACTCGCTTTCCTTGGAGTATATGGGCCAAGGTCTGCCTTGATCCTGCCATCTTTTCTTAATCGCACTATTCTGCCATCTTTGATTTGAGTTGGATTAAATGCGCTTGATTTCTTTTTTGTCACTACTTTATTTTCCCGCCAAATTTAAGCCAGGCTTTTTCATGTAAGAAAAACCCAATCATTTCACAAGCTGTGTATATTATTGCAAATGTACCAGCGTACTCCAAATGAGCTTCACCAGTTATAACTTTTTCAAAAAAATACACTAATGTGCCAACAAAACCAATATGGACTGCTGGCCAAGTAATTGATTTATATAAACTTTTTTTGTTTGATTGCATATATCTATTATACTCTCTGTTTATTAAAATGTAAATGGGACGGAAGCACGTGCTGCATTCCGCCCCATAAACATTAATTACTTAACTAAGGTAACCTTAGCCTTTGGATTCTTTGCATTCCATTTCTTTGCAAGTGCATTGAAGGCATCCTTAATTGACTTAAGTGCAACAGCATTATCTGCTGTTAACTTAGCAATAGTTGCATCCTTAGCAAGGACAACTGCGTCTGAGGCAGTCTTAGCATCGGCAAGCGCCTTAGCAGAAGCAGACTTCTCTGCTGCAAGAGCAGCATCTGAAGCAGTCTTAGCAGCAACAGCATCTGAAGCAGCCTTTACGACTGCAGCATCTGAGATTGCCTTAGCAGCAAGTGCTGCCTCTTTAGCAGCAGTTTGTGCTGCAAGTTCTGATACTAGATCACGAACTGCTACTGTTGCAACTACAGAGCCGATTGGCGCTGTTAGGCCTGTTACGGCTGTCGCTACTGTTGCGTATGCTGTAACAACTACTGAACCTGAAGCAGGAAGTGTTACAGTCTGCTCCTTTGTTCCTAGTGTTGCTACTGCTGTATCTGTTGTAAGCGCTGTTGCAGTTGCTGCACCATTTGAGCTTACTAGAGTATTAATTGTTGCTCCACCCTTTAGGTTTCCAAAGACATCGTATCCTGATACCTTAAGTGTTGCAATTGTGCCTGCTGCTCCAGATGCTGGAGATGTTAGGGCGATTGAGTTCAAAGCACCTGCGGTACCTTGTACATAATATGTAGTTGTGTTTCCACCAACAGTAATTGCTACTGTTCCTACTGTAGTAGTTTTAGTATATACATAAAACTCTGCTGTTGTTCCTGTTCCAACATTAATTGTTAGAGCAGATGATCCGCTTGAAGCGGTTACTGGTGCACTTGATGTTGCAAGCGCTGGAACAATAGTTGCATTTGTTGCAACTGCTGATACTGCTGTTCCTGTATCTACAGAAGTAATAGCAATCTTTAATGCATCTGCTGCATCTACGCTATTGTCTGCTGGTACTGGAAGTGCTACAGGAGCTGTTGCTACTGTGCCACCCGTTGCTGCAGAACCCGCAACTGTTAAAGTTGTGGTTGCCGCATTTGCTGCTGGCGATACTAGCATTGTGCTAGTCAGGGCTGCAGCGATGATTAGCGATACTTTCTTAAATGAGTTCATTTAATTTATTCTCCTTATTTCTTCTGTGTTCTTTGCGATCACAGAAATTTAATGTAGTTCATGTACTTTTACATGAAACGAGCAGGGATCTCCACCTTCATCCCATTCTTGCATTTCTTCATCTGACATTGGTGGACCATCGTGTGTATCACAAAATACATCAGATATCCACCCTCGATCATAACCATTCTTGAGCCATATTTCAAACTCTAAATGATCACCATCTTCTGAATCAAATTCTAAATCCATTCTGAAAGCTCCTCTAAAATGAGATGCTTGGGTTTAGCCCCAGTAATCGTCTTTACTGGTTTACCAGACTTAAATAGTACCATAGTCGGTATTGAATGTACAGAGTATTCTTCTGATTTAATAGGATTCTCATCAACATTTAACTTGCCGACCCACAATCCTTTTTCTGTTGATATCTCGTCAAGTATTGGTGATACCTTTAAGCATGGTCCGCACCATGGGGCCCAAAAGTCAATAAGGACTAGATTGTGTGAATCAAGCACCCTATCAAAACTTTCATCTGTAACTATCAACTTACTCTCCCTTTAATTCATCCGCTGCTTTATTGAACTTATTCATAAATGTTTGGATTACCCAAACTGCGGTTTCTCCTGCATTAGACGACATTGCTTTTGAAGCCTCTTCCGTTCGATCTTCAACAGCAAGAGAGTTGTACCATTTCTGGTACAACTCCTCGCCTATCTCTTTAATAATTTCTTCTAGTACAGTTAGCTTGTTATCCATTTAAAGCTTTTGATAAATTAAACAGATATACATTCTGCATCAAATTGTTTGAAACAGGCACTGAAGATGTTTTCATTAAGTCAATTAACTGGCTAACAGTTAAGTTTGGCTTTGATGACTTCAATAATACATATTTAGAAGCAATAACTTGAGTAGAAACAGATGTTCCATAAGAATATCCATTAACATTTCCAGGGAAAATAGATGGTTGCTGTACTTCACCCCATAGATCTACAAGTTTGCTGTCGTAATTGCTTGTTAAAGAAATTTGAGGTTTGTCTAAGTTTAGAGTTTCAACTCCACCAACTGCAATTGATTCTGTAATGCATGATGGCCACTCAATTTTATTTTTCATTTTAACATTTTCTGCGCTGTTTCCAGATGGGAAAAATACTGGAACACCTGATAATAATAAATTAGACACAACTGGATTTAACACAGTAGCATCGCAATAATTACCTACTGGCCTGTTAAGAACTGGCGTGGGTGTGCCCTGTGAAGCAGAAACTGCAACAATATTATACTTATCTTTATTTTTTTGTACCCAATTTAAAGCATTTACAAGTGTATTTACACCAGTAGTCTGTCTTTTACCAGACATAGTGTTTCCGTATATTCTTACAAAAACAATGTTTAGTGTTGGGTTATTTGCTATAGCAATAGATGCCATCTGTGTTCCGTGATTGAAATCAGGACTTTGCAAAAATTTAATTGGAAGAACGGTAGAGCCTGGCCCCTCCATAAAAGATTTGCCATTAGGGCAAGATTCCCAATCTAAAATACAAACTTCATAAACTAGCTTTGAGCTAATTGATGGAATTGAAGTATCTAAAGCTGTATCTAAAATAGCCAATGTTGGTGTTAAAGTTCTTGGCTTTAAGTTTGCCTGTGCAGGCATTGTAGTGATAGCAATTGAGCTGGCAATTAATGCCATAGTTATTAGTTTTTTCATAACTTAATAATACTAAATTGTATTAATATTGTCAATAGCTGTATCAGGAATTCTGTGGTGGCAGTTTACGCGGATACCATTTACCAGAATCCATAGGCTGAACTGCAGGTGCCTGTTGAGCGTTAATTAAATTACCAATAATCTCATGCATTATATCTAATTCAATTCTAACTTTAAAAATTTCTAGTTCAAGTAGGTCTATCCTTCTTTGCGATCTCATTATATTTCGTCCATATCTATTGGCGTTGGCGCCGTTGCAAGTGTGCCACAATTAGCGCACTCCATATCTAAAAAATAAGTTGCAATTTCACAACTATCAAAAATAACTTTAAGGTTCCATATATTACAACCGCAAGGACATACGTGAGTTGGCACACCTCTTATATCCATTGAATGGGTGTAGTCTGGCCTTAAGTCGTTTATATCCATTAACTAATTATACACTAAATTTGGATGTATGTATAGGGTGCTGCTACGCTCATATTAAACTCAGTTGCTGCTTCTAATGCTGCCTTTAATCTAAGTTTAGGGTTCTGTTGTTTTTTTGTTGCATGCAGTGCTCCCAGGGCTATCATTCCGCCGCTGCCTTCTGCCATGTAGTTAACAATGTTTTCTCCAACATGAAAATCTTCGTCTATGGTAAAAAGCCTACCGCATACACCGACAATAAAAATTCCGCCAGTATCTTCCTCTGATGGCGATCCAATACTTCCATAACCATGATCTTTAAATGTAGTCTTAACAGAGTCAACAAACTTAGTTCGCATAAATTTATCTAAACCAGAATTTGTTTTAGTTGGAGTATATTTTGGAGGAGTCCACATGTATTGCAAGATCTGCCCCATACGAAATGAGTCTGTAAACGCAATTCCATATTGACCATTTTTAAAAACTTTAGGTTCTTTTCTTGACAAGATCCACCCAGTTTTATCATCTGAGGCGGCATGGTCAGATCCCATATACACAACACCATTTTGGGCTATAGCAACAATACAAGTCATATACCTATTGTACTATTTTAATTATTCTGTGTCTAGTATTTCGTGATATTCAATATGATTTAATTGAGCAATTACTGTTTCAAGCTCAGCCTTCATTTCAATTAATTCCTGGATAGCCTTATAATATTTATCTTTCCAATCAGTTAATTCTTTCTCTAATTGATATAACTCTATTTTAAGGTCTTTTATGTCTAATCTAAGCTGGTCTTTTTCTTTCTCTTCCCGCCTATTTCTTTCCTTTTTAGAGTCTCTAATACTGGCAACTATTGCAGTTCCAAAACCGCTAAGGGTTGCTGCTAATATTGATATTAATATTGTTATATAAGATATTTCCATTATATATCTTATTATACCGTATTATTAACCTAAATTAATAATTCAGATGCTGTAATTTCTGCACCGATATACTTCTTTTTTTGTATAAAATCTTTAACTAGCTCATGACCATTTTGTCTTCCAGCAATCAAAATGACCCATCTTGGCTCAAGTTTTTCATCTATGCATGTTTGACATAGAAATAGATTAATTGGCAACAATGAGGATCTTTTGGCATTTAACTTATTTTTAGTTTTGTTGCATGAATAACATAATATTTTTTCGCTCATTCAAAAACCTCTTCACATTCTGTTGCTTTAAAAAAACGACTTACATCAAATCTGATGTTGTCTCTTGAAAATAGTTTAGCAAAATCCTTTACTAAGCTCTTGTATTTGTCTTCTTGCATATCACCTTTATATTTCAAGATAATACCTTCTGCTTTTATATAATCTTCTCTTACAAATGTGCAGTCTCCTTGTGTCCCACCTGATGATCTGCGAAGAACTTTTTGTGCTAATTGACCACCTGGACCATACACTGTAACAGTCAGGTATTCTTTTGCAAATCCCCAGTCAGTATACTTGTTATATGCGTCAGTTACATCTACTGGACCGTTATAATGATAAATTGATCTAGCTGGACTTTCTCCATCCCTTGCTATTGTTAGCATATAATGAGTGCTACCGCCTGAGTTTTCTCTTAAGAAATTATCTACAACAGAAACATGTTCTGATTTTAATTCGCTCACGCCATTGGCCTTCCTTCTAGTTCTACTCTAACTCCGTATGATTCAAGTAGCTTCTTTGCTTTTGAAACGTAATCAATTACTTTTTCTTTTTCTATGCCGTCAAACTGTATAAAATTATCTTCATAAAGTCTTAATGCTAAAAAGTCTGGATACCTAACAACATCCATTAGTAGCAGCATTGGCTTATTTAGTTCCCGTAGTTTCTTTTTCATTTCTTGATTATAAAAAACTGGTTTGGCTGGCTCGCCGTTCCACATATTCATTCCATACTTGAAATGATCTTTGTCTTTATTTATAAAAGTCATTTAAGTTTTTTCCAGGTTTGTTTAGTCTTGTGAGCATTTTTAAGCTTATCATTTTTACCTAATGTTAAATACACACCGCCCCAAACTCCGTATTCGGTATTAGTAACTCCAGCTTCATAGCACATTTTCCGAACTGGACAAGACAAACAGCACTCGTCAACAGCTTTTGCCATTGGGATATCCGACTCGTATTTATCAAAGAACAGATCTGTATCCATGCCTAAACATGCAGCTAAATCTTGCCACTGTATATCATCTTGGTTGTGTTGAAAATTATTTAAAATATTTGACATATTTTATTGGCAGAGACCATGTTCCTTTTTTGCTTACTGGAAACTCATATTTGATTCCCCAGGTATTGTTTCTATAAGCACCTTTTGCACTAAAGAATCCGCCGTGGTCTTTATTCCAAATAATAACATTGTAATTGTTCCAATAAATATCTAAATTTGTTTTAGATCTTTTTTTAAGAACCTCTACGCCATTTTCATATAAATGTAACATTTGTCCCATTTGTGTAATTTAGACCTATATATTATTATACAGGTAATTGGTGAAGCTTGTCAACTGTTTTTACTAGCTAATTTGTGGGTTAATTGGTGATTTTCTTCCTGAAAGTACCCGTTCAATATTTTCTTTTACAACAGCATATTCTTCCTCAAATACTTTTTGAGTTCTTCCTTGAGCCATGGTATGATGCCTATTTTCTTCAATATTAACTGCTTTAAGTGTTGCTTCATGGTCATATGTTAATACTTGAAGATTAAAGTGTCTAACTAAATATCCTTCTGTATCAAACAGATACTTTTCAAAGTTACCTGCCTGCACACCGCCATTATCAAGGGAGTCTCCAAAGCATAGCCACCATGAATGGTACTTGCTTTCATCAGCAAATCCTTGGTAAATTCCATTTCTAACGTTTTCATCCAAAATTTCGTTTGCTTGTCCAGCTATAACTTTCCATAATTCGTGTGGCTCACCGTATGGCTCTCCAATTCCGTTATGACCAGGCTTTGCGCCAACAGTTGCTGAAACAAGTTCGTTTGGATTAGAATGAGTCATTACTGTGTAATCAAAGGTAGTTCCATAAACATCTAGTCCGTATGCTTGTGAGTCTGCGCCACAGGTAATTCCCTCTGACCATTTACCTCTAGTAATTCCTGGACCACAATAATCATTAGTTGGAACTCCTATTACTGCAAACCCAGCATCCTTATACTCTTTATTAAGCCATTCTAACACTTCAAGCTGGTTTGCATTTCCACAACCTACTGTAGTATTCACTATCATTATTGCTTTGCCCCTATGCTTACTCAATAAGTCTGGAGTGCCGTCAGCTGCATCAATTTTTACATCAAATATTGATTTTCTGGTTTTAAAAGTCTGTGGATTAAAACCACCAGGTCTTTCAAATGGTGATGGATCTACCGTCTTGGCTAGCAGAATTGTTGTGTTAAGCATTTTATACCCCTTAGTTAATTTAATTTATTTAGATTAGCCTTCATTTATTAAAGATTTTCTACCATCTAAAAGCTCTTCTATGTGACTGCAAACAACTGCAAACTCTTCTTCAAAAAGCTTGTAGGATCTTCCGTGGCCTGGGCCAGGGGGTTTTTGCTGTCTATGTGAAACCATTAATATGTGGTCTGCTGCAATTTCAGCTTTTCCGCCCTCTTCAATAATTAATTCATTATTATGCTCTTTACGAGATAGTTCTGCTCCAAGGTCTCCTATTTCAAAACCCTGCTCTTTTAATAAATTATCTCTTAATGTTTTTTCAACATCTAAATTTAAAACAGATGGTGAATAATGTTTTGCAACATATCCGTCCCTATCGACTAAATATTTTTCAAAATTTGCTTTCATATTAGTGCCACCATAAAATCCTTGGCAAAGCCACCATGAATAATAATCTTTATATGGATATTCTAGGCCTAACTCAATTGCCTTTGCTCGAACTTTTTCCATTTGATCAATAACAACAGTATATATTTCGCTTGTCTCGCCAAACTCTTCATCAATACCATTTAAGTCACCGACAGCTTCTCTGTCTGGGAAAGAGTTTACCTTTTCGGAATACTTGAAGGTTGTTCCGTATACGCACTCGCCATAGTTTTGAGAATCAATTCCGTTTACAAGACCTTGGGACCATTCGCCTTTTGTTACTCCTGGACCGCAATAATCATTGGTTGGGAAAGCAACAACTTCAAAGCCTCTGTCTTGATATTTCTTTTGCAACCACTGAAGTACTTCAAACTGGTTTGCATTTCCACAACCAACGGTTGTGTTTACAATCATGGTAACCTTTCCCTTATACTGTTCCATAAAGTTTGGTTCACCAGTAGCTGACTTTAGGTCTACGTCATAAACAGATTTCATCTTTTCTCCTTTTATTATATTAACTTTTATTAATTAGCGACTTTCCGCCGTCTAACAATTCTTCTATGTGGCTACAAACAACTGCGTACTCTTCTTCGAAAAGCTTGTAGGATCTTCCGTGGCCTGGGCCAGGGGGAACTTGTTGTTTATGTGAAACCATTAGTATGTGATCTGGTGCAATTTCAATTTTTCCACCTTCACCAATACTTAATTCATTTTTACGATCAATTCTGGAATATTCTGCCCCTAGGTCTCCATATGGAAGTCCCATTTCTTTTAGCAGGTTATCCTTTAATGTTTTTTCAACATCTAAGTTTAAAACTGAAGGAGGATAGTGTTTTGCAACATACCCATCTTCATCTACTAAATATTTTTCAAAATTTGCAGCCATTGTTTGTCCGTTATAAAATCCTTGACATAGCCACCATGAATAATATTCTTTAACTGGTTTGTGTATTCCAAGCTTTACAGCTTCATCCCAACTTTCCTTAGCATGCTCAGTAATAACTTTATATATTTCGCTTGGTTCTTCAAAAGGTTGATCAACTCCGTTAAGGTCTCCAACAGTTGCAGTGTTTGGAACAGAATTTACTTTTTCTGAATACTTAAATGTAGTTCCGTATACGCCTTCTCCATATTTTTGAGAATCAAGCCCTTCAACAAGCCCTTGGGACCATTCGCCTTTTGTTACTCCAGGGCCACAATAGTCATTTGTTGGGAGGGCAATTATTTCAAATCCTCTATCTTTGTATTTTGCATGCAGCCATTCAAGAACTTCAAACTGATTGGCAAATCCACAACCAACGGTTGTGTTTACAATCATGGTAACCTTTCCCTTATACTGTTCCATAAAGTTTGGTTCACCAGTAGCTGACTTTAGGTCTACGTCGTAAATAGATTTCACTATTTCTCTCCCATTGCAGTTATACTTTTTATTTTTACTGATTTAAATTCTTCGTCAATGCCCATTATATCACTAATATAATCTCGAACATCATCTTCATTAAAAGCCTCTATGTGTGCTTCTAACTCTAATTTAACCTTGTATGTGTTCATATTTATTTAACAGCTGATGGTTTCCCGCCGCCGCTTTTAGTTACTGCTTTTTTAACTGGAGCTGCTTTCTTTGCTGGAGCTTCTACCTTTTTGGCAACCGCTTTGCCAAATGATGGTCTTCCAAAACCTACAATAGAAACTAATTCACTTCTACGAAGCTTTGACCCATTCTTTTTCTTATATGCACGTGTTTTACGACATGCCTCTCCGCCATTTCTTTGATCTCCTTTTTTGTCTGGTGCAGTGTTTCCTTCTACCGTATCAACTGTTCCATCTGCATTTACTGCTACAACAATTCCAACATGAGAAATTCTATCGACACCATCATTTGGAAAATCAAAATAAACTATATCTCCAATTTCTGGTGTTGCTACTTCTGCCATCTGCCATGTACCTGCTTTAATAAATGCTTGTGCTCCTGCTGGTGTATATACTGTGTTAGGAACTTTTACTCCTGCTTGATCTGCACACCACATAACAAATGAACCACACCAAGGCTGGAAGTTTGATTTTGTAAACTTACCATACTTTGTTTCATTATCCTTTGGTCCCTCAATGGTTCCAACTTCTGCCAATGCGACTTCTACTAGCCTTGCTGCTGATCCTTGTGCTGCTGTCATATTATTCTCCTAATCGATTAAAGACCTTGTGTCATAGGAATATTATACCA
>Ga0209086_10001686_pt1 | contig 17828 bp, 17 predicted proteins | sample M_130207_XF_Meta_FD_187312 | JGI IMG/M metagenome (GOLD analysis project Ga0209086, IMG submission 187312) | Freshwater microbial communities from Lake Montjoie, Canada to study carbon cycling - M_130207_XF_MetaG (SPAdes) (version 2) | ecosystem: Environmental > Aquatic > Freshwater > Lake... | reverse complement strand
CCGTCATCAGGCATCAATTAATGGAAACCCAATAGCACTTCCACTCAAGGAGTTTGAACTACTTGAGTTCTTAATGCGCAACTCTGGACGCGTTCTAACACGTTCACAGTTAATCGATCGCGTATGGGGTGGCGATTACTTTGGCGATACAAAAACTCTCGATGTTCATATAAAGCGTCTTCGCTCGAAGGTAGAAGTTGAACCTGCTAATCCCGTTTTAATTCAGACTATTCGTGGTCTAGGTTATAAGTTAGAGGCTTAAAGAGAGGCAAATCCCTCTTCGAGAACACCTAAGGCATCCTGTAATAAATCATCGGTAATTACCAATGGTGGCAAGAAGCGAATCACATTTGAATAAGTGCCAGCGGTTAGAACTAGCACGCCCTTGCTCTGGCAGTACTTAACAACTGCATTCATCGCTGCAGTGTTTGGATTCTTAGTACCAACCTCTACTAATTCAATCGCCTGCATCGCACCGCGACCACGGACTTCTCCAATGATTGGATACTTCTTTTGCAGAGCGCGAAGCGAGTCTCCCAATATCTTCCCGATGTGTTGGGCGCGCACCACGAGGTTTTCAGCCTCCATCGTCTCGATTGCACCAAGGGCTGCAGCACACGAGAGTGGGTTTCCGCCAAATGTTCCGCCCAAGCCAGATGCATGAACTGAGTCCATAATCTCTGCGCGGCCAGTGATGCCAGCAAGTGGCAATCCCCCGGCGATTCCCTTAGCTGTGACCATGATATCTGGTACAACGTTTTCCTCTTCAACTGCAAACATATGGCCGGTACGGGCAAAGCCAGTCTGTACTTCATCGGCGATAAAAATAATCCCATGATCTGTTGAATATTTTGCGAGCGCCGGCAAAAAACCCTTTGGTGGAACGATAAAGCCACCCTCACCTTGAATAGGTTCTATCAAAATCGCTGCGACGTTATGCGCACCGATCTCTTTATCAATTTTATGAGTGATTATCTCAATTGCATCTTCAGTAATCGTTGCTTGATTGCCGACCCAGTGAAATGAATATGGCATAGGTACGCGATAAATCTCGGGAGCAAAGGGGCCAAAGCCCTCTTTGTATGGCATATTTTTAGCAGTCAATGCCATCGTTAAATTTGTTCGGCCGTGATAGCTATGTTCAAAGACAACTATTGCTGGACGCTTGGTGTAATAGCGTGCAATCTTGACGGCATTCTCAACTGCCTCAGCACCTGAGTTAACGAGAAGTGATTTCTTTTTATGTGTACCTGGTGTCATGGCATTGAGTTTTTCGCAGACTTCGATGTAGTTCATGTAAGGCGCCACAGTGAAACAGGTATGTGTGAATGCCTGCACTTGTTCAATTACGCGATCAACTACGCGACTGGCTGAGTTACCAACACCGACAACACCAATTCCTGAGCCCAGAGCGATAATCTGGTTGCCATCAATGTCGAGCAAGATTGCATCACTTGCGCGTTCGATGATGACTGGAATGGCCATGCCTAATCCCTGTGATGTCGCTTCACTTCGGCGTTTGAGCGCCTCAATAGATTTTGGTCCCGGAATAGCTGTGACCAGGCGACGTTCTTGGGTCAGATTAGTCAGTGTGTTCATGGTGAAAGTCTAAGCCCTTATTTCTCAAGCAGGGGCCAAGAAGTTAGGCTTAGGCTATGAGGTCACTGAGAGATTCGGCACCATTATTAGATGCCTACCTCTCCTATTTTGAGAGCAAGCGTCAACCCTTCACGATCCCAGGTCACAAACAGAGAGCCTCGCGCTTAGATGCCGGACTCGGGTTAGTCGTTGATAGCGATACACCTTTATATGGTGGTCTCGATGAGATTAAATTAACCAACCAAGTATTAAAAGAGGCCGAAGCCCTTGCCGCCAAATTGTGGGGGGCAGACTATGCCCGCTTTTCAACGGGTGGTTCAACCCATGCAAATCAGGCGGTGATCTTAGCCCTTGGAAAACCAGGAGATAAAGTTGCCTTATCGCGTACTGCACACCGCTCGGTTTTAAGCGCTCTTGTACTGGCAGGTTTAGAGCCGATCTGGTTATCACCGCAAATTGATGCGGCAACTGGCGTACCTATTGGAATCTCTGTTGCTGAGTTTGAAAAAGTTATCGATCAACAACCAATTGCACTTTTATTAACCGAACCTGGGTATTTAGGCACGTTATCTGATCTTCCAGCCTTACTAAAAGCCGCACATGCACATGCAATCCCAGTCATTGTGGATGCGGCATGGGGCGGACACTTTGGTTTTTCAACTGCCGTACCTGCACACTGTTTAGCAATAGGTGCCGATGCTTTAATTACGAGTACTCATAAAGCCCTACCTGGTTACAGCGCATCGGCGATATTGATTGCGCAAGGAAAATATTTAAACTTAGAGCGCATCGAGCAAAGCTTTGAAACGACCCATACAACTTCACCTGCAGGTGCCCCATTAGCCTCTATCGATGGCTGTCGTGCGCTCTTGCAAACTCGAGGTCAACAGTTAATCTCGGATCTAGTTATAAATGTTGAGGCATTTAAGAGTGAAGTTCAGTCACACTTTGATACTTCAATTTTCTTAAACACGGCCGATTTTCCAGCTGGCCGTTTTGATCCGACCAAGATTGTTCTGCGCGCTAATCAGCTAGGTGCATCCGGTGTTGAGATTGAAAACGCCCTGCAGGCACAGTTCATCCGAGTTGAAATGGCCGATAGCGACTCTATTGTCTTCTTAGCGACCTTGGTAGATTCGAAAGAGGATTTCAATCAGTTAGCCACAGCGCTCATCCCAATCCTAAAGACACAGCAGAAATCCCCTCGCACTACCGCTGCCTCTTTGAGTTGGTCAGTCATTCCATCAGTTGCAATCTCTATGCGCGATGCCTATTTTGCAGAGACCGAGATGGTGAGCGCCGAAAAGGCCGTGGGCCAAATCTCTGCCGACTTAATCGCGCCTTATCCCCCAGGGGTTGCCGTGGTCGCACCGGGTGAAGTATTAACAAAACTTATAGTTCAAGGCCTAGCTACAACAAAGGCGGCAGGTGTGCGAATCGCCTATGCCACCGATCCAACACTTTCCTCCTATAGAGTCGTTAAGAGGTAAGCCAGAGTTTCACAATGTGCACCAAATGCCTGACTCGCATACATTCAATCGAGAGATTAAGGTGAGCACTATGGCGACAAATACCGACTGGCATCAAAGAGCTCTTGATTTAAAACCAGAGTCGAAGATTTTTATTAATGGGGCTTATGTAGATGCTGCATCAGGGAAAACCTTCGAAGATATCGCACCACACGATGATCGCCTTATCGCACATGTGGCATCGGGTGATATTGAAGATATAGATCGCGCAGTAAAATCTGCTAAGAAAGTATTTGATGATGGCACATGGCGCGAGATGAATCCGCGGGATAAAAAAGCCATTATGTTGCGATGGTCTGGGCTCATGCTTGAGAATAAAGAGGAGCTGGCTTTACTTGAGGCCGTTGATACTGGAAAGCCAATCGGTGACACACTATCTGTCGATGTGCCAAATGCTGCCAGGGTCATCTCTTGGTATGGCGAGGCGATTGATAAGAGATATGACGAGATAGCACCAGCTCCGCGCAACGCACTTGCGATGATTACGCGCGAGCCTCTTGGAGTCATAGGAGCGGTTGTGCCCTGGAACTATCCGATGATGATTGCCTCATGGAAGATAGGGCCGGCAGTTGCGATGGGCAACAGCATTGTTGTAAAGCCTGCCGAGAACTCTTCACTAAGCACTCTGAAGATGGCCGAGCTTGCCATTGAAGCGGGTCTGCCTGCCGGCGTATTTAACGTTGTTCCCGGCCTTGGTATCGAGGCAGGTCAAGCACTTGCCCGACACATGGATGTTGCAAAGATTGCATTTACTGGAAGCCCTGCCGTTGGACGCAAGATGTTGGAGTACGCCACGCAATCTAATATGAAGCAGGTCGCACTCGAACTCGGCGGAAAAAGTGCGCAAGTTATTCTCAATGACTGCGTTGATCTTGAAGCTGCAGCATCTGCAATCGGGTGGGGAATTTATTACAACGCAGGACAGACATGTAGCGCTGGATCTCGAATCATCGTTGAAAAGGGGGTCAAGGAAGAGTTGTTTGCTCACCTGCGCACCTTCTTAGAGAGCTTTGTAGTTGGAAGTCAGTTCGACCCATCAACTCAAATGGCTGGCTTAGTCTCTAAAATTCAGCGAGATCGTGTCAATGCTTATTTAGATTTAATTGGCCGCGATGGCGAAAAAATTATCTTTGGTGGAGAAAAAACCCACGGTGCCGATTTACTGATTGCACCAACGTTAATCGATAACGTCAAGCCAACATCACGCCTTGCTCAGGAAGAGATCTTTGGCCCAGTTTTAACCTCTATCGATGCTAAAGATGCCGATGAGGCTATCGCAATCGCCAACGGCACTGAGTACAGCTTGGCCGCCTCAATCTGGACGAGCAATATAGCCAAAGCCCACACCCTTGCACGGCGATTGCGGGCCGGCACTGTCTGGGTTAATACCTTCGATATGGTCGATGTCATCACACCTATTGGTGGCTTTGGATTATCGGGCAGTGGCCGCGATAAATCTCTCCATGCATTAGATACCTATAGCGCTCTAAAGACCACCTGGATAGATCTTAATTAACTACTAGATAAGAGGAGAGATTGTCGTGAAAATAAAGGCTGCAGTTCTAGATGGCATTGGATCTACCTTTGAAGTGCGTGAATTAGATTTAGATAAGCCACAATCCGGTGAACTACTTGTTAAAGTCGCCGCAAGCGGATTGTGTGCAAGTGATTTAAATGCCATCGATGGAAAGCGAAAGTTAGTTCCATTCCCAGCCGTAATCGGACATGAGGCCGCAGGTGTAATAGTTGAAGTTGGACCAGACACTGCCGGTTTTGCAGTAGGTGATCACGTCATTATGTCGATTGTGCCGAACTGTGGCAGCTGTGATTACTGTAAATCTGGCCGTCCTAACTACTGTTCGACCGCCGGTAATGCCATGTCAGTTGGTGGATTATTTGATGGCACCAGTCGATTGAGCCACAATGGTGAAAAAGTTAATCACTTTTTAACCGTTGCATCATTTGCCGAATACGTTGTGGTGCCAGCATCTGGCGCGGTGGTCATTCCAAAGGAGATGCCCCTTGATCGCGCTGCACTTATTAGTTGCGCAGTGCTAACTGGCTATGGCGCAGTAATGAACACAGCTAAAGTAAAGAGCGGTTCGCGTGTTGCCGTCTTTGGCTGCGGCGGCGTTGGTTTAAATATCGTGCAAGGGGCTCGCATAGCTGGGGCAACAACAATTATTGCAATCGATGTAACGGATGAAAAATTAGAGCTTGCGCGAAAGCTCGGTGCTACTCACATTATAAATGCATCAACTTCTGATCCAGTCGCCGAATCCAAGAAGATCTGCGGGGGTGTTGACTATGCCTTTGAGGCCTTGGGTCGCGAATCAACAATTCAACAGGCCTGGGGCACGGTCGATGTCGATGGAGGGTTGATTTTGGTCGGTCTACTAAAAAACGGCGCCACGCTAACGCTCGATGCCGGCCCCTTCGTCAACGAACAGTGGATAAAAGGCTGTTACTTTGGCTCGGCCAACCTGAAAGATGACGTACCAATGTTAGTCAAAAGTTATCTAAATGGACATCTTTTCCTAGACGAACTCATCTCTGAGCGGATAGGTTTGGAGGGTCTTAACTCAGCCTTTGATCGATTACGGGCGGGAGAAGGCTCACGAAACGTTTTGGTCTTTGACTAAGTAGCGTTTCGCGTAAGTACAAAATTCCAGACCACTTGCGCTCAACACGTGTAGTGCAAGAGGTCGGGATGTATGAGATAAGCACATACCACTTACATATTAAGGGGAACATAGTGAAATTTTCAAAACTAACTAGTGGATCCGTGGCTGCAGCACTTGTTGTTGCACTTGCGATTCCAGTAGTGCAAAGTTCGTCAGCATCTGCTGCAACCGATTACTCCAAGGTCACGTCTGCCTCACAAGGTGGCGGACTTGGACTTCTTGCCGCTGCATGTAAGAAAGAAGGACAGTTAAACGTCATCGCACTGCCTCTATATTGGGCAAACTATGGCGACATGATTAATGGTTTTAAGGCCGCTTATGGCGTCAAGGTCGATGAAGCTAACCCAGAGGGTTCATCTCAGGAAGAGATCGATGCCGCAGTTACTAATAAGGGTACTAATCGCTCACCTGACGTCTTTGATGTTGGCTTAGCTATTGCAGTTAAGTATTTAGGTACAGGTACTTATGCCCCTTACAAAGTGAAGAACTGGAGCTCTTTGCAGTTTGCTGCAACCGTAGATCCATCTGCACAGGTAACACCTAACTACACAGGCACAATGACAATTGGCTACAGCGGAACACTTGGAACAATCACCAAGCTCGATGATCTCCTAGATCCAAAGTTCAAGGGCAAAATCGCTCTGAACGGTGATCCACAAGGTTCATCTGCTGCCATGAACGGAATCTTCATGATCAATAAGGCACTCGGTGGAACATTTGATGATGTTACAAAGGGCGTTGCATTCTTTGCTAAGTTGAAGGCTGCCGGTAACTTCATCAACGTCAACCCAACTGAGGCAACTATCGCATCTGGTCAGACACCAGTTGTTATTGACAACGGCTACATCCAAGCCGGTGTTATTAAGCAGATGGCCGCAGCGGGTAAAGTCTGGAAGATGTACACACCAGCTGCCGTTGGTTCTACATATAACAGCGCAGTCTCTGCATGGGCACCACATCCAGCATGTGCACGTCTATGGTTGGAGTACACATTAAGCGAGGTTGGTGCTGAGATTTGGGCTAAGGGTGGAGCTACTCCAACTCTTTGGATTAAAATGCTCAAGACTGGTCGCGCATCTGCAGCTGGAAAAGCCTCAATTGGTAACAGCAAGATCGTTGCTGAAAAGGCTAGCTCTGATCAGACTGCAAAGGCTCGTCTGTATCTCAAGACTGCATGGCCTGCAGCTGTAGGAACAAACTAAAACTGAGTCGTCAGTAATTGACTCAGCTTCAATCCAAGAGAACCGGTTCTGCCTCTGGCAGGACCGGTTCTCGGTATTGGCGCAGTAAATCGGCATATCTTGGCGTTCTTCCTTTTTTGCTTTTTAGTGGACTCTTTCTTCTATATCCGACATGGAATGTTGTCTCTGGCGCATTTAAAGATAATTACAATAAATTTAGTAGCCATGTGTTAGTTGAGGTATTTAACTCTCCAATTAACCGTCACGCATTTGGTAACTCCCTCGAACTTTCCGCTAAAACGGCCGTTATTGGATCAATCCTTGGCGGCCTCTTTGCCTGGGCTATCGCTACAGGAAAGCCCGGGGGCCTTTTCTATAAGGTTTCTGTCGCACTCAGCAGCGTATTAGCCCAGTTCGGTGGCGTTATGTTGACCTTTGCCTTTCTCGCTACCTTTGGTTTTAATGGTCTAGTCTTAACATTTGCCACAAAGTTTTTGCCTCATACTTTTCTAACCGATGCGAGTTGGCTCTATAGCATGAATGGATTAAGTGTTCTTTACACCTTTTTCCAAATTCCTTTAATGGTTTTGGTCTTCCTTCCAACACTTGAGAATTTAAAGCCCCAGTGGCGTGAGGCATCTGATGCCTTAGGCGGTAAGTCTTTTGAGTACTGGCTGCGTGTAGGAATCCCAATTTTGACACCCTCTTTTGCAGGTGCTGCCCTTTTGCTTTTTGTTAACTCCTTTTCAGCTTATGCAACGGCAAATACTTTAATTAACTTAGCGGATTTCTTAACACCTCTGGAAATAGCGAGTGCTTTAACAAGTGAAACGGGTGGATCAAACCCGGCAGAGGCTAAAGTCCTATCGCTCTTCATGGTGATTGTCGTCGTAATTGTTATGACCTTTTATGCATTGCTTCGGCGCAGAGTAAGTAAGTGGGAGCAGAAACGATGAGACAAAGCTTTGGGGTCCGCCTGTGGCGATGGATAATTATCTCTGTTGTCGCCTTCTATCTCTTGGTTCCGCTATATGCGATGTATGATTTCTCAACCAAACCCTTTGGCTTTGCCGATAAGGGTCGCACATTTCGAGCTTGGCAGATGATTGGCCAACAGCAGGATTTACTCCAAGCCGTAACTCGCTCCTTAATCACTGCAGCGATCGTGATGGCACTGATTCTCTTTCTTGTTGTCCCAACGGCGATCTGGGTTCACTTGAAGCTTCCAGCGTTGCGCCGCCCTTTTGAATTACTCTGCCTCTTGCCTCTTGCAATTCCAGCAATTGTCATCGTGGTCGGTATCGCACCTTTATATCGTTGGATCTCGATTAATGTGAGTGAGTCTCCAATTACTCTTGCTGGTGTTTACTCCATGTTGATTTTGCCTTATACCTACCGCTCATTATCAGCGGCCCTTGATGCAGTCGATATTCACACCTTAGCCGAAGCCGCTACAACATTAGGTGCCACAATTTCGCGGGTAATTTTTGGGATCATCATGCCTACAATTAGGACTGGAATCATCAACGGTTCATTCATTGCAATCGCCCTAGTCCTGGGCGAGTACACGATCTCAAATATTCTTAACTTCAAGACTTTCCAAGTTGTCATCGCCCAAATCGGTCGCAGCAATGGAAATGTCGCAGTTGCTGTCTCTCTTGCCTCTTTATTATTTGTACTATTTTTACTTCTGCTCATTCCCAATAAGAAGCGTCAAGGCGCAGTCCTTGATGTTGACCTCGCATAAGAGAAAAGGAGCCATACGTTGAGCGCATCGGCATACGTCCAATTAGTTGATCTTGCTAAATACTTTGGCAAAGTCAAAGCCCTCGATGGCTTAAGCCTTGATATTGCCGAAGGCGAGCTTGTGGCACTCCTTGGTCCATCGGGCTGCGGTAAGACAACTGCCCTTCGTGCCTTAGCTGGGCTACAGGAGCTAGATCGTGGTCAGATGATAGTTGATGGTAAAGATGTAACCTTTCAAAAGGCCAGCAGCCGGGGCATGGGAATGGTTTTTCAGGCCTACTCCCTCTTTCCACATATGACTGCGCGCGAAAATGTTGAGTACGGATTAAAGTTGCGGGCTCACAAAACCGGTGGAGATAAGCGCAAAGCTCGCTCGGCCGAACTTTTAGAGCTAGTTGGCCTGTCAACGCATGCCAATCACTATCCACACCAACTATCGGGTGGCCAGCAGCAGCGTGTAGCACTGGCGCGCGCCCTTGCAATCTCACCCAAGGTTTTACTCCTTGATGAACCACTTTCGGCCTTAGATGCCAAGGTGCGGACACAGCTGCGTGAGGAGATTCGCCGTATTCAGGTAGAGCTCGGTACTACAACTTTATTTGTAACACATGATCAGGAGGAGGCTTTGGGTATCGCCGATCGCGTTGGTGTTATGCGAAATGGTCAGTTAGAACAAATTGCAGCGCCAGCCGAGCTCTATGACCGTCCAAAGACGGCCTTTGTCGCCGAGTTTGTTGGTTTAACTAATCCCATTGCTGGGAAGGTAAATGGTGGATCGATTGAAGTTCTTGGCGGGGTTGTAAAGACACTTCCTGGTTCGATTACATCGGGTGCCGGAATTGCATTAGTGCGCCCGGAAAGTATCGATGTCGTTGCGAGCAAATCAGGAAACGCATCTATCTTTTCAGCCAGCTTCTTGGGTGCGACATGTCGATTAAATATCTCTATGAGTGATGGAGGCCGTGTAATTGCTCAGCTACCAAGTCCTGATGCGGTAGGTCTTGGTGCCGGTGTGAGTGTGAAAGTTTCGCTGCTAGATATACCAGTATTCGTGAAGGCTGCAGGATGATCTTTGGAAAAATTACGCAGCTTGAAACTTTCACAGATGAGTTCGTAGCCTTTGTTAAAGTAACTACATCTGATGGTCATATCGGCTGGGGCCAAACATCCACCTATCACGCCGATATAACTGCACAAATCCTTCACCGACAGATCGCTCCTTGGGTATTGGGCAAGGATGCCTCCGATATTGGGGCACTCATTACTCTTGTGGAGGCGCGTGAGCATAAGTTTCCGGGTAGTTATCGAGCTCGCGCAAATGCCGGATTAGATACTGCTCTGTGGGATCTGCGTGGGCGCATTGAGGGCAAGCCTGTCGTTGAATTACTGGGTGGTGCCCCTAAGAAACTGCGCACATATGCATCTTCAATGAAGCGTGACATAACACCGCAGCAAGAGGCCGAGCGATTTGTGCGCCTGCGCGATGAGTGTGGCTTTGATGCATTCAAATGGCGAGTCGGTGCCGAATGCGGCAATGATGTTGATGAGTGGCCGGGGCGCACAGAAGAGGTCGTGCCAGTAGTTTCTCGAGCATTGGGTGATGGAGTTTCAAAGTTAGTAGATGGCAATAGTGGTTTTTCTCCCAAGCGTGCCATTGAAGTAGGTGCTTTGCTTGAAGCCGAAGGAATCAGCCACTTTGAAGAGCCCTGCAAATACTGGGAGCTTGATGAGACAAAGCAAGTCACCGAGGCTCTTGCAATCGATGTAACTGGTGGAGAGCAAGATTGGGATTTAGTGACATGGCAGCGAATGATCGATATGGGTGCTGTCGATGTTCTACAGCCTGACATTATGTATATGGGTGGTATCTGGCGGACGTTAAAAGTTGTTGAGATGGCTAGACAAGCTGGAATGCCAATTACACCGCACAGCGCAAATCTCTCACTCGTAACAATTTGTACCATGCACTTACTTGGCGCAATTGATAATCCTGGAAAATATCTTGAATTTTCAATTGAGGGCTTTGATTATTATCCATGGCAAAAAGATCTATTTTTAGGTAATCCCTTTGCAATAGAGGATGGAAAGATAGAAATTCCATCAGAGCCCGGTTGGGGTGTAGAGATTAATCCTGCGTGGCTGGCAAAGGCTGCGCGCCAAGTGTCAACCCTATAAAATTACAATAATAAAAAACGGGCGTGAGAAGTAAATCTCACGCCCGATTTTTAATTAGTTTTTTTACTTGGCAACGGCCTTCTTGAGCTTAGTTCCAGCGCTGACCTTGACGCCAGTGCGTGCAGGGATCTGCAGAACCGCGCCAGTTTGTGGGTTACGGCCTGAGCGTGCCGCACGTGCAACTGCCTCGATTGAGATGAAGCCAGGTAGCACAAACTTCTCCTTGCTCTGGAGCATTTTAATTGCAAGCTCCTCAAGAGCCTCTAGTACTGCTGATACAGCGCTCTCGCTCTGCTTTGAATTTGCAGCCAACTTTGCAGTGATTTCTTTCTTATTCATTGTGAACTCTCCAGTACTTAGTTGAAGTTAACATAATGAATCCTGCCAGCAAAAGGCGCTAAATCACGCTCAACCACGCTGATTTGGGTGGTTTTTCGATCTATTTATCCAATTATCGCCGCTTTGAGCTCAAAAAAGCGCCGCTAGAGATTTTCTTGGCAACTAACTCGAGTGAGCATTAGGGTTCGGGAGTGAGAAAAAATGTAGATGCAGATTTCTTAGCACTTCCACTATCGGCCGTCGCAGATGCCGCTATCGGGGCAGCGCAAGCTGCTGGTGCATCCCATGTTGATGTTCGCATTGAACGTACACGCACTGGCCTACTTTCACTGCGTGATGCAAAACCTGAGACACAAAGTGATGAAACTCTGGCCGGACTTGGTGTCCGGGTAATCGTTGATGGTGCATGGGGCTTTGCATCATCTCCCGAGATCTCAGTTGCAACGGCCAAGAAATTGGCTCTTACTGCAGTTGCGATGGCAAAAACATCCAAGCCTCTTTCAACCGAGCTTGTCTGCCTTGTGACCGAGCCGGTTTATGCACACCAAACATGGGTATCCGAGTATGAAATCGATCCATTTTCAATCGCAGATTCTGATAAAAAAGATCGCCTAGCGCATTTAAGTAATGAGTTGTTAAAGCACGAGAGCGTTAATCACACATCTGCCCATACTATGTATGTTAAAGAGCAGAAGCACTATGCCGATTCTTACGGCACAAGTACTACACAGCAGCGTGTACGTATACAGACTCAGATTGAAGCGATTTCCATCGGTACTTATGGCTTCGAATCTATGCGTACTTTGGCTCAGCCTGCCGGCTTTGGTTGGGAGTGGATGGGAAATACGCACTGGAACTGGGATGCTGAGATTGCAGAGCTTCCTACATTATTAGCCGAGAAAACTCTCTCGCCCTCGGTTGAACCTGGTCGATATGACGTGCTGGTGCATCCATCTAACCTCTGGCTAACAATCCACGAGTCAATTGGACATGCAACAGAGTTAGATCGCGCAATTGGTTATGAAGCAAACTATGCCGGTACATCATTTGCCACACCCGATAAGTTGAATACCCTCAAGTATGGCTCGGCGCTCATGAACGTTACGGGTGATCGAAATACTGCCCACGGTTTGAGCACTGTTGCATTCGATGATGAAGGTGTTGCTGCACAGAAGTGGGACATAATTAAAGATGGCCTCTTGGTTGGCTACCAGTTAGATCGTCGCATCGCCGCCCGCGTGAACCGAGATCGCAGTAATGGCTGCGCATACTCTGACTCCCCCGCGCATGTTCCAATCCAACGCATGCCCAATGTCTCATTGGCCGCAAATCCAACTGGACCAACCTACGATGAAATGGTTTCATCGATGGAGGATGGCATCATCATTAAGGGCGATAAGTCCTGGTCTATCGATATGCAGCGCTATAACTTTCAATTTACCGGCCAGCAGTTCCATCGTGTTAAGAATGGAAAAATCATTGGCCAACTAAAAGACGTTGCCTACCAGGCAACAACGACAGATTTTTGGGGCTCGATGAAGGTTGTTGGCGGGCCATCTACATATGTATTAGGTGGCGCCTTTAACTGCGGAAAGGCCCAACCTGGCCAAGTTGCAGCTGTAAGCCATGGCTGCCCAGCGGCGATATTCGACAAAGTAAATATTCTAAATACCGTTGCGGAGGCTGGAAAATGATCTCTGCTCAAGATCTTATTGAAAAGATTACATCTAGTGCCACATGCGATGACTGCATCGTTGTTGTAAAGGATAAAACGCAAGCTAACTTGCGTTGGGCGGGAAGCACATTGACAACTAATGGTGTTATTCAAGAGCGCAACGTAACAGTGATTGCATTTGTTGCAACCGCCGCCGGTATGGCATCGGGTGGAGTCACTCGTACCGATGTCACTCTGGCCGATATTCCAACACTTCTTAGCGAGGCAGTTGCTGCGGCAAAGGCGGCTGGTAGGGCCGAAGATTTCGCACCCCTTGCTACCAATCTCTCTATTGGTGATTGGAGCGCTCCCCACGTTCCTACTGGCCCAGAGGTATTTTCAACATTTGCACCAGCCCTTGGCGATATGTTTTCGCGATCAGTTGCAGATTCAATCGAACTCTTTGGTTATGCCGAACATACAAGTGAGACAACATGGATTGGATCAAAGGGTGGACTGCGTCTTCGCAAAGATGCCCCTGTTGGTCGTGTAGAGATGACTGGCAAGTCTCATGACCGTACACGCTCAACATGGAACGGCGTTGAAACCCGTGACTTTAAAGATGTATCGGTTGCATCCATCGATGCACAGATACGCCAGCGCTTAACCTGGCAGGGTAGAAAAGTAGATCTACCTGCAGGTCGCTATGACACGGTTCTTCCATCAGGTTCAGTTGCCGATTTATTTATCTACATGATGTGGGTATCTGCTGCGCGCGATGCTCATGAAGGCCAATCTGTCTTCTCTAAAAAAGGCGGCGGAACTCGAGTTGGAGAAAAACTCTCAAACGTGGGTTTCCAGTTCTTTAGCGATCCCGATTACAAGCAGTTGCCAGCAGCCAACTTTGTTGCAACGGCGGTGAGCTCTCCCTTCTCATCTGTCTTTGATAATGGCCAAGGGATAAAGCGCGTAGATTGGTTTAAAGATGGCACCTTGCAATCCTTAATCCAAACACGTGCAACTGCTGCGCTAACAAAGCTCGACTTCACCCCTATGGGAGAAAATGCAGTTATTAGTGTTGATGGTGGAGCTGGCACGCACGAGGATTTAGTGAAGAAAGTTGAAAACGGACTCCTACTTACAACTTTCTGGTATATCCGTATGGTTGATCCAAACTCGCTCTTACTTACCGGTTTAACCCGCGATGGTGTCTATCACGTTAAAGGCGGTGAAGTTGTTGGTGCTACCAACAACTTCCGCTGGAATGATTCGCCGGTTTCAGCCCTTAATCGCATTGCGCATGCCGGTGCAACGGAGTGGACTCAACCCCGTGAATGGGCAGAGGATATGTCTAATATGGCAACGCCACCGCTAGTTATTAAAGATTTCAATATGTCGACGGTGAGCCCTGGAAGTTGAGTTTTAAGGGTTAATAACACCTGTTGCAAGAAGCACCAGCAGGGTTGAGCCTAAAAGAACTCGATAAAAAATAAACGGCATAAAGCTATTTGTCTGGACGAACTTAAGAAGCCAAGCGATAACTGTGTAACCAACTACGAATGCGATGCATGTAGCTATAAATGTCTGAGTTAGGGAGAAAATCTGCACTCCGGCGCTGTTGTCAACTGCGCCTTTAAGTTCATACAAACCACTTCCAAATACGGCCGGCAGCGCTAATAAAAATGAGTAGCGAAGTGCTGCTTCACGGCTGTAACCAAGAAAGCGCCCCATGGCAATCGTTGCACCAGATCGCGAAACTCCTGGCACTAATGCAAGAGCTTGGGCTAATCCATATAAAATACCGTGCGCTGTGTTCAGATCACTAAGTCCGCGATCTTTCTTGCCATAGTGATCTGCAAGCCCAAGTATGATGCCAAAAATAATCATAACCGAGGCTATAAGCCACAAGGAGCGAAGGTCGTTAGCAATAATATCTTTTCCAAGATAACCCAAGATAACGATTGGTACTGATCCAACGATAATCAACCAACCCATACGAGCCTGTAGTTTTTCATCACTTGGCAATGAGGCGCGCATAAATGTTTGACGAAGCCATGCCACGATAATTCTCTTGATGTCGTGCCTGAAGAATATAAGTACAGCCAGTTCGGTTCCAATTTGGGTAATAGCCGTAAAACGCGCGCCTGGGTCTTGAGCGTTACTGAAAAATACTCCTGCAATGCGCTGGTGGGCACTTGATGAAATTGGCAAAAACTCGGTCAGGCCCTGCAAAATTCCCAAGAAAATCACCTCAAACATCAGGCTCCCTTTCATATGGTTATGAGTGCCAATACTAACCACTCGCTAATAGATATTTGGGAGAGTGAGTTAAGAAGCCTCTATAAGAATTTTCTCAGGTTTACCGGCAAAGTATCCAACAGCGGCCAAAGCAATAGAGAGCACAACAGGGAAGAGTAGGGCAATATTCCAGTTCAAAGTTGCATCAAATATAGCTCCAACAATGCCCGGTGCACTTGCTGCCATCAAGTAACCAATGGCCTGCGCCATGATTGAAAGTGAGCGTGTTTCACCTGCACCCGTACTCCTCGTAACTGTTAATAAAAGGGAGAGTGGAAAGCTAATGGAGAGCCCAATATTAGAAATAAGTAGCCAAATAATTAAGTGCCAGCTATGGTCAAAAATTATGGCAATGAAACATAGAGTGATTGCAGATCCAACAATGGCTAAAAACAAGCGAAGGTCGTGAAGTTTTGATGAATAATATGGCGCTGCGATTCCAATTAGTGAGCCAAAGAGCCCGGTTATCGACACTGCAAAGCCTGCGTTACTTAAAGTAAAGCCCTTTGAAACCAAAATCGTTGGAAACCAGGTTGCTGTGCCGTAAAAGATCATGGACTGTAATCCGAAAAATATTGCAATGTTCCACGCGCCTGATCTACGCAAGAGTTGGCGATGAAAAGTTGAGGGTAGTTGCATGTGCTGCGTTTCGGATCCTTTTGAGATTTTCAGTAGCCACCAAGCCGACGAAAACAAGCCGATTACCATCCATGGGATCATGGATAAACGCCATCCCCATGATGAGGCATGTGCCAAGGGCACAGCAACTGCAACTGAAACTGCAGCGAATACGCCCATGATAGTTATGTATATGCCTGTTACTACACCTGAATGCTCGGAAGCATTTTCCTTTACCCATACTGGCAAGGAGAAATTGAGAACAGCAATCGCAATTCCAACAGTAAGTGATGAAATAAAGAGCATTGGCAAGTTGCCTATGGCCCTAAAGAATATTGCAGTTGTTAGCACCGTGAGTGCCACAGCAATAATTCTATTAGTTCCACCGATTTTACCCACGAAGGGCATAAGAAATGCGCTTCCGGCAAAACACAACACCGATAAAGAAGTAAGAAAAGAGAGTAGAAACGAACTCAGGTGATACTGCTCTTTAAGAATTGGAATCAGTGGACTCATAATCGTTATACCAGCACGCATATTTATGGCCGCAATAAATATTGGCAAGCCTTTTGCTATAGCTTCTCTATTACTCATAGCTGTACGGGGCACTGCCTTAGACTACCCTCGGGACTCTCCACTCGTTACTATGAGTTCATGAGCAGAAACATCCTTGTTACAGGTGGTACAAGTGGAATTGGCCGAGCATTTGTTGATCGCTTTGTTCAAAATGGCGACACAGTATGGCTCACTTTCCTAAAGGATAGTGAGCTGCCCGATAGCATCGTTGCCTCCTATGAGCGCGAAAAAGTTCAAGCCTTTCAATTGGACTTAGGTGATCACGGCTCTGTCACCCGTTTAGTTAAAGCACTACCTAGTACTCCTGATGTCCTAATCCATAATGCCGGCCTTGGCTCTGCAACAGTTGAATATGTCAGTGATATTGCCCATGAGCAGTCGCAGTTATTGATTCAAGTAAATGCGATTGGAACCTTATGGCTCAATGAGCTACTTATGCCATCGATGATTAAAAGAGGCTCAGGCAAAATCATCCTCATCTCTTCAGTTGGCGGAGGCGTAACACAGTTTGCAGGCTTTAACTATGCCGATGGTATGTCCAAGGCGGCAATCGCATTTTTAGGTCGGACTCTAGCGGCAGACTTAACACACACTGGCGTTGAAGTCTTTACCATCTGCCCTGGTGCAACCAATACGCCTATGTTTGCCGCGAGCACTCTTAAGGATCTGAGTGAATCAGATAGAAAAGAGCTAATCGCAGCGCTACCAAAATCTCGGTTGATTGAGCCTCACGAGATTGCTGAACTCGGTTTCTTCTTAGCCTCAGAGTCAGGGAAAATACTTCACGGCGCAGTTATCGATGCTTCCATGGGCTTAGGCGTTAATCCAGGCTTGCTCAAAAAATAATTACATCAAGCCTTTAAGTTGCTCAGTATGGGAAGCCATGTGGGTAGATGCCTTCGCAATCAAAGATGAAACACTTACATCCCCAGCCTCAAAGTGCACTGAGAGCCGCTCCCACTGCTGGCTGGATATTGGAGCAAGAGCGGTTTGCACTAGTTTTCCAATGGACTCAATTTGGGCCAGTGAATTTACCCAATCGCGCCCCTCATAGTTAAGTACCGTTGGGTAAAGATCCTCTGCAAATGGGGTGATCACAGGTTTATCAATAGTTAAGGCATTGAAATAGCGGATAGCAAAGTGCATCTCTGCATCGGCTACATGGTGCATAACAAAGGCAGCTGACCACTCACCTTCTTTGCCTGGCGCTACGGCACTTGCCGCGTTAAATTTCTTGGCCTGAGCCATAAAGGCATCAAAGTTCCTGCCGTATTCAATTAATTTCTCGTAGCTCATGTATCAAGCCTACGGCCTACCTTTAGAATTATCCAGCGATCGCTCCACCTAATGCGAACCGTATGGGAGCACAAGCAGAACTCTCTTCACATTATCGACCCTTTGACCTTATTTACTCTTAGCCAATAATTTC
>Ga0209086_10001682_pt1 | contig 17846 bp, 17 predicted proteins | sample M_130207_XF_Meta_FD_187312 | JGI IMG/M metagenome (GOLD analysis project Ga0209086, IMG submission 187312) | Freshwater microbial communities from Lake Montjoie, Canada to study carbon cycling - M_130207_XF_MetaG (SPAdes) (version 2) | ecosystem: Environmental > Aquatic > Freshwater > Lake... | reverse complement strand
GCGTCTCGCTGTCACCGGAGCAGCCGCCGTGCCCGTTGAAATGATTAACCGCATGCGCAATGAATTGAACTTTGAAGTCATCTTGACCGCATACGGCCTCACTGAATCAACTGGCACCGTCACCATGTGCCGCGCCGATGACGACCCCATCACAATTTCAACAACCAGTGGTCGAGCAATCACCGATGTTGAAGTTCGAATTGTTGACGAAAACAACAATGAAGTTCAGCGTGGAGAATCTGGTGAAATCGTCTGCCGTGGCTACAACGTCATGCCCGGATACTTCGCCGATCCCGCGGCCACAGCACAAACGATTGATGCTGATGGGTGGCTACACACTGGCGATATTGGTGTCATGAATGAACATGGATACGTCACGATCACCGATCGCCTAAAAGACATGTTTATTGTCGGCGGCTTCAATGCGTACCCAGCTGAAATCGAAAATGAATTCATGAATCATCCGACAATCGCTCAAGTTGCCATTGTCGGCCAATCCGACGAACGCATGGGCGAAGTGGGACATGCATTCGTTGTTCTACGACATGACCAACGAGTCACCACTGATGAGTTGCTCCACTGGGCGCGAAATCGCATGGCGAACTTTAAGGTTCCGCGACACATCACATTTGTTGATGCGCTTCCCACCAATGCGAGCGGAAAAGTTCTGAAATACGAACTGCGAAATTCCGTCAACTAATTACACGTTGTAAATCGTGGCACGACGTGCCCGGCGGCGTTGGCCCCGATAATCATTCAACGCGTAATGCATTGTGTATCGGTTATCCCACAAGGCGGCATCACCTGACGTCCACTTCCACCTGATCTGAAGCTCGGGACGTTCGGCGGTCTGGTTAATGACCTCAAGCAAGTGCATACTTTCAAGTGGCTTTAAACCAACAATTGAGTTTGTCCACCCACGGTTCACAAACAGGACTTTCTCTCCAGTCACATGATGCTCACGCACCATCGGATGCACTGCTGTGCCCGTCAGTGGTGGGCGGCCATGATTGGCATCTAATCCGCTGATGAACTCTTGGATCGGCTGACTCAACGAATTGAACGCCTTGATTTGGTTTGACCACATGGTGTCGCCGCCCGACTTCGCGGCAATCTCCATCACGAACATCGAGCCGATCGGCGGGTTGTCAGTGAAAGTCACATCGGTGTGCCACACCGCGGTCTGGCGCGGATCAAGTTTCAGTTCAGTGTCCAACACCAAAATCTCAGGGAAACCTTCATCGCGTAATGATGGCGCATTGCGATAGTCACCACCGGCTTCGGTGGTTGCCGCAATGTGGTTTCCAAAGAGCTGCGCCAGACGCATCTGATCAGCTGGTGCCAAGTTGACTCCTGGGAAAAACAGCACCAAATGTTCGGCCCAAGCCGCCTTCAATTCAACCGCAATTTCGGCAAGTGCTTCGTCGCTCAACTTGGCGACCTCGAGGCCCTCGACGACCGCCCCAAGAGCGCCCGGAAGTGGTGAAATTGCAATCTTTGAGCCAGAAATCAAATTGGTCATATGTGCACCGTACAACCCCTTATTCATGAAAGAAAGCCCCATCGGCCAACCTTTCTGACTCGCCGTCAGATTTTCGGGGTCGCTGCACTAGAGTTCGTTTACTGTTTGAGGGGGAGTTTATGAAGGGCATCGTTTACAACGGGACGACAACTGAGTTGGTCGACGGACTCACACTTCGCGCTCCTGGCCCACGCGAAGTCGTGGTTCAGGTAGCCGCTGCTGGCTTATGCCATAGCGACATTTCGTATATGAGTGGCATGTACCCCGTGCCTTCTCCCGGAGTTTGTGGCCACGAAGCTGCCGGCGTCGTCGCCGAAGTCGGCAATGCTGTGACCCATGTTCAGCCTGGCGACCACGTCATTATCGCCACACTCGCTGCCTGCGGATTTTGTCAGTATTGCATGGACGGTCGACCGACCGCATGTCGCGCAACTCTTGGCAATTGGAGCCAACCATTCACATTGAACGGTGACCCCATCTACAACTTCGCTGCCACGAGTGCGTTCGCAGAAAAAACTCTCGTGCGTGATGTTCAGTGCGTGAAGATTCCTAAAGATGTGCCTCTCACATCGGCAGCACTTGTTGGTTGCGGAGTCGTTACTGGCATGGGTGCAGTTTTCAATCGTGCCAATGTCAAGCGCGGACAGTCAGCACTTGTGTTTGGTGTCGGTGGCGTCGGGCTCAATGTCATCCAAGCACTCAAGGTGCAGGGCGCCACGACAATCATCGCCGTCGACACTATTCCCGAAAAAGAAGCACTCGCTCGTCAGTTTGGCGCAACACACTTCTTAGATGGGCGAACCGCCGATGTCATTGCCGAAGTCGGTGCCATCATGCCGTTCAACGAAACAATGCCGCGTGGACCTTTCAACGCCGGTGGAGTTAATTGGGCTTTTGATTGCGTTGCCCATCCAGCAGTTACTCGCAACGCTCTCGAGTGCCTCGATTGGGAAGGCACCGTTGTCGTCATCGGCGTCACCAGTCAAACCGCCGAATTCTCGGGCTTGTACACACGCCTCACCCAAGTCGATCGTGGAATCATTGGCTGTCGCTATGGCACCATCAGTCCTCAACGCGACATTCCTTTCATCATTGATCTCTACCGTCGCGGCGAAGTACTCCTTGACGAACTAGTCAGCGCCACATACCCCCTCGCCAATTGGGAAGACGCCGTTCACGGACTCGAGAGCGGCACCGTTGCTCGCGCTGTCATCACTTTCTAGAAATCGGAAATCACAACAATGACTTCGCATATCGCTGGCACTATCGAGACTGAGGGAAAGACTCTGTGGCAGCTCATTTCTGAACGTGCTTTAGTCACGCCCGACAAGCGCATGGCACTCGACGAACGTGGTCGCACCATGACCTATGGCGAATACAAGAATTGGTGCGAGCGCGTCGCCGCTGGATTATCACAAAAAGGAATCACCGAAAACACCAATGTCTCGTGGATTCTTCCTTCGAAATTTGAATCACTCGTGCTCACCGGAGCATTGTCACGACTTGGTGCAATTCAAAATCCGATCTTGCCGATTTATCGCAATCGCGAAGTCACCTTCATCACGACTCAGTCAACCTGCAAAGTACTCATCGTGCCCAATGTGTTTCGGGGCTTCGACTACTTGAAGATGGCTCAAGAAGTTGTGGCAACGCTTGATCAAGATGTTGAAATCATCGCGGTCGATCCGGACCTTCCCGAAGCAGACCCCGACGCAATGGGCTTGCCCACATATCGCGCCGATCTTGACGCTATTCGCTGGCTTTTTTATTCATCGGGAACAACTGCCGATCCCAAGGGTGCCAAGCACAGCGACAACAGCATGTCGGCGGCCAACGATGGAATGCAATGGAGCATGGAAGTCGGACCCGACGATAAAGCCGCTGTGGTCTTTCCGATCACTCACGTTGGTGGACTTGTTTGGCTTTTCAATGCCATGCAGACCGGCGTTGAACTATTGATGGTCGAGACGTTTGATCCTGCCGCGACTCCAAAATGGCTTGGCGAAAATGGGGTGACGTGTGCAGGAGCCGGCACCGTGTTCTGGCTGACCTATCTCAATGCACAACGGCAACTTCCTACCGGCGAACGATTACTTCCCAATGTTCGTATCTTCAACGGTGGTGGTGCACCAAAACCAAAGACATTGAACGCTGAAATGATGGAAGCTTTTGGCGCTCCACTTATTGGCGGATGGGGATTAACCGAAGCTCCGATCAACACCATGATTCATGTGGACGATCCCGACGAGAAGAAAGCTCTGACTGACGGTCGTCCATGTCCAGGTGTCACGCTTCGAACCGTGATTGATGGTCGCGTTTGTGCACCGGGCGAAGAAGGCGAACTACGTGTCAAAGGCCGTCAGGTGTGTCAGGGATATTTAGACTCAGCACTCGATGCCGATGCATTTGATGAAGACGGTTGGTTCAGAACCGGAGACCTTGGTGTCATCGACGCCGAAGGATTCGTCAGTATCACTGGTCGCCTCAAAGACATCATCATTCGTAAGGGCGAAAACATTTCCGCCAAAGAAATTGAAGATCTTTTGTTTGCCCATCCCGCCATCGCTGATGCCGCAGTGATTGGCCTTCCCGACGAAAAGAGTGGCGAACGAGCCTGCGCAGTTGTCGTGTGTAAGCAAGACTCGACAATTTCATTTGCCGACATGGTGAGTTTTCTCAAGAGTGCGCAACTATCACTGCACAAAATTCCAGAACAACTCGAAATCGTTACCGCACTTCCGCGCAACCCCAGCGGAAAAGTTCTCAAGAAAGATCTACGAGCCACCTACGGAGGAGCATCATGAGTACAACAAAGAAGCCAGCAACAAAAATGGCACCGGCGAAGAAGGCGGCCCTCAAACCCGCGCCCATTTATAAGCGCCTCAAAGGCCAGCGCGTCTTTATCACCGGCGCAGGTTCTGGAATTGGTCGTGCCACCGCATTGCGATTTGCCGCCGAAGGTGCCTCTGTCGCATTGGCAGATTTACGAGGCGCACAGCAAACCGCTAGCGAAATCAAGAAGGCCGGCGGCAACGCAACTGCCTACGACCTCGATGTCACGAAGGCTGTTGATGTTGAAAAAGTTGTGAACAAAGCAGCCAAGGCTCTTGGCGGTCTTGACATTGTGTGCAACATCGCTGGCATCGGACATTTTGCCAATAGCCATGAAGAAACACCCGAGTGGTTTGATCGCATCGTGTCCGTCAACCTCAACGGTACGTTCTACGTCACGCGCTATGCACTACCGCATCTCTTGGCGTCGTATGCCAAGTCTGGTCGGGACAGCGTCATCGTCAACACCGCTTCAACATCGGGCTTGATGGGTGCGCCATGGAGCGCTGCCTACTGCGCAAGCAAAGGTGGCGTCGTCAACCTCACTCGTGCACTTGCTTACGAATATCGTGGCAAGGGCGTTCGTGTGAACGCGGTGGCACCAGGCGGCACCAATACGGCGATTTATGATTCGTTTGCTGCACTCCCTGCAAACGCTGATTACAAACTCATGGGCAAGATCATGACACCAATGGATCCGGCAGAGCCCGACGAGATGGCAAATCTCTTCGCATTTATTGCATCAAACGAAGGTCGCTACATGACGGGATCTATTGTCGTCATGGATGGCGGCATCACCTGCTGAAAGAAGTGCATCATGAAAATTTGCGACGGACGAGTCGTCATCATTACTGGAGCGGGCCGAGGTCTTGGCCGCGCTCATGCTTTGGCATTTGCTGCCGAAGGTGCCAAAGTCGTCGTCAACGATGTTGGTGCATCGCTCACCGGCGAAGGTCACGACCTCACACCGGCAGCAGAAGTTGTCGCCGAGATTAAAAGCCTTGGCGGCGACGCGATCGTCAACGACGATGATGTGAGCGATTGGGATGGCGCAGGTCGCATGATCAAGCAAGCCATTGACACGTTTGGCCACCTTGACACCTTGGTGTGCAACGCCGGCATTGTGCGCGATCGCATGATTGTGAACATGTCAGTGGACGAATGGGATGCCGTGATGAAAGTTCACTTACGAGGCATGTTCTGCCCCGTTCGTCAAGCAGTTGATTACTGGCGTGGCATGAGCAAGGCCGGCACACCCATCGATGCACGTGTCGTCACGACATCATCGGGCGCCGGATTATTTGGCAGCGTGTCACAAGCCAATTATTCAGCCGCCAAAGCCGGCATTGCGTCATTCACAGTTGTGGCCGCGGCCGAACTCGATCGCTACGGTGTCAAAATCAACGGCATCGCACCTTCGGCACGTAGTCGTATGACCGAAGAAGCATTCGCCGACATGATGAAGAAGCCCGATTCTGGTTTTGATGCCATGGACCCCGCCAACGTGAGTCCGGTTGTTGTGTGGTTGGGTTCGTCTGCCTGCGAAATTTCTGGTCGCATGTTCGAAACTGCTGGCGGCGAACTTTCGGTTGCTGATGGCTGGCAACATGGTCAACCGTTCAATAAAGGTGCTCGTTACGAGCCTGCCGAAATTGGCGCTGTTGTTGCCGATCTCATTCGTGAAGCACCAAAACCTGCTGCTGTTTACGGAGCCAACTAATGAGTGACGATGTGTTTGCTGCAGATGGCCGTGTGATTGGTTCACGTGCTATCGCGACACGTCGGAAACTTCTTGATTCAACCGCCAAGTTGTTACAAGAACAAGGAATTCTTGATCTGCGTGTTGTCGATATTTCGCGCGACATCGGGTCTTCACCGGCGACCTTTTATCAATACTTCAACGATGTCGATGAAGCCATTCTTGAACTCGCCAAAGAAGCAACAGAAGATGAGAAGCCACTAGTTGCTTTACTGCAGCCTGGCTGGAATGAATCTGATGGCCTTGAACGCGCCGGACGTTTTGTTGATGCATATATGGCTTATTGGGATACACATCACGCAGTTCTTCGTGCCCGTAACTTAAAAGCCGAAGAAGGTAACCGTCATTTCCGCGCTGTGCGCACCGAAGCCAACTTGCTCGTGATGGACGCTCTTCAGGCAATGGTCGCTGAAGGAATTGCTGCCAAACGACTTTCAAATTCGCTTGACCCGTTCACAACCGCCGCAGCTGTCGTTGCCATGTGCGAACGGCTCTTAGCTTTCCGACCAGAGATGGCTAAGCGCGGCGCCAACCGTGACGCCATTCGCAACACTTTGGCGACATTGCTTTACGGCGCGTTAACTGGCCACTAATACTGAATCACAAACTCGGGATCAGGCTGGCAAGTTCTTTGAACTCGTTCATTGTCACCGCAGCCGGATTGGCCGACAACACCTGAATACTCACATGGTCTGCGCCAGCATCGAGATGGGCCTTAATGCGTGCGTGAATGTCATCAAGAGTTCCCCACGCAACGATCGCATCAACCAATTTGTCTGATGGGCCGTTAGAAGTGATGAGGTCTTCGTCTCCCCAACCCAAACGTCGCAAGTTATTGGTGTAGTTCGGAAGCCCCATGTATGTCGACATATGGCCGCGAGCGACGGCACGGGCCTCTTCGGCATTGGTTGAGAAGACAACAGCCTGTTCTGGAGCCAACAATGCATCGGGACCAAGCGCGGCACGAGCGATTGGCGTGTGCTCAACCGGAACAAAATAAGGATGTGCACCCATGGTTCGTTCGGCCGACAACTTCAGCATCTTCGGACCTAATGCAGCCAAGCAACGAGCGGTCGGTTCAGTTGGACCAGACGCGAAGAACAAACTGCGATCCATCGCATCAAGGTACGCAACCATGTTCGAGTACGGCTTGCCGTATGAAGCACCGTGGAAGCCTTCGACTGCCGGCTGATGGCTCACGCCAATACCCAGCAAGAAGCGATCGGGAAATGCTTGGGTTAAAGTTTTTTGACCAGCAGCCATCGTCATTGCCGAACGCGCATGCAATGATGCAATGCCCGTTGCCATGATGAGTTTTTCTGTCGCCGACAACAACAAGCCACATGACGCAAATGGTTCGCGACCGACTGCTTCAGGAACCCACACTGCGCCAAAGCCCAATTCTTCAATCTGAGCCGCAACCTTTTGCGCCTCTTTCATGGGCTGCATGTCAAGTTGGAAAGTCCAGATGCCTAATTTGCCAAGTGAGTTCTTTGTGAGAGCCATGGTCAAACTCTACGTCGTAAGTTGATGCGACCTTCAGTTCGGTGGATATTGAATTGTTTCACCAGAGTTGTCAGGGTTAATACGGCCAGAGCCAGTGTTACCAAAGAGTTTCGTAGCTGCGCTCCATAGATCATCAACGAGATCCCACCCAGCAGCATTGGTCTCTTCGTAATGCCCTTCGGGCTCTCCCAACTCGCGTCCGAGGGCTTGCCCATATCGACATATGGCCGCAAGGGCCGCTGCATCAGCAGTCTCATATGCTTCAAGAGCTGAAGCATCGTCCGTGATCTTCTTGCACGTCAATCCACCAGCAGAATCAGCGTTTTCAATCATCCCACGGGCGTAAAGATCGGTGCATGTTGAGCCAGCCGGCAAGGCAATCTCAAGACACTTGAGACGGTACTCAGAAACTGGTACCCAGTAACCAAGTTCTTCAGTTCCCAGACCAACGGTGAACAAAACATCTCGCTGTACTAGTGATGTCAAGTAACCAGGAAAGTCGTATTCAACTCCTTCGGCATGCAAACCTGCACCCTCCAGATAATACTTTTCTGTGTTCGTGTCAAAATCTTTTGGCAGACCGACGACAAGTTCTGGCGGCAATTCACCAGGCATAAATATGAAACCCACTACTCCAAGATCCAAGAATGACACCCTCGTCTTCAGCATGTCACCAACGCGAACTTCACTGTCAGTGAGGGGCGTTAATACTGGATCAACTTCAAGAGCACCGTTATCACTCTGACAAGTTTCATCCGATGGCGATTCATTCGGTTCGCACGTGTACAGAGTTGGTGACTTCCAAGCTAGGTCACCATCTCCAATGAGTAACCGGAAACCGATGTTGGTCAATCGGGTGAAAAACTCTTCGGTACTGAACTCAACTCGATCAATATCAATGACATTTGCCTGAGCGACCAATTGAAGAACTGCTTGAGTCAGTTGCTCTCCAATTGCTGAAGTGCGAGCGAAGTTACGACAACGTAAATCACTGCAGCCCTCGACTGGTTCTGCTCCTTCAGGCGCAGTCCAACCGTTTCCAATCGGGTGCACATCGGTGACTTCCCATACATCGGCATCACCCGGACCGATCTGGCTACCCACAGCGCCGTTGAGATACAAAACATCACCAAAGCCTGCAGCTTGGAGTCGCTCGCGCAAAACTCCGGGGTAATCCGCGGTGAAGTAACGACCGTCTGCCGAGCAAGACTCAGCATCCCATCCCTTTTCAGCACAGATAGTTCCGAGATTTGGTACGTCTGGAGGATTCCAACCGAGAGTGCTTTCTGGGTGACTATTCCATTGCACAACTGTCGCAATTGCTGAATCATCTGAAGCATTCACCAAATTGAGCACGTTCAAGCGTGGATCAAAAACAATTGGGTCACGACCATCGCTGACACCAAATCGGTGTTCGCCTGTGATTGCTGAGGCAATCGCTGGTTGCAAATCATTCACAGCCTCAACAACGGTTTCGGCAATGATGTCGGCCATGTGCGAGTACCAATCGTCGTTGATCGAAAAAGCTGAATCTGGGCCATGATGGTTATGTGTCGCGTTTACCAAAATCGGAACATCTTGCCAATCCTGAGGCAGCAACTCTCGCGCACGTCGCGCAATTTCATCGGCGTCACTTGAAAAGATCATGTATACATCAACTGCCACAATGATGGCCCGATCACCTTGGCGATCAAGGGCCAAGGAAGTTGCACGGATATCGTCATGCACCCAACTCGCATCACCAGAACCATTGCCTACGTCAACCGAACCTTGATCAAACATGGGGACGTACACGCCGATGTCAGTGGGATCAACAACTGATTGATTCCAACCAGGTGCATCGCTCAAATAATCTGTTGTTCCGTCAACTGTCGGCAGAACCGATGCACTTGCGGATCCTGCACGCAAACTCGTATCTGATCCCACTTCTGAATCGGGAGTCACTGTTGAGTCAACCACCGTAGTCGTGTCTGAGGTCTTTTCTGAACCACCAGAATCACCAGAGCTACAAGAAACACCGACAATTACGAGAATCGCCAACGACGAAAGTCCAACTACTTTTCTCAACGTTTTCATCATGTCCCCCAGACTTGACTACAACCTACTTTCCTCGAAGGTTACTACTCGTCCAGCCAAGCATCGATCAGTTTGCGGGCAATCGAAATTCCAGGAGGAATATTGGGCAATGCATCTTTGCGATACCAATTCGCATCAAGAATTTCGGCGGGGTCACACACGATGTCACCGCTCACCCACTCGGCACGAAAGCCCAACATCAAACTGTGTGGGAAAGGCCATGGCTGACTGCCCATGTACTTCACAGTCCCGACGTTCACTCCAACTTCTTCGAACACTTCGCGTACCACTGCACCTTCGAGTGTTTCACCTGGCTCAACAAATCCAGCAAGACAGCTATACATCGGTCCACGGAATTGCACGCCTTGCGCAAGTAATGCTTCTTGATCGGGGCCAGGTTCGCCGCGCGTCACCAACGTGATCATCGCTGGTGCGAGTCGCGGAAAGTTCATGAGTCCACAAACTGGGCAACGCATGGCGCGCTCACCACGGGCTGGCTCGGTTGCTTCACCGCAACGACCGCAGAATTGATGGGTGCGAGCCCACTCGACTAATTGCACCGCGCGACCGGCGATCAACCAATCTTCTTCGGGGGCACGTCCAAACAAACTAAACAGATCGAGTGCTCCACCATCGGATGGGTCTTGTCCTCGTGGCACATCAACACCCCAACAAGCATGCCCATCCAGCATTCCTAAGAAATGTGTCGAGTAGTCAGACTCGGCAGCCTCATCATGAATCCAGACCTTTGATTCAACGACATGAAAGTACCTATGCCCAACGAGATCGGGGGCTGGTTTCATCGAGAGCTGAAAACGCGAAGGTCGCGAAATCGAGCCTGGGCCAAAGGATGCGGGTTGCTGCGAATCGGTCACACCTAGAGCATGACCGTAAGATGACCACCATGTCCAACTCCAACACCCCCAACACCGGCCGCACCGTCGTTATTGTCGACGCCGTCCGCACCCCTATCGGCCGCAAGAACGGTGGTTTGTCCACCCTGCACCCGACCGACCTTCTTGGCTTGGTGCAAAAAGCCATTATCGAGCGCACCGGAATTGATCCCTCGAAAATCGAACAGGTCGTTGGCGGAAACGTCAGCCAAGTAGGCGCGCAAAGCTTCAACGTCACGCGTACCGCGTGGTTGTCGGCAGGCCTTCCCCTCACAACTGCTTGCACCACTGTCGATACTCAATGTGGATCAAGCCAACAGGCAACTGGCCTCGCTGCTTCGCTCATTTCTTCGGGTGTTGTCGACATCGCAGTTGCCTGTGGTGTCGAATCAATGAGTCGTGTGCCGATTGGCAGTAACTCAAATGCATTCACCAAAGACCCCAAGACCAAGGCCGAAGTTTCACTTGGCAAAGCAGTGAGCAAGAGCTACTTCGAACACTACGAATTCACTTCGCAGTTCGAAGGCGCTGAGCGCATTGCCGATATCTGGAATATCACTCGCGCCGACACCGACAACTTCGGAATGCAATCACAGCAACGTGCTGCACGTGCGTGGGCCGAGGGTCGCTTTGACGGTCAGTTCATTACCGTCAATGCACCCGACCTCGATGCCGATGGCAAGCCAACAGGTTCAACACATGCTGTTGCGCGCGACGAAGGTATGCGTGAAACCACACTTGATTCACTCGCATCACTCAAGCCAGTCGCCCGCGAAAACGGCGTGCACACAGCAGGCAACTCATCACAAATTTCCGATGGTGCTAGCGCCATCTTGATGATGACTGAAGAAAAGGCTAAAGAACTCGGCCTCAAGCCCCGTGCACGCATCGTTGATAGTTGCCTCGTCGGAGTCGACCCCGTATTGATGTTGACTGGTCCCATTGACGCCACAAAGCGTTTGCTCGAACGCAACAACCTCACCATCGACCAAATTGACACCTTCGAAATCAACGAAGCATTTGCTTCAGTTGTGTTGGCATGGGCCAAAGAAGTTGGCGCCGATCTTGAAAAGACCAATCCCAATGGTGGAGCAATCGCTTTGGGTCACCCACTCGGAAGCACCGGGGCAATTCTGACCACCAAGGCTCTGTACGAACTCGAGCGCACTGGTGGTCGTTACGGGCTCATCTCGATGTGCTGCGGTGGCGGTCTTGGCACCGGAACGCTCATTGAGCGTCTCTAAGCCTCGTGACAAATTATTAACCGCTGTACAAATAGCAATTCCCACAGTGTTGCTATGGGAATAAAAGTGATCAACAGGTCAGAACTTATTGCAGTCCTGACCTGTTTGATTTTGAGCAACTGTTCTTCATCAAGCCCAGCATTGCCCGACGGTGCGAATGGTCGCATTGTCAAAGTGATTGACGGAGACACCGTTGATGTTTCAATGAGCGGCCGCACCGAGCGAGTTCGCCTCATTGGCGTCGATACTCCTGAAACGAAAAAACCGAATACTCCCATTCAGTGCTTTGGCCCCGAAGCTTCAAAACACATCAGCGAACTTCTGCCTGTTGGCACCCCCGTTTTGGTTCAACGCGATGTTGAAGCCCGTGATCCTTATGGGCGACTTCTCGGATACGTCTATCGCACATCAGACAACCTCTTCGTTAACCAAGACCTCATTGTCAATGGATTTGCCCGCCCACTTTCGATCGCTCCCAACACCGCTTTTGCCGGTGAATTCGCAACGCTGGCACAGACTGCCCAAAACTCAAAAATTGGCTTGTGGGGCGAGTGCGCATCAGAGCCCTGACCTTCACCGATAGCGTGACGACGTGAGCAACATCGAGATCAGTCTCGCCGAGCGACTCGGTTACGGAGCCAGCCAAAAGCTGGTCATTATTTCGTGCGACGACTTAGGATCTTGCCATGCCGCCAACATCGGCGTGTATTCCGCAATTCGCAACGGTATTGCATCATGTGCATCAGTCATGGTGCCCGCACCTTGGGCTCGTCACGCTGCCGACATGTACGACGGTGAAGACATTGGTGTCCACATCACTCTCAATGCCGAACACCCGCTCTATCGCTGGGGCCCAATTACCCATGCGCCGTCGCTCTTGTCGGGCGATGGTGGCTTTCCTCGCAATGTTAATGACTTGTGGGAACACGCCGATCCAGCCGAAGTTCTTCGCGAGTGTCGGGCTCAAATTGAGCGCGCTTCTATTTGGGGCTTCGATGTCTCACACCTCGCACCACACCTCAGCGTGATCACACTGCGTCCCGAGTTCTTTGATATTTATCTTGAGTTGGCTGTCGAGTTCCAGTTACCCATTCGACTACCTTCAACGTTGACTGCCGAACAAGCTGGCTTCCCATTCCGTCGACTCGCTGCTGAGGAAGGAATTGTTTTCCCCGATCACTTCGATCACGACTGGCGCGCCGGAAGTCGCGAGCGTGTGTACAACGCGATTCGCAATCTGCAACCTGGCGTCACCGAGATTCATATTCAACCAAGTATTGATACCGCTGAAGTTCGCGCTCTCACCCATCATGCCGAAGAGTGGATCGATGATCTTGATTTAGCGTTGCACGACACAACAGTCACCGATTTGCTGAAAGAACAAGATGCAGTCGTGATTGGTTACCGCGAATTGCGCGCGGCAATGCGCCGAGACAGCTAAAACTTCTTAGCCTTCGTTCATTAAACGAGCAATAGTTGCTGCAGCTTCACCACTTGACAGCGCATCAAACAGCGGCCCGGTAGCTCCAGTAATTTTCAATTTGCTTTTCATGAAAGCAACCGACAAATCCATCGTCGCATCAGCCTTAGCGATCGTGGCCACCGTGTCGGCGTTGTCTGGGCCAGACACTCGTTCATCGCCTTTGCCCATCACTAGGCGAAACTGAATTGTGCGTGCATCGCTCATGCCATCTCCTCAACTGCTGATTCAACTAATGCTGGACTAGTGAGTCGATTCGGCAATGACTGACCAGGTTCGCAGGCAATCACATTTTTGATTCCGGTGAACAAATCAATCTCCACAACATCAGCATCGGGTGCGCCAACCGCCGATTTCGCTAAGACCCAATCTTCAAATGGATACGCCGCTGCTAACTCTGCGTCATCAAGCCCAAACCACCATGGTTCGTTGGGGTCAACCTGAGTTGCATGCGCGCGCAAGGCACCGGATCGTGCCGACATATGCGACCCCACTTCAATGCGCGTTGTAATTCGTTCGTCTTGGCCCGGACGATTCAACCATTTGTCGTCGTATGGTGATTTTCCGAGCTTGGCCAACATCGCTTCGTGCACTGCGATCAGCCGCGTACGCGACCACACCGAGTAATACATCTTGAGCGGTTGCCACGGTTCGCCTGCCCACGGATACCACATGTCATCTCCGGCCCGTTCAAAAGCCGGAACCGAAATGTCGTGAACCTTCAGGTGGTCGGGATGCGGATAACCACGTTGATCATCGCCGTACGTGATGATCACTTGCGGCCGCTCGCGACGGATGATTGAAACCAATCGACCGACCGCCTCGTCAAGCGACGCCTGATGGAAACAGTCTGGGTTTGCATTGGGAGGTGACTCGGCCATCCCCGAATCGCGATACCCCAACATGATGACTTGATCAAACCCGATGATCTGTGCCGACCGAGCAAGCTCGACCGGTCGCAGGCGGGCTAACTGCTGTTTTTCTTCCTCGGGAGTCATCCCATGAAAAGGTCCGCCCTCATTCCGGAGCGCCGGATTCTGCACATCGCCTTCTTCGCCGCCGGTGCAGCACACCAAAACGGTCCGGACTCCAAGATCGTGATATTTGGCCAGAGTCGGCGCGCCCTTTGATGCCTCGTCGTCAGGGTGTGCATGGATTGTCAACACGCACAATGGACTCTCGGGGACCTCAAACATCGTTCTTAGGCTAGTTGCACCCCAAGGTCGCTCAGCCACCGTAAAGTTGAGAGCAATGACACATCGATTCCTCCCCCTCGTGCTGATTCCTGTAGTACTCACCCTTGGTGCGTGCGCCGATGATGGTCGCGATATGAAGCGGCCTGCCGACAATCAAAACGAATCCATCATCACGACGACGTTGCCCCTTGAAGGTGAAGCCAGCTTCGACACCACCGCCCCCTAACCAACCGACCAACCGACCATTTCCTACCACTTTGGAATCTCGCTGCCGCTACGCGGCAGCGAGATTCCAAAGTGGCGGATTTGAGCGGGGGGCGAGGGAGGCGACCACCCTCCGCGTTGAGTTCACCACAATCTGCCAAACTGGGTCATCAGTTCGCCCACGCCAACTACCCAGATCGGGCTCTTTGACACCGATGCCTCGGGCCGACTCACCTCGGCTGATTCGCGATTTCGTGACCTGGCTTTATCTGGTGGTCCAGTGCCTGTTGGCCGAGCTCCGTGGGCCAACGCCCACCCCGACGACCGCTCCAACGCCGAATTGGTTTGGCGGCAAGCCATTGACTCGTCGCTACCTATTGACATCGAAGTCAACCTCCCAAGCATTGACGGACAAAATTCAACTGTTCGTTTTCTCGCGAATCCGTTACTCGATGCCGACGGGTCAATCATTGGCTATTCGGGCGTCGTCGTCGCCATGCCCAGCCATCAACAGTTTTTCTCGCATGAATCAGGTCAACTGCTTGCACTTCTTGAAGCTTCAGAAGATCCGACCATCATCACCGACATGAATGGCGCTGTACTGCACCTCAATGCTGCAGCAAGCCACTTTGATCAAATGGCAGTTTCGGTACGCGATCAAATGCCCCGCGAAATCTTGTCCACTCCCGATTCGCATTGGCGTGGCGAAGTTGGTTTGCGCGGATCCGACAACGAACTCCATACATTTGATGTGCAAGTGGCTTGCGCCAATAACCGCATCACCATGTTGGCTCGCGATATCAGTCCATCATTACGTTTGCAAGCCGAGTTGGCTCACCTTGCAACTCACGACGCATTGACTGGTCTACCCAACCGCACTTTGTTCATTCGTAAATTGTCCGAGGCAATTGAACGGGCTCGTTCAATGACATCAACAGTCTCTGTGATCTTTTTGGATGTTGACAAATTGAAAGACATCAACGACAGCCTTGGTCACGAAAATGGTGATGCTCTCATCACTAACATCGGTCGCCGCTTAGTTTCGGCCACTCGTCCCGGCGACATCGTGGCCCGAATTGGCGGAGACGAGTTCGTCATTTTGTGTGAAGGACTCACCGACGAAGAAGCAGCCATGGACCTTGCCGAACGTGTGCGTACGTCAATTACCGGCCGAGTACTTCTGCAAGGCATTGAAGTAGTGACTGGAGCAAGTCTTGGTGTTGCAATGACACGAGGCGAAATAGATGAACTTGCACTAGTCGATGCCGCAGTTGCACTGATGCGCAACGCCGACACCGCCATGTATCACGCAAAAATGCGCGGGCGTTCACGATGCGAGTTGTATAGCAACAACATGCGCAACTCAGCCAATGAGCGCGCTGCGTTGTCGGCATCGCTCGAACAAGCGCTTGCAAACAACGAACTTCATCTTGTGTATCAGCCGATCATGTCGCCGCATTCAAACAAGATTGTTGGTGCAGAAGCCCTGTTGCGTTGGCGCCATCCAACACTTGGTTTATTAACTCCATCATCATTCGTAGATCTTGCTGAAGAATCAGGCGCAATCGTCCCAATTGGCGAATGGGTGATTCGTCAAGCATGTTCCGATATGCGTACGTGGCTGAACGAAAAGCGTATTGATCGCCAATTCATTGTTCACGTGAATGTTTCGCCGCGCCAAGTTGGTGACACTCGTTTTGTTGAACGCACTCTGGCCGCCATCAAAGATTTTGATTTACAGCCACAACATTTGGCTCTTGAATTTGATGAGAAGATGCTCATGAAAGATACGACGAATACCTTGCGTACTTTACAATCGATGAAACGTTTCGGAGTGCGGTTGTCTATCGACGATTTCGGAACTGGCTACTCTTCGCTTTCGCATCTACGTTCGTGCCCTGCCGATTACCTCAAACTTGACGGATCATTTGTGCGCGCGCTCGGCGAAGATGAAACCGATGACCCCATCGTGCGCGGCATCGTCCAATTAGCGCACAGCCTCAATATGGCCGTCATCGCCGAATGGGTCACGACCGATGCTCAAATTGAGCGACTGCGCTTGCTCGGTTGTGATTTAGTGCAGGGTTATCGCATCGGTCGACCGGTTGCTGCCACAGCATTTGGTGCTTCAGCCACTACCGTCTGATCTAGTCACTATGTCTGAAACATCTGATTTCGCTCCCCCAGTTCTGCCCCGTTGTTATCGCCACCCGAATATGCCGACGGGTCGTTCATGCACCCGATGCGGACGACCGGCGTGCGGTGATTGTTTGCAAGCAGTCTCCATTGGCAGTCAGTGCCCGGACTGCATCAAGGCATCGCGTCCAGCCGCAACAGTTCGCGCGAAAGACTGGAATGCCTCGCAGCATGCACTAATCACCCGCGTCATCATGGCCATCAATATCGCAGTTTTCGTTTGGGTGCTCATCGGCGATACAAGTACTGCCGGTTTTGGTAGCAGCGTCTCATCACGCGAGGTTGATCTTGGATTGAATAAGGGACTACTAGCCGAAACCCATGAGTGGTACCGGCTCATCACATCAGGCTTCTTGCATTTCGGAATTTTGCACATTGCCATGAATATGTATTTACTTTTCCAACTAGGAAAACTTCTTGAAGCACCGCTTGGTCGTTTGCGGTTTGGGTTGTTGTACTTCGCCTGTTTGCTCGGCGGATCACTTGGGGTTCTCGTCATCGAAGGAAGTAGCACTGGGTTGCATGGCGGAGCATCCGGGGCAGTCTTCGGGCTGATGGGTGCTGCCGCAATCGGCATGCACCGACGCGGAATCAATATTTTCCAAACTGGTCTTGGTGCAACGTTGATGATCAATCTGCTACTGACCTTCACCATCCCGGGTATTTCAATAGGAGGCCACATCGGTGGAATCGCGATGGGGGCAATCTGCGGCAGCATCATGCTTACGCCGCCTTCGCAGAAGCAACCGCAGTGGTTGAGTTACTTGGTTCCCGTGATCGCAATCATTGGCAGTGTCGTCGCCAGCATCGTCATCGTTGGCTAAGCCTGCAACACCCCTTCTCTAAGTTCTATTCACGACTTCCCCTCGTTCCATCTCCAAGCTACACATTGCTTGGTCATGACCCGGAGGTCTTTCGTGACCACATCACAACAACAA
>Ga0209086_10001680_pt1 | contig 17855 bp, 21 predicted proteins | sample M_130207_XF_Meta_FD_187312 | JGI IMG/M metagenome (GOLD analysis project Ga0209086, IMG submission 187312) | Freshwater microbial communities from Lake Montjoie, Canada to study carbon cycling - M_130207_XF_MetaG (SPAdes) (version 2) | ecosystem: Environmental > Aquatic > Freshwater > Lake... | reverse complement strand
GGGGTCGGGGTTGCGGTCGCGGTCGTGGTCGCGGTCGTGGTCGCGGTCGGGGTTGCTATGAGCCAATGTCCGTCATGCAAAAACGAGTTTGTCCAGCCGTTCGTATGTGCGACTTGTGGCGCAGAGAAGTTGTACGACGCCACGTTAAAGACTGTGCAGGATCAATCCGACGTATGGGAAGCCAACGCTAAACGCCTTGCCCTTAATTTGGAATGTCTGTTGCTGTCGTGCAAAGATACCGCCGCAGTTAGTAAGTGGTGGGACTCAGCGCACGATTCTTTGGAGTTGCATAGAGAACTCTGCGATAAAACCTATTTCAATATTGCGATAAAGGAGATAAATTGATAAAACTTGGCAACGTAATAGTGCAATCAAATTGGGATAGCGGAACACACATATCTTTTTCTTGTGGGATAGAAAATCCCAATAACCCATACACCCTGCGTTCGTTGGATAGCGTTCTGGGCAACGCAGGGATTGAAGCAATAGAAAAAAGAATTGCTCAAAAAGTGTACGACCTTATGGAGGCTTGGCATGCAAACAAGTGATAGCTCATGGTCAGATGAAGATCGTGAAATTGACAGACTCGAAAAGCTGGTCAGCGAGAACGCAGCCGACTCCCTGAAATGGCGAACGATGTTCCAGAATGAGAGGGATAACATGAATGCGGCGCTACTGGAGATTGACCGGATGAAAAAACTTGTCGCCCACCGCAACGGCGAAATTGTCATGGCCGGATTGAAGGTAGCTGAACTTGAGGACGAGATCACGCGTCTGCGCGAGTATTGCCGGCCCTGCGACATTGAAGCAGCCGAAAAGCGTAAGTAATGGACTTGTTTGATGCGTTCGTAGCGTGGGTTGCACTGGGTGCTATCTGGTGCCTAATTCAAATACTGAGGAGCAAAGAGAAATGACTAAAGAAAAAGCGTGGGACAATTTTGTTACCCAACTTAATAATTTTGGGTGGTACTTCGATAGAATTCTTCTTAAAACAGCATGGGAAGTATCTTGGTATGACGCACATAAGACTGGATTTAAAGAAGGTCGCGTGACCAAGATGATTGATGAACCGGAGTACGCTGCACAAGACTACACAAAAGCACCTTACAAATACACGCACGTTCGATACGGATATGAGTTCGTTGTAAGCCCTAATGGAAACCTTGTTGTCAAACCTGTAGGAGTAAATGAGAAATGAAAACGGAGACTGTTAAATATGAGTATAAGACCTACGGGGAGGCGCGTGTAAAGCTGGAAGCGGGGGTGTACACCCTATCGCACCTGCAACAGATAGTGGCATCAATGCTTGAAGTTAATGATGCGGTAAAGAAATCAATGAAGGTGAAGAAATGAACCAAATTACTTTTATTCACAGTGAGCTACGTTTAAACGGAGATGTGCTTGAGTCGTTAGTGCTTAATAAAGAAGGTGGGTATTGGCACCCAATAGGAACAGTAGCGCAACGTAGAACGCATGTGCCTTGGATCAAGGGGTAGGGCCTGTGAAAGCAATGAATGTGGGCTTGGAAGAAACTTTTTATGTTCCACTTACGCACCACAGGGACTTCTGGAATGCAGTAAGTAAAGCAGGGCTAGATGTATTTCGTATCCGTACCTGTGGAATCCCAAGCGCCTACCCAAAGAACAGCGGGCATTGGCAGATCGAGGCAGAGGTGAAATGCAAAGAGCTTGGGCTGGAACCTAGAAAAAATTTACTGGAAGAATATTACAAAGGGGATGATAAATGAACCACATACGCATTCAAAGGTGGAGTGCTATTTAGTTGCCACGCCCTTTCCCTTCTCCCATGAGCGCATGGCACCAAGCCCAAGCAGGCCGAACAGAGTTTGCATGGTCAGCGCCGTATCGATCTGCGGGAATGTCCCGGTGTAGTGATAAAAGACGGTCGCCACAAACCGCGCCATAGGCTCTCCAATGGCGGCATAAGCGAATGCCACACCACATACCCAACCGACGAACGGACGCCACCCGGCCACGAATACGGAGATAGAAGCGGCTTCTTGCTTGTTTATGTCCTGTTGGCCCTTGGCAAGTTCAAAGACCTGCCGCGCTTCTTCCAAATCCCCGGCCTGTTGAGCCTTGAAAAGTTCCAGCTTGGCCGCGTCCCTAGTGGCTGGATCAGGCCAAAGTCGATCAATGACTTTGCTGCCAATGTCCAAGACTGCCGTGAGCGGATCGAGTGCCATCTTATTTCTCCTCAAACAATGCCATTTCAGCGTGTCTGCGCCGGGTCAGCCCCGCCAACGGTTTCCCGCCTGCCTTGTCCCACCTTAAAAACTGTTTTGACGCCCCGGCGAAGTCGCCAAGATTGACCAGTTGCAACAAGGTGGACGTACGCAACGCGCCTGCGCCAAGATTGTAGGTAAAGCTGCACAGCGCATCGAATTGATTCTGAGTCAGGGGAACCTTCACCAGTACGTCTATACGAGCCTCTACCCCGGCCAGGTGGTCGCGTAGGCGCCGATCTGCCTGCGCCTGTGTGATCGTCAACCCCGGCTTTACATCCTCGCCCGTAGACCCCCATCCGACTGTACAGATTCCAACAGAATCAAGGTATGACGTTAGCTTGCAACCCTCAAATTCTTGGATTAACGCCATCCCTTTAGGCCCAATTTTCATTTTTCCAACTTGCCTTCAATGCGTGAAATCGCTTCTAGCAATTTTGCTTGGCCTTCGTTCAGCACATGCACACTTTCTTTCATACTACGCCGAGAGCATTTAGTGGACTCCGCATATACCTCGAACTCTTTGCGTGTCAGTGCCGCCGCTGCCGTTTTAGCAACTTCGTCGAGTCGTTGCGAATTGGATTTATAGACAATACCTACCAGACCCAATACTGCGACCCAGGCATAATCCAACGCTGTTGCTAAAAACTTGATTTCGTCTGACACGTTTATTTCCCTTTTAGTTGTAGTCACTTTTAAGCTGTTCTTTGGGCTAAATAAATAACAGCGCCGCCACCGACATAGCACGCTAAACCGCGAAGGTTCCATGTGCCTGTGAGCGCAGTACCGCTTACGGTGTTGCTATATCCTGCATTCGCCACCAATCCACTATCAAGGTACGGAACAACAGTATTATTTCTGGTCATAGTTCCGCTTGCCGTATCTCGAACCGCAATAATGGTGCCGACCGGGAAGTCCAGATTGGATGCCGTTGTGCCGGTATAAACATCCGATGGCACAGTGATATTTGCAGACCCGTTGAACGAAACGCCGTTAATCGTGCGCGGCGTTGTCAGGGTTGCTGCTGATGTGGCGCTAGTGGCCGTAGTTGCAGCCCCTGCAGTCAGCCCTGCCGCTGTTCCTGTGATGTTCGTACCAACCAATGCGCTAGGCGTACCAAGATTAGGCGTCACCAGCGTTGGCGACGTGTCATAGACCAGCTTCCCGGTTCCCGTTGCTCCGGTAGAGGTTACGCCTTCAAATGTCGTGTGACCTGTAACCGCAAGCGTTCCAGCAACAGCAGTATTCCCACTCGCTGCCGTAACGGTAAACTTGTTCGTCGTGACCGCTAGATTGCCGCTGGAGTCGAGAACAAAAGCGCCGCCAAAACTTGCGCCTTGAGCAAACGGGATTGCGGCTGTTATCGTTGTCTGACCGTCCTTCGTTATCGCCGTGGTCAGGCCGGTTGCTAGGTCAGATAGGGTTGCGTTCGCCCAGGTTGAACTAATGGTGCTTCCTGTCACCACGGGATTTCCCGGTGTGTACAGGTTAAATGTCCCGCTTCCGTTATAGGCCATCTGTATTCCCCGAATTTACTGTGTTATAATTAACTCCTACAATAGGAGATAACAAATGCGAGATAAAACCCTTCAGTCTCTTTACAACACTTGGGCAAACATGATTCAGCGATGCACAAACCCAAATAGAAAAGACTACAAATATTGGGGCGGCAGAGGAATTATTGTTTGTGATAGATGGAGAGTTGTTTCGCCAAGAGGATTGGGATTTAAAAACTTTGTATCTGATATGGGAGAAAGACCACCAAGACATTCGATTGATCGTATCAATAATAATGGCCCATATTCTCCAGAAAACTGTAGGTGGGCCACTCAAAGAGATCAAGCTCTTAATTCGAGACTTACTAATGTTGCCGCAATCAAAGCCCATGCAGATAAGAAACGAGCGCAAACTCATTGCAAACGCGGCCATGAATTTACCCCTGAAAACACATATATCTATAAGGACAATCGCAGTTGCCGCCAATGCAAAGCCGCTTGGGATAGGTTTTGTTATTACGGCGGAAAAATCCAAATTGAGGAACTTTTCTACAAAATAGGAAAACCAGGCCGAAGAAAAAAGAATGCCGAATAGCATCACTGTTGTTGTCCTGCTTGCGTTTCTCTGCTGTTGCGCGTTGCGATAGGCAATGTTGCTACGGCGTTTCGTGCTGCCATTGGAATGCCTTTATCAAGCGAATTGAGTGCATGAGCAAGCATTGATTTTATGTATTGGCTTCTAGCCGCCGTAAATGCCCCCATCGCTTGCGGATTTCCAGCTAAGAATGGAAGGCTTGGAATTGAATTATTCCCTTGAATTAATGCTCGTCTTTCGGCAACATTAAGCGCATTCCAAAGCTCAGACGCCTTTGCGTTAGGAGCAACCACTCCAGGAACAGCCGACTCCAAATCTTCTCGAAGTCCTCTAGCCAATGCCTTTTTAGCAGCCTCAGAACCCTCTGAAAGAGTGCCGTATTTGTTTTTTAATTCTGTATAAAGCGTCTGTTTAAACTGCTGCGCTCTATCAACAGGAATTTGATTTGGTATAAGCGGATTAGACAAATATTCGTCATACACCCCTTCCATTGCGGCCCGTTGTGCAGAAGGTAGCGCATTCTTTTGTTCTAAATCGCTTATCAGTGGCTGAATTCTTGAAGGAGCAGAACCTTTCGGGATTGTTACCCCGGCGTTTTTAGCGTCATTAATAGCCTGCTCAACAATCGCATTCTGGCGCAATGCGTCTGCTTTTAGTTTTGCAGTGCTAGATACTGTTGGTGAATATCCTTCATCAAGCATTGTCCCTATTGCTCGTTGTGCTTTGCCTGTTGCCAGGTCTTTTGGCGCAGGCTTTACCGCATTCTGCATTACTGATTCAGCCATCCCACGCAAAAATGAAGGCTTTTCAGCTACATTCCCAATCAAACTTGCAGCGGATTGGATTGATCCCGGATGGGCTGGCAATGAACGACCACCCATCATAAATGCAGGAATAGCTTGTGTTGCAAAATTAGCAGCCGTTCCAAGCCCAGCAGAAACTTCAGGAGAAGCGCCCATATTGGCTGCTTTATCCGTTACCCATCCGCCAGCGTTATATGCTGCCTTTCCTATAAAATCACCAACGTCACCAAGCAACTTTCCGTTATATTCTGGCGGATTTTTAAACTTACTTAGTGTCGCGCTCATTTTCTGTTGGCGCGTCAACGGAGCATCAGGGACTACAGTTCCACTGTATTCTTCTGGAATGATCGGCCCGGTGTATTCAGTATCCATTATTCGACGTATTGCTTTCCGTTAGGGGCTTTATACACAGTGCGGCCCTCAGGAGTTTTGCCAATTCTTACAGAACCAGCAGGCATTCCAGGCAAAGGCTGTTGAGAAGTAGGCTTATTAGGTTGATCAAATAATGGGTTTTCGTTAGCGAACTGCTCAACCTCACTCAAAAAACCTTCATCAAAACCACCGTTTTTCTTTTTATAATCTCGCGCCAGTTTTGCAATTTGCTGGTCGCGATCTGCCAGTTTCTTCATCCCATCAAGCAAAATTGTGTTGGCTTGTGGGTCTTTTCCAATACTTGCAAGCATTGAAACAAGGAAATTTCTGTCTGAATCAGACAATGCCCCAGGCATTCCAGCGCCACCTTGCGGATTTCGTAATTGCAACGCTAATTCATTCGCAATAGCAGTAGCGGCTTGTGCATTACCAACATTTTCACCAACAGGAATACCAAATGACTTAGCCCAAGCAGAAAGTTCGGTTCCAATTGGAGTAAGTTTTCCAGTTTGCAACTTAGACAACAAATCACCAAGACGATCAATATTCAGTTTCCTTCTGTTTGCGCTAAACGAAGATTCTTGAATATCGTTATATATTTTCCCAACTCCCTCGCCAGAAACAGTAGCAACCTTCTCCGCTTCCTTTTGTTGTATTTGCTGTTGTTGCGTCTGCCCATATTTAGCAGGGCCAGGCTGCGGCCCGCGCAAAGTCAACGGTTGACCTTGATCTGCCGCTGCTTGAACCGATCTAGCCAACTGTTGCTCATTGGCAGGCAATTGATTAAATGGGGTTACCGGCATTTGTCCCGGTTGAGGTTGTCCCTGTTGTTGTAGCTGTTGCTGTCCTTGTGGTTGCAAAAGTTGATTCTTTGGAATAAACGATGTTGTTTGATCCGGGTTTTTTACTTCCTGATATGGAGTAAGTCCTAGTTCTGATTGAGATTGCAAATAGCCGGGAACAGTAGAAACATTGCCTTGTGGTGACATTGTTTGTCCTGATTCCAGTTTCGGATTAAACCCGATAATTATCGGGTTGCCATTGGCATCCTGCCCCCACATTGGAGCGCCAGCGCGACCAGCAGTAACTTTACGTTTTTCTATTTCATTAGCATTTTGGAATTCTGCCAATTTTGGAAACGGGTCTGCTGTTCCTGCCATTAGCAATTGCGTTGTCATTGGACTAACAGACATACCTGCATTCGGTTGTCCAAGCCTAGATGCGGCTGCATTAGTTGGCCCTGCTTGTCCACCACCCATAGACTCAGCAGATAACGCTTGCTGTGGATTTGCTTGCTGTGCGCCAAATCCTAAAGATTGCAGCATCATTTTCCGTCTTGCTTCCTCTGCATTCTTTTGGTATTCCTGCATTCCTAAAGATTGCGTTAAAGGATGGCTCATTAATGCCTGAATTTCAGCGCCTTTATCCGGTTTAACCTCTGGCGTTGCTGGCGTGGTCATTTCCCCTTCATATAAAGGATCACCAACAGTTTTTGATGGCATTGCAGCACGTCCTGTCCTAGCCAAGTCTGCTGCTTGCAACGCTTTTGCCAAGTCGGATTGATACCTTCCACCTAGAGCTTTCTGTTCATTAGTTGCCTGCTGCATCCCCTTAGCGCCAGCATAAGCCTGCAATGCTTTGGCAAGCCCTTGAGTCGGACTGATGGGGATAGCCCACCCGCCCGCCATACCGCCCTCCAGAGGCTGCATAGACTGCTCACGGAGCATTTCCGCGTACTTGCGCCGGCGCTCAATGTCCGCTGATTCTGTGCCGTAATCGGTGAAGCCGAATGATGGGTTTTGGGTTGCCATACTATTTTCCCAAGTAAGCAGAACCAAGACTAAACAGCCCGCTATTGAAGGCGTTCGCCTGACTCACGCCCGCGTTATACAGCCCTTGGTTGTATTGCCCGGTCTGTCCTGCTGCACCTAATAGGTTCGCCCCTGTCGTCGTCTGCTGCTGTGGTGTCGATGTAAAGCTAGGATTCTGAACCTGCGAACCGCTACGCAGCGCATTCAGCGCGTTCAATGGCTGATTGTATTGAGCGTTGGCAAGTTGGTATGTTTGCGGCATGGTGTTAATAGATGCCGTGTTTGCCTGTGTATATGCGTCATTACGGGCATTGTTGAAATTCCGCATGGCGTTGTCGTAACCCTCGCCACCAGGTACCAAACCTTGATTGCGTAGCTGCGTTTCAGTCGTTGCCTGATTCTGTTGCCACTGAGGATCAAGCCTGCTGGTGTAGTTCTGGTAGGCACGATCTGCCGTATCCTGCACCGATGTTTGATCCATCGGCTGCCCCATCGTCTGCGCTACACGCTGCTCTGCACCGCTTTGCAGCCCTGCCAATCCGAGCGCCGATTGATTATTCGCATCAAGCAACTGCTGCCCGGTGTCCGATAAATTGACGTTTGAGCTATATGAAGGGTTACTGCCAAATCTGCTAGTCGGGTCTTGGCTATAGGTCAATGAGCCATAAGGCGTGTATTGATTGACCATGTTCGCCTGCTGCGCTTGCTGCGCGTTAGCAAGATTACCTGCTGCAGTAGCTTGAGCAGCACCCGTATAATCAGGGGCAGCAGGTTGCGAAGGTGCGCTCTTAAAGACTATCCAACCACCGCCGAGTTTAGCTACAGGGGCAAAGTGTATTGGTTCATGCAGCCAACTTCTCATGGTGAATCCTCATTTGTAAAAATCGGCAGTTTTGCCTTTTCAAACAAAATATCAGAATGTCACCTGTAGGGTGCGCGTCCTTTAATCTTGCTTCTAGTATAAACCCTAAATGTTTGACAAATCTAGCGGAATCTTTATTTGACTCTACTACGCAAGCCGTGATTCTTTTGCACTTTAATTGGTTGAAAGGATAATCTAGGATCGTCCACAAGTAGCGCCTCGTCAGCCACGACCTGCTGCCATCGGAGGCGATATGACACTCCACATTGGCACCGTTCCAATTCGCATACGCTACACCAGCGACTAACTGACCGTTTTTTGCCCATCCGATGCCTATATCAGTGCCAAAACCGTTAAATTCGCCTGTTTTGCTTGCTACCCATTCGACCACGCCTTTACCTACCATTAGCATTAAAGAATGCCGCCTGTCTCTAGGACAACTGTGGTATTGATCCACGAGGTATTAATCCCCTTAGATGCCGTAACCACATGCGGAGCCGCCCAATAGCCAATCCCGGTGCATCCCTGCCAGTTTTTCAGCACGTTCAATCCGCCGCCCCAAACTCCTGAATCCCATACCGCAGAATCCCAAGTGGAATAGGTCACTGGCGTAAAACTAGCCGTTGTTGTCGGGTCTGACTCATCAAAATCAACATTCATTTGAACGGTAATCGCTGGAGAACCGTCCGTTTGGAATATCGGGCGCATCATAGTAAATCGCTTCTGAATACGGTCATTCCCGAAGTTATTAAACGCTTGCAGGCCGTTAGTGACTATGTTGCTTCCGTTATCATCTAGCCCGTTCCAAGCTTTACCAACAAACCCATTTCCGCCAAAATAAACATCATCTTTCCACAATTCCCAACAATTAGCCGGCCACCCGGTAAAGTTGCACCAGGCCCAATCGCCATTGCCACGTTTGATAGTGGACATAACGTATTGCTGTTGACTGCTCCCCTCGGCAATCGGCACATTCAGAATCAGCATGTTTTCACGAGGGAATTGCATCAACTGCCAACCGTAATTAGTCCCATATGAGCTAATTGAAGTGGATATTGCATATTGAATTTTAGTTGATAGTGCCGACTTTGGATTAACGCGAGAGGACTGCAGCGCAGCAGCCATTGAAACCACTCCATCTTGCGTAATTAACAACAGATCGCCCGCGTATTTAATATAACAACGCCGGCCAATCGGAGAACCTATCCAATAGACGCCAATCAGTGACCAGGTAGCCGCGCTTGCAGGGTCAGTTCCGCGATAAACCAATACTTCACCATTGGATGTAATGAACACGGTCATATCGTCCATGCCGTAGCCTGCGTCCATTGTCCAAGTTGCTACAGCCATCAGGAAGCCGCCGCGAGTAGCGAACGAGGATAGGTCTAAGGCGCTTGCCGCGCCACCGATCGCGCCTGCCGGCAAATACCACGCTTTCAGGGTATTCGTCTGCACGAACCATACGCGGTTGTGCGAAAGCGTTATACCGATGCAGGTATTGGTATTCACGCCCGTTACGTCATACGGAACGCCATCTCCATCGGTATGCCAGTTGGTTCCGTCATATATCCGCATCTTGTCTGCGCCATTGACGCACTGAATATAGTTTCCGCCTGCCGTAGTGTTGTTCACATACTGCCAACGGGAATTGGTAAGCCCGGTCACATCAGCAGCAGGAGCCGCCCCGCTTGCTGTGGCGTTGTAAATCTTGTTTCCAGCGATAACAAACAATTTCTTCGTTGTTCCGCCGGCATATTGCATTAGCGTTTCCGCTTGCCCGCTGAACGTAGTCAGCCATTGCGTATAGCCTAAACGAACCTGCACAGACGTAGGCGAAGGAAAGAAGTTCTGCAAAGTAACAGCATCTTGCGGTGCCATGTTCGCCAAGGCATCTCTAGCATTCCAGCCTAGCGTAGGGGCGGGAATGGTCAGCGCCGTTGATCTGGCGCGCATTGGTGGTTGTTTTCGGCTGCGGATCATTTACGTTCCATATCCGCTGTCAGGTAAATTGGCTTGCGTTATAAGTATGCCGCTCACCCTTGGCGCAAAACTCAATGTCTGCGAACCGGCATCATTGGCAAACGCAATCTGCAACTCCCGTTCGTATTCTTCTCTGAACACATCGCCAAAACCCTTGACTTGAAAATAGCGATGTTTCAGCCCTGCGACCATTAGCCGGTTGGGGAATTGGCAAGTGTCAGTATCAGCAGCAAAGTTGCTTAATCCTACACCAGCAGCAGATGTCGCCCATGCGGTACTAATGTATTCAAAACCAATTGTTTCCGCCGATGCAACAAAAGGCCAAATCTGGAAAAAATTGCCGAAAATACGGTATCGAATGCGCGGCCCGGTAGAAATATACCCGCTAATTAGCCATTCCCACTGTTGCGCCGTTTCCGGCCCAAGCATTTCCCAATGCTTCGTTTTGTCCCAATGCGTTCGGTCAATTTGCCGGTCATAGTCAGTTGGCATTGCATACTTGACCTTGGTAAAAGTGTATGTCTGCGCCGATGATGTTGCCGTAGCCGGTTGCGAAAGCGTCAGTGTTGTGCCGCTATCTATGGAGTTCACATAGCAAGCCTGGTTGATGCCTGTACCTGATACGCCATAGGTATTGTCAATTGTGGATGTTGAACTGACTGTCAGCGTAGTCGAGTTGATAGTCGTGCTGCCCACCAGCGTCGTATAGGAAACAGTCACGATGTACTGCTTCGTCATCCCCTGCCAGATGAAATCCCGCGAAAGACTCTGCCCCAATCCATTCAATAGGTACAGTTGCTGAACGGTGTCCTGCTGCGTGTTTCCGGCTACATAAGTAGGAACCGCGCCGCTTCCCATTTCACCAACAGCCTGTTGCATTATTTGGAGCATCGTCATTGACATGATTAATCCTTAAATTGCCGCCGCTTCAGCTTTTGGAGGACGTCCTGGCGCGCGCTTTTCGGGCGCAACCAATGGCGGACTTTCTTCAATTGGGTTTGGCGGTATCAAATCCGGTGAAATTGGATCAGGCGGCATCATTTTCGCCATCATCGCTTCCATCTTCTCCATCCTCGCCTTCAGTTCCTGCTTTTCCTTCTCACTTTCGGCCAATGCTTCGCGGGTTTCATCGCCCATGCGATTGCGGAGAGCTACACGGGCCTTCTCGCGCAAACTGACGCCACCCATACCAATGCCTTGGATTTGCTTATCATTCGCTCCTGCAAGCTGCTCTACGGTCTGGAAGCGCAAATAACGAAGTTCCCGCACCAGTTCCTCGTTTAACTCGTTCCATTCGGAGAGTTTCCATCCAGGAATATCACCGTCGCCATCAATCAGACCCTCTGCCATCTGCCACGCCAACCAATGTTGAGGGAAACGCTGCTTGTGGCGCTCCGCAACTGATTCCTCCCAAATCGTTTCTTTAATGCCAGGAACCATAATGCGAACAAAAGGCTGTTTTGGCCCTTTTACGACGACATTACGCTGCGCTACTGCAGAGGCTTCCCGCGATGCCCAAGCATCAACAGGCTCATGCCAATAGAACTCCACATGCAGCCCGGAATCGGGATTGCGGGCATTGACGAAATCAGTGTTATTTAGGTCTGAAGCAAGCATTTTTAATTCCTTTGAGTATTCAAAGTTAGGCTGCTTTGGCTAATGCTGCTCGTTGCCAAGCCACATACGGCAGCAGCCCTTGGCCGTGTGTCGTAATCATGCATCCCATTTGGGACAATTGCCCGGATAATTCCTGAAACTCATTCACTTGAGTAACCATCCAAGCAGTAGTTTTAAATGTTCTACCTTGAACGTGCGCCTCAACAATAGCGTCATCATCATTAGACTTTTGCTCATAAGCATGATGGCTGTCATTGGCATAGCTTGAATCATACCCGTAAAGGTGCATCTTCCGAAATCCAAGTACATAGGCTAGGCTCATGGCAAACATGCCTACGGAATGCCCACCGCCAAGCACCATTGCCCTAGTATCTTGTGGAACGTATTTTTCCCAATCAACCAAAGCGATATGGAACAACGTAGGGTTGCCAATATAGTCAAATAGCGCCGGATGGCATTGGGATGCAAAAAAGTATTGTTTTGCACTTCTACGCTTCAAAAATCGTAGGTTTTCTTTTCGCGCATCAATGGCAATTTGCATGTCAGGAATAATACCGTTATCAGCAAGAAAGTCAGCCGTTCCGTTCATGGCAATAATTGGCGTCCCGGTTTTCCATTTAGCGCGGATAAAGTCTAATTCGTCTTTCATGGACGGCCCGCCACCCACCAGCATTACGTCACCATTATTGGCCGGCAACTGATCCAGCATTGGAATATCCCGCAAACACGCCGATTTGATGTTTTTAGCTATTTTCGCCATTTCCACGTTGCACAGCAGTTCAACCGCCGATCCGGTTACGCGGCCATTCCAGACTTCCGCCATCCAGTCACCGCAGTCGTGCGGTCTAGGTAATCCATGAAAACAGACTACGCGGGTTCCTTGTGGTGGATGTGGTTTGCAATGCCCCTTGAACGAGCAAAAGAATCCCGGATACATATCTTGCAGGATATTGGGCGTGTACCCATGAGCAGAAAATACCGTTTCAAGCCATTCCTGATCTCCTCTATCAAGTTCTGGCATTCCTGCTCTGGCATAGTCATTCCATATCCAATCACCAAAACCTGCCCGCCACAACATGACTGCCGGCCCTAATCCTTCAGGACGCCAAAAATCCCGCAGAACAGCAAATTCGCCCTGATAATCCAAAATCTTGTCAATCCTGCCAATTAGCAGGGTATCCAAGTCAAGATAAATGATTCTTTCGCCATCCTCAAATACACCTGGCTTAAATAGCGCAATCTTTTGATTCCAACCTTCAATGCCATCAATCAAAGGTCGGCACTCAATCCCTTCCTTTTCAAACGGATCATCAGTAAAGCAGACAAACTTGAATGCCAGCCCATCAGGAAGGCAACACAACAGCATTGCATAGAGCTTTTCAACGTACTCCCGCCCGCGTCCAAGGTAATCGCCCGCATTGACACAGCAGAAAGTTATGGAGTTTAAACGCAGTTCATTAGGCCATTTTTTGTAATACAACTTTTCGTTAATAGTAAATCGACCAGGCCCCCAACTAATTGTAGCGTCTGATTTTGGATGAATCACTATTAAATCATCGCGGATTACAAATCTTGCACCAGCAATTAGCATTCGATTGATAAAATCATTGTCCTCGTATCCTGCGCCACCATTATTGCGGTACTCATCGTCAAATCCACCCGCTTTTAAATAAAGCGATTTGTGCATTGCTCCACAAAAAGACAATCCAGTTCCGGTTGGATTGCGAGGTGTTTTTACTGCGCTATGGCAATGCCATGTATCTGTTTCTGGATTCCACGCAGCAGCTAAAACATAACCTAACGGCCCAATGTTGCGCACCGATTCTACTAATTTCTCAATAACTGGCTGAGTGTGAAGTATTTCAATGCAACTTAAAACAACAATGTCGCCAATAGCATATTTAACGCCAACATTCCATGCCAAAGTTGGGCATTTTGGTATCGTCTTTTCCGGTAACCGAATGACGCGGATATTCAGAGCAACATCCGGCGTTTGGAATGGAACCAAATTGCCATCATCAACGACAATAACTTCCATATCTAAATCAGGATAAGTTTGCGCCAATTGCAGCAAAGCCTTATTCGCCGCAACCTGTCTGTCCCAATACGGCAAAATTAAAGAAATCATGCTACCGCCCATTTTTTTACATCATAAATGTACGGCAATGGAACAACTAATCGGCTATTAGAAACTTTGGATGAAATTTCATCAATAAAACTCCACGCAAACACAATTACAACATCAGGATTTGCTTTGTCCATTACGCCCCTATCGACAATCGGAATGTGTGATCCCGGTGTATAAAATCCCTGTTTTGCTTTGGCATCATCAACGATGTAATCTAATTCCAAGTTGCAATATTGAATCATGGTATTGGTGCGTCCACAAGCCCCATATCCAGCAACTCTTTTTTTATCTATCTGACCCATAAACTCACGCATAGATACGCGATGTTGTTTTACTGAATCAGAAAACTTCATAAACCGATCAATTTTATCTAACCCCATCCATAATTCGCGTTCAACTTGCGTAGTAACGGATTTCGTTATTGGTCGTTTTTTTGATTTGCATACATAATATCTTGCAGACCCTCCATGTGTTTGCAAATTTTGCATATCAAAAATTTCAAGTCCGTGATTTCGAAAATGCCTTTGCAAAGCAATGGTTGAGTAATAATACAAATGTTCGTGATAGACCCAATCATATTGCAGGTCAGTAATCATGCTATGCAACTTATTAACTTCTAATATAAATACGCCATTATCGGTAAGCATGTTTGAAATGCACAAAGTTGCTTCATGTATTTTTGAAATATGCGCAAATACGTTGTTTGCAATAACAACATCAACTTTGCCAATTTCTTTTGATATTGTTTCGTTCAAAAAACTGTTAATAACTTTAATTCGTTTATCAGTAATTGATTTCACTACATTTGACGCAGGATCAATACCAGTTACTTTTACCCCATGATCTGCCAATGACGATAACAAACCACCATCATTACAGCCAATTTCAACAACAGATTTTGGATTAAACAATCTAACTATTTCATTGGCATAAGAAACAAAATGCTTGCGCATTGTATTAGTTGCCGAAGTAAAATAAAAATAGTTTGAAAACATTTTTTCAGGTGGAATATGTTGCGGAATTTGAACCGCATAACACCGCTCACAAAAATGTAAAGAAAGCGGATATTTTTCTTCAGTTGCAAATTGTTCTGGCTTTAAAAATCCACCAGCTAATGCAACGGTTCCATAGTCAAGAATCTCTATTGTATGATTCCCGCAAAATGCACAAGAAAACCGTTTTTGAAACATTTAAAATCCCAATCAAGTTGAAATAATTCCCCCTGGAGTTTAATCCAGAGGGAATTAAATAACACCTAGTTAGGTTATTTGGCCTTGTGCGTGAGGCCTGTTGATAAACACAACAACAGTACCGGACGCGCTGGCCGTAGTAGCCGAACCCGTTCTTGCAGCCATGATCTGCAATCCAGCCGAAGCCAGCGCCTTGATCTTGCCTGCCGTAGCGGAAATATAAACCGCCACGTTTGGAAGCAGGATAACCGCTGTCTTGGCAATAAGCGCCTGACCCGCGATTTGATACCAACCCCACGTAGTTGAAACAATGTTCGCTGACATTGCTACAGCAACAGGCATAACCTGAACCGTAGTATTTACCAGCAAAGTAGTCGCAAAGCTGGTTGCGTTGTAACGAACCAACGAACCAACAATCGTTGAAGCGCACCCCGGCAACAGGATAAATTCGCCTGCGCCATAGGTCGGATCATTGGCAGTAACAATCATACCCGGCGACAAAGGAGGCGTCGGAATGGTTGTTGCGCTGCCAGTTACTACGTTGTAAGGAGAAACAATTCCCGAATCAAACTGATTGATCGGAAGCTGCCCAATTTGCGGATTTGCGATAGTGTAGGCCATGTTTTTTCTCCTTGGTTACGCTATCAAAACGCCTTGGAGGAAACTATTGGACATGGTGAAGTTACCAGCCCATCCAATGAGTTTCACAACTGCGTCTTGGTTAACGGCTTGCCGTTCGCCGCCGATCGGGACAAAATTTCTGTCTTTGTGTGGCCGCAGGAAGCAGTACTTGGTGTTGAGGAACCACATATGGCTGCTCGTTGCACCAGTCCAACTGCCCACGCTATCGCCGCCGGTGTATACACCACCGTCAAGCACCACATCAGCCGCCATGCCGCCCGCGTAGAACTTCACGGCAGCAAAGCCACTTCCCGCTTTTCCAGTGCCATCGCTGGACACACGCTGAATTGCTTGAAGTGCGTTGATGTAATACTGATAGTAGGTATTGTCAGCCACAATCAAATCGGTCTTGTCTGATCCGCGTACCAACTGAACAGCAAGCGCGGTCATATAAGCAACGATGTTTGCGGCCGAAACAGCAGCGCCACCATTAGTTACACCGGAATAAGACTTTGACTGCCAGAACGAGAACGAAGAACGAGAAATCCCGCCATACGTTCCAGTGGTTGCAGTATCAGGCACAGCAGTACCCAATCCAGTCAGATTCTTACCGCCGTTTCCAGAGCCAGTGCCGTAAATATCGGAACCAATCCGGTTAAGCAGTTGACCCTCAGTAACTTCAAGTCGGCCTTCCATCAAGTCGATGAATGCTTCCTCGCCTGAGTTTTGCAACATTTCAAGTCCGCTCATCGTCACAGCAGCCGCGTATTGTGCAATCGAGAATTGCGCTGCGCTGATTGGGGAGTTTTGCTGAATGTTGATTAACTCAAAACCGCTGTACGAGTTCACGTTCGCGGTATTCGAGTCGTTGTACGCCAGTTCCTGCAAAATCACGTTTCCACCGCTAAACGGCTTGACGTTCCCGCGTTCGTTCAGGCGCTGAACGAGTGCGTTGTTGTTTGTAAAATTGTCTGCAAGGGCACGAGTGCGACTTTGAATTGTGGTCGCAATTATGTCCGTCACAGCACTGTTTGCAAATGCCATAATTGGCTCCTTGAAAAATTAAATACGTGCGCTAGAGCGATGCATTTCCATCGCTTCAGAAAGACTTTCGCGCACACTTTTTTTACCGTTACCAGATGCTGCCGGAACCGCCGGTGTTGACGAGCGGGGAGATATGGTATTGGCACGAGCTATCCTTGCAGTCGTTTGTGCTGCCGCTACGCGCTGAGCTTCTGCTGCCTGTGATTGCTGTGTAGCCATCGCGGTAGAGAGCATTGCGTGTTCCGGTGCATCAAGTGACTTCTGGTAAGCATCGTCAAGGTCATTAGCTGCGCCTGTCTCAAGGAGTTGAGCCATCGTACTTCTGACATAATTGAAAAACGGGTACTTCGTTGTATCACGCTGCATAGACTCAATTGTTTGGTTAAGTTCTCGTTGTTGCAGCGTCTTTTCGATCATTGCCTCAAAGTTTGGAGGCTGTTGTGGTGCTTGTTGCTGCGGTTGATGCGGCGTTGCCAGGTACTGCTGTTGAGCAGCCTGATCGTAAAACGCCTGCAAAGGGATGCCGTATTGCTGCGCCAGAGTTGCAAACTGCTGCAACTTTTCTTGCGGGCTACCCATAGACAGCGACTTGTGCGCTGACATGAGCCGATGCACCATTTCCGGTGCTTGGATGCCGTGACGCTGCATGTCCTCTTGAAATGGCTGAATTGCGTCCAAAAGCGGCTTGGCGTTGTCTGCAATCTGCTTGTAGGTGGATACACCAGTAGCAAACTGAGTCTCGCGCTTGGCGTTGTATTCAGCGACCTGACGTGCCTCTTGTGCGGTCAATGCTGCGCCGGTGTTTAGCTTGTCCCACAACGGCCACATTTCTTTAGACCAGCTTGAGGGGCGCGGGATTGGTTGTGCTGCCGGCTCATTTAGTTCCGTGACAACAGGCGCAGGCTGGCCCTTTGCATCGTTAAGGGCTTTTTGTCCTGCGTCAGCGGAAGTTTTAGCAAAGCGACCCACTTCATCGCGGGCGCGTTGAGCGGCTGATTCGGACGGTTCAGGCGTGACTATTTCCGCAGGCTCATTTTCCTGCGTTACGGCGACAATACTGGCTTGAATGGTGTCACGCAGGGTATCCTGTG
>Ga0209086_10001679_pt1 | contig 17855 bp, 17 predicted proteins | sample M_130207_XF_Meta_FD_187312 | JGI IMG/M metagenome (GOLD analysis project Ga0209086, IMG submission 187312) | Freshwater microbial communities from Lake Montjoie, Canada to study carbon cycling - M_130207_XF_MetaG (SPAdes) (version 2) | ecosystem: Environmental > Aquatic > Freshwater > Lake... | reverse complement strand
GATCAATCACTGGTCTCGTTCTTGATCCTTATTTCTCTGGAACAAAAATGGCATGGATGCTTGAGCACGGAGTTCCTGCTTCAGCCGATCTCGCACTCGCGACCATTGATAGTTGGATTCTTTGGAAACTGACACACGGAGAAGTTTTCGCAACCGACCCATCTAACGCCAGTCGCACAATGTTGTTTGACATTCGCTCATTGGAGTGGAGTCCAACAATGAGTGAACTACTTGGCGTACCTGTAACTTTTCTCCCGGAAGTTCTTCCATCAAGCGGTCGATTCGGAACGACCGCCTCACCCGAACTGCCATTGGGTATTCCGATTTCTGGAATCGCCGGCGATCAACAATCGGCGTTATTCGGACAAACGTGTTTCGAACCTGGAATGACCAAGAATACATACGGTACGGGAAGCTTTATCTTGATGAATGTCGGCACAAGTTGCCCCGAGCCGACTCCCGGAATGCTCACGACCGTTGCCTGGAGCCTCACGAATCCAGATGGCTCAATCACATCGACATACGCCCTCGAAGGTGCCATCTTCGTCACCGGCGCCGCGGTTCAATGGCTACGCGACGGACTCGGAATCATTTCAACATCAGCAGAAATCGGACCACTGGCAGAGTCCGTCAGCGATAACGGCGGCGTCTATTTGGTTCCTGCCTTCACTGGCCTCGGAAGCCCCTGGTGGGATCCTTATGCCCGCGGAACTCTGATTGGTATTACTCGCGGTACCAACCGTGCCCACATTGCGCGAGCCGTCGTCGAAGCGATGGCTCTGCAAACTCGGGACGCTGTTGAGGCAATGCAACTCGCAAGCGGAACAAGCATTGCCGAATTACGCGTTGACGGTGGTGCCTCAGTCATGAATCTTCTGCTTGAGTTACAAGCCGATCAACTAGGAATCACGGTTCGCCGACCAGTCGATCAAGAAACGACCGCTCTCGGCGCCGCGTTTCTAGCCGGACTAGCCGAAAAGATCTGGCCGTCACTTGATGCGCTCAGTCAACGCTGGGTGTGCGATCTTGAAGTGATACCGCATGAACCTGAATCAATTGAAAGAATTTTCGCTGATGCACTTCATTCAACGTGGCTCAATGCCGTTACCCGATCACGCGACTGGGCAGAACATTCGCCACAAATTAATGGCGATTAACTACTTGCTAACGCAGAACTCACTATGCGCGCAATCAAGGTGAGATGTTGACGTTCGCGTAATCGGAATGCGCCTCGTTGACGTCCGACTACAACTGCGGCATCAAGTAAATCAAGCGGCGCCCATGCCACATCGGCTGGCGTATGTTCATGTTGAGCGTCACTCGCAAGATGACTAATTCCACCCAAGAAAGCCATCACCCATGGCAGGTCAGGAACATCTCCTGAAACGGCAAGCGGTGATTGTGCACCGTTGGGCACAACCGTGCACCAATCTGCTTCGAGCATGTCACGAACTAATTCGCAGGTCGCCTCAGTTCGCTCATCTCGTGGAGTCTCCATGATGCGTGCCGCAGTATCGAGCGCCAAAACACTTTGATCTGGCCGGTCTTGCGCGACTCGGTGTACGTCTTCGACAGCGACACCTTCAACTTGACTCACGCAACTAATCAATTTCTCTAGGACCAAGTCTTCATGAAGCGCTTCATCAGATGAAGTTGAACCCTGCAACGCCACAATCAATTCGTCAATCGCCATGCCAGCACCGCGTTCAAGGATTTCAATTCCGATCACGTCACCGTCAGCTTGCCCGATAGCCGCCGCAACTCGACCGAGTGTTCCCGGAATATCAGGGAGCCACAGACGTAAGACGTAAGTTTGCACGCCTTGACACTAACCAGTCAGACAGCAACGTGACGTGAACATTAGATGTCTGAAATGTGAGCGTATTCGGGCAACAGGGCCGCCCCGATCGCCCCTGCTTGTTCGCCAAATTTTGCGAGCACGAGTTGCGGGTGGGGTCGCAACTCAGGTGAATACAACAATTCACCAAACCATTGTTGAATCGGTCGAAGAAATAGGTCTCCCGATCCTGCTAACCCGCCACCGATCACCAGCATTGTTGGATCAAGCAGATTGGTGAGATTTGATAATCCGAGAGCCACCCACCGTGCGAATTCATCAACAATCGCCAAGGCTTCGTCATCACCAAGAAGTGCCGCTTCGCGAATATGTTCCCCACGAATATTCGTGCTTCCGCCGGCCAAAGTTTGCACCATCTGGGCTTGCCCGCGTTCGGCCGCCAATGTACCGAGGTAAGCCAAACCATTGCCCGATGCATACCGTTCCCAACAACCCCGTTGTCCACAGACACATTTTGGACCAGAGGGATCAACAACCATGTGTCCAATTTCGCCGGCAAAACCATTAGTGCCGCGCACTAAGCGTCCGCCAGATACAAGCCCTCCACCAATGCCCGTACCCAGTGTCACGACAACAACATCGTCAACTCCTTGTGCTGCACCAGCAGACCATTCAGCAACCGCGGCACACGTTGCATCGTTTTCAACCGCAACGTCGACGTGCAAAATGTCGCGCAAAATTGGGCCGACCGCAAAATCAGCAATATCGACCAAATTGGGAGCCGCCCTCAACACACCGTGTCGGGTGACGAGCCCAGGGACTCCGATGCCCACCGAATCAACTTCGCCTAACTCGTGAACAATGGAGACTATGGCTTGAATAATGTCGTCGGCACCCTTTGGAGTATCACGACGAACCTCGTGGACAATTTTTCCGTTGTGCCAGACAACGCCAAGGCATTTCGTTCCGCCGACATCAATTCCGGCGCGCCGTCCACTTGCTACAGGCATAACGCTGCCTTCACCGACTGGATTCTGCTTGAACCTTCAACTCTTTAACAGTGTTGAGAATCCGAACTTCGGCACGACGCTTCACAAAACCTGGAAGCGGAACAACAAGTTCAATAGACAAGTTGTACGTGAGAACGACACCACCTGAATTGTCTGGCGAGAACATGTAGGCACCATCGACCGCACGCATAATGTCACCTGACACCATGTGCCACGACAAACGAGCAGGAGCGGCGCTGTAGTCGTACGACAAGGTGTAATGCGTACTTCGACCAAGTGCTGAGGTACGGAATTCAACTTGGGTCGCACGGCCCTGATCGTCGCGCTTCAGCACAACCGCAGATTTCACATCTTTGGCCCATTCGGGGTAACGCTCAAAATCTGTCGCAATCGCCCAACAACTTTCGTGGGGCGCCTGAATGGTGATCGTCAACGACGCGGTGTCAGCCATAGTTATGTTCTAGCCGATCGGACGGTCGTCGGGGTGGCTCTCGGCTGGGGAAGAGTCACCTTTCAGTCGGCGAGCCCCGAAAGTTCCGTAGGTTGCTGACCACAACCCATTCAAGCCCAGCCCCAAGATTGGGACCAGAACTCCAAAGGCCAAAGTTGACCCACGGCTCGAATTCTGAGCTCCATCTTGCAGAGTGTTCGGACGAGCAATCGCCGTTGCGATGGCGATCACACTTTGCGCGGCCAAACATGAATGCATCACCACTTTGACTTTCTTGGGGATGGCTGGGCCGAGCAAGAGGTACATCTCAGCGACAGATATTTCTAGTTCGCGACTTTTTTGTACGGCAGTCCAATATCCCCAAAGAAACGTGGCGATACCAATCGTAAACAATGAAAGAGCAACGACCACCCCTTGTGTCTTGGCGAAACCCTCAAAGACCACTGCAGCAACTATCGCCGACACCCCAAATAATGCTGTCGCCAAAACATTGAATCGTAAAATATTTTTACCGCTCATGACCACACTCCAAAAACTTGACCGAGTCGCTCGGCGAGCATCTCGTAGGAAAATTCTGTGATGGCTCGTTCGCGAGATGCCACTCCCATGCGACGACGCAAATCTGGATCGTTCAACAACGTCTCCATATAACTTGCCACTGCCTCAACATCTTCAGATTCTTCAACGACAAATCCGGTTTCGCCATGAGCAACTGCCTCGGCTGCCCCTCCGCTTGATCCAGCGATTTGCGGCACGCCACATGCAGCCGCCTCGACAAAAACAATACCGAAACCTTCTTGCTCAAGACCACCCCAACGATTACGGCACAGCATCGTGTAGATATCGGCGCATCCATATAAACGTGGTAGGTCATCGTGAGCAACTCGCCCTAAAAAAGTGACCGGCGCTTGAAGTTCGTGCGCAAGCTTTTCTAGTCGTTCGCGATCGCGTCCAGATCCAGCGATTGCCAGAACCAAATTCGGTCTCAAATCTTTCAACTTGGCGACCGCGCGAATAGCAGTGTCGAATCCTTTACGGGGAACAAGTCGACTAATTCCGACAATCAACTCTGTTTCGTCACTGAAACCAAAATCGCGCCGGGCCCGAGAGCGCTCTTGTGCATTCAACGGAACAAAACGTTCACCGTCAACACCAGGCGGAACGATCGTCATCGGCAACTCGCGACCAGCAGCGTGCACTGCTTCGGCTGCGGGGTATCCACCAGCGGCAACGACATGACGCGCGTGCCGCAATACTCGCCCCAAAATCTGCTTCGATCCCGGGATTCGACCAGGAACAGTTACTTCGGCTCCGTGTAAAACGACGTCGTACGGCAGATCAAGATGTGGACCGATGATGCCAAGTGGAACTGCTGGGTCAAGAACAATTAAATCGGCACCAACTCGTTTGGCCATTTCATTGACACGCTTGACCATCCACGGGTGCGGCAAAAGTACCGGTTCTTTCGTGCGCTCAATATGAAAAAGTTGCGCTGCATCAAACTCGGCGGTGCCTTCATAAGGACTTGTTAACACCGCAAATGAATCAGGCGGAAGTCGACGCCACCATTCCCAGAGCAATGACTGAATACCACCTATCTTGGGCGGAAAATCATTCGTCACGAGAAGATGTTTCAAGATGCAACCGTTCGAACAGGGATTGAGTCAATCTGCGAATACTCATCTCGTACCGATTCGTCAGCATCAACGGCCAACGACTCAACAAGATCGCGGCGACCTAAACGCACGGCGGCCCACAAGGCATGAAGTCGAAGCATTGGGTCGATATCTCCAAGGTAGCGGCGCAGTACTTGCTCAACAGGACTCATCACAGAATTGTTGACTGCAGAATTGTTCACAGGCGCAATATTTCCCAAAATGATCAGCGCGTTACGACGCAACCAACGGGGGTCACGTTCGGCCAAGTACCAACTACCAAATTTTTCCAGCAAACTTTCATTGGACGAGTTTAAAAGTTCGATCACATCAACAAATGCACCTGGTCCTGCAACTGGGGCGATCCGCGCATGATGGCGGGAATGCAGTCTGACCGTTGGTGGACAACTGGTTTGACAGTCATCACAGCCGTATAGGCGATCCCCCAATGCCACTCGAAACTCGCGTGGAAAAATACCCGACTTTTGTACAAGCCACGCCAAGCAACGGCGCGCATCAATGACCCCGTCGGCAACAATTGCCTGAGTTGGGCATTCATCAAAACAGGCTCGGCATGTTCCGCAGCCGTCAGGTGCTGGTTGCGTCGCTGGTGCCAATACTGCAGTCGTCACGATTGAACCTAGGCTGAAAAAACTGCCAGCACCTGGAAGCAAAATATTAGCGTTCTTGCCGAACCAACCAAGACCAGCGCGATATGCCACTTCGCGATCAACCACATTGTTTTCATCAACAAAAACCACTGCCCGATAACCATCGGCGCGTAACCTCAGGGCGATTTCTTGTAACGCTTGTCGCAGTGGCGTGTAGTGGTCATCTTGCGCGTAGCGCGCGACGCGAGCGACCATTCCTCCAGGATGTTCTGATTGCTCCGAGTGATAACTACGTGCCGCCACAATGATTGAACGCGCTCCCTCGACCGAGGTGTTCGGATCGGTTGAGCGCGATGGATTGCGATACGTAAAACCCATGGTGTCGCTCAGCCCTCGAGCCTTGCGATCGTCAATGGCAACGCGTGCTCGACTCAGAGGCGAGGCATCGGTGACTCCTACCCGGTCGAGACCGAGTTCACGGGCAAACTGCAGGAGGGATTCGAGGTATGCAGGGTCAGTCGTATCGACTGGAGGACTATTTCGCTTAACCCGATGCACGATGACGAAGCGTAGGCACTAAACCAGCCTCGGCGAGGGCACGCATGGCCCGAATTTCTGAGATATCGAACACAACGGCCATGGACTCGGCTCCAACCTGGCACGATTCGTCATTTTCGGTCTCACCCGAGAGCTCTTGAAACAAGAAAGTAACGACGCAATCGGCGCAGGTATCGGTGTCACGCATCACACACGTGCCGCAATCGATCAACGTTGAAGTACTGTCCGGCGCGGCCGGGGAAAGCTGAGTGAGGTGGATTTTGGTACGGCGGGACTGGTTCGGGAAGTTCATAACTGAACCATGCCCAAGGGGTATGGCACAGTGGCCTAGGGGATGGTGCGAGATTCGCCGACACACCGCGAATAGATAAAGGAGTTAAAAAGCCCGCACAGGACGCACGAAGCCCGTGGAGCCCTTGCCGTAGCTGTAGTTCTGACCGCCGGAGTAGAAAAACTGGAGCCACGCGGCGAAGGTGCCGTACTCAGAAGAACTCCAATAGATGTCAGACGAAAAACCACCAACACTTGTCAACGACAAAGTGCCTGAACCGTTGTTATTGCAGATTGGGTTCACAGTGTCGTTAAACGCCCATTTGCATAACACATTCAGTTCATCTTTCGACGGTAAAAACCAGTCAGTTTGGCCCCCTAACGTTAAATCGTTGGCGAGACCTGCAGGAATACCAGAGGTCGGACAGCCACCGACAACGGCGGTTATGTCGGTCGTGTTCTGTTCACCAGTTCCAATCGCCGTTCCATCAGCACCAGGAATCGGCGTCCCGTAACAGCCCCACATACCTGACGGGTCAGTCAAGTCGTCGCCACCGCAGATCCCATCAGACCAACCGGCACACGCCGCCTCTAAATATTGGGCTCCCGGTTCCCGAGTCAGATCCACATAAAACATGATGCCACCACCAGGACCCGTATCACCCACAGCACACGAGCCCCCCGTCGCACACGTCAACGCAACAGTCGTTGTCGTTGACGCAGTAACAATTGTTGTTGTTGTTGTCTCAACAAGCGTTGTTGTTGTCGCAACAAGCGTTGTTGTTGTCGCAACAAGCGTTGTCGCTGGTGCACACGGATCAGCCACTTGCGGCGCCGACACAAGACCACCCAGCAACACCAAAGGCGCCACCACAACCGACAATCGGCCAGCAGACTGACGCACCCAACGCGTCACAACCACACCAGCGATCAATAAGAACAAACCAGCGACCACAACAAACGTAGAACCACCAGTAGCCGGCAAGTTACACATATCAACAGCAAACATCACAAACCGACCTCAAACTTGTCAACGACATAATTCGGGCCAAAGTGACTGATGCCAATCCACACCGTACACAATCCACGAAGCCGGTCGCGCCCCCGGCATGAATCGAACATGTGACCTACGGTTTAGGAAAGCTGTGGTGTTACCAGCGATCGGCGATGAGTTCAGCCGCCATCATGACGGGGAAATGAGTATTGGCACGGGGCAACATCGGGAAGATTGACGCATCACATACACGCAAATTCTTGACGCCATGAACCCGCCCAACTGTGTCGACCACTGCTGTCTCATTTGTTAAATCACCCATGGCACAAGTTCCGGCTGCATGTACGTAATCACCAGTACGCGATTTCAACCAGGTGGCAATCTCATCAGAACTATTGCCGAGTGCTGACAAGGGGGTGCCGACTTCATCAGTAAAGACTTCTGTTGCGATGCGTTTCAAAGCCGGAGAATCAAGCAGATGCCGAGCGACCTCAACACCAACGGTTAACGCCGCGATATCTCGATCATCGTCCAACAAATTGAAATCAATAATTGGATCAACATGCGGATCCTTAGATGCCAACGCAATATGTCCGCGCGAACGCGTCAACATCAAGGCCACACTCAACAATCCGTAGCCCTCAGAACCTTGACCTAGATGATCAATAGGAAGCAGTTGCAAGTCGGCAGGCTCAAACCCCGAGGTAAACCTCGCCAGAGTTGTCACTGCCAATTCGTCAATTGAACAATTCTCTTTGAGTGCAATCGTCAACGGGGCTGATGGATGATCCTGCAAACCTTGGCCGATCCCGGGTCGATCAATTTCGCTACGAAGCAGAATTGCGGGTGAATGAATTGCGCCAGCAGCAACAACGACTTCGGCCGCGGCAATAAACGTGCCATCGGCCAGTACGACTCCAACTGCTTGGTCGTTCTCAATTGCAATGTGATCAACGAGCACGTCGCATACAACTTGTACCTGCGAACGCTGACGAGCTCGATTCAAATAGATGTCAGCGGCAGAAACTCGATGACCATTTTGATTTCGGGTCAACATTGCTGGACCAACATCGCTGCCAACTGCACCAAGTGGATACGGACCACGATGCCACAACCACCCTTCGGTTCGGCAGGCTTCAAAGAGCGCTGCACCTACGCGCGATGAAGCACCAACTTCAGCTTGAGTCAACGGAATTTCAATACGGCGGAAATACGGTTCGACATCACGCCATGACCATCCAACACATCCGAAGTCTCGTTCCCACGAGTCGTAGTCTTCAACTTCGCCCCACAATCCGATCATTGCGTTGACTGCCGACGAACCACCAACTCCGCGGCCACGACCGTATTCACGGCGTTCTTGTCCGACAACACGTTGGGCTAAGAGATCAGGCCACCGCCGACCTGGTTCTTCAAGTGCTGCGAAGAATGAATTCCCGTCGATACCAGCAGGAGTTTCGCCTACAGCAATATCGGGCCCCGCTTCCAACACAAGTATTGACAGGCCACGCATCGACAAACGGTCAGCCAACACGCAACCTGCCGACCCAGCACCAACCACAATGACATCGGGGCGCTGTGAGTCACTCATTGGTGATCTTTGTATCAGAAATCTTCGGGACGATTGGTTGATACAGGCAATTCGGCCGTGTGCGCAGCATCGTTATAACGCACAAGTCGCGAACGGCCTGGGCGCACAATCACGAATTCGGTGATTGACGTGTTCTTCGTATGAATTTCGAAGATTCCGGTACCCGACGTACGCAAAGATTGACGCAACACAGTGTCGACCACACCACCATGACAAAAAATGATTGCGGTCCCACTACCCACTCGTTCAATCAGCGCACGAGTCGCTGTTCCGATACGAATCTGGAATTCGGCAATTGTCTCTCCGCCTGGGAAAGTCACTCCGTACGGATCGTTCTCCCAATCGGGATCACCAAATCGTGCAGTGAATTCGGCGTAAGGCAAACCATCACATTGTGGACCTGGGTCATGCTCGCCGAATTCGGGAAGCACTTCGATTGAGCGACCAGCAAATGCCGGCAACACGATTTCTGCGGTCTCTTGGGCCCTCGGGTATGCACTCGAGATCACAAGATCGGGTGTGAACTCCGACGTCTGCGTCCACCGATCGCGCAAATTCACCGCTTGTTGACGGCCCAGATCGGATAGACCGACACATGAGCGCGGCCCACCCACAACACGATTGACCGTAACTTGTGATTCGCCGTGGCGAACAAAAATTAAACGCGTCATACCGGACTAAGCCAATTTCTCCACGAATGCTTCGAGTTGGCGCAAGTTACGGCATTCATAAGCTCCATCAGTATGAGTGGCGTATTCACCCACGATTGAGTCACCAGTATTCCAATACGACTTCGGTTCAGGATTCAACCAATACACCTGTCGTGCTTTTGAACGAACTTCTTTGATCACCCACGCTTGCGATGCGTGGTAGTTGTTGCGCGCATCACCCAAGAACAACACAGTTGTCTTTGGGCCGATGTCCTTTCCGTATTTGTCCCAGAAAACTTCGAAGGCATGGCCGTAGTCGCTATGACCATCAACCCACACAACATCTGCTTCAGTATTCACCCGATGGATGGCTTCGCTGATGTCGTCGGTGCCTTTAAAGAACTCGGTCACTTCGTCAATTCCATCAATGAAAACGAACGATCGCACTTTAGAGAATTGGCCCTGAATCGCGTAGACCAACATCAAGGTGAAGCGAGCAAACGCGGCGACGCTTCCAGAAATATCGGCCACAACCATGAGTTCGGGTTTTGACGGTCGCGGCTGCTTGAACTTTGGCTCGGCTGGGGTGCCACCGTATGAAAGCGAGTGGCGAACGGTATTGCGAAAATCAAGTGGTCCCTTGCGACCGTGACGACGCTTGCGAGCCAGACGTGCCGCCAACTTGCGCGTCAGCGGATACAACGACTTCTTTAAGGCCTGCATTTCATCACGACTTGCATGCATGAACTCAACATCTTCTGGCAATGGCTTGCGAAGAGTCTTGGCCATCGCCTCTGCACCACGATCGGCTACTAAGCGGCGGCGGATTTCGGCTTCGATTTCTTTTTTGAATTGATCAATACGGCTTTCGTATTCATCTTTTTCGAGGCGCTCTTCAAGTGCGGTCAGTTCGCCGCCAACTTCTTGCTTGCTCGCCTCCATGAGTTTTTGCAGCATGTTGTCGAGATCGAGGTTGCGCAAGGTGCGGTACAGATAATACGTGCCACCCACGGGACGTCCAGGTTCCATACCAGCGAAACGTTGAACCGATTGCTTGGCCAGTGCTCGCATGAGACCTTGATCGCCATTCATTAAGGCTTTCATCAACATCTGGGCGATTTCTTCTGGGGTCAGGCTGTCCATTCCTCCGGATGAGCCCTTGCCTTCGCCTTGCTGTTGCTGCATCTGCTCTTGCATCTCGCGCCACATTTGCTCGAGTTCGTCTTCGGTACCTTCACCGATTTTGTACTCGGGCCCACGCATCGAGAAGTAGACCTCGAAAACAGTCTCGAACGAACGCCAGTGGGCGCTGTTCTTGACCATCGTTGCTCCAAGTGCGTACTTAAACGCGTCACGATCTTCAAGCGGAATGTGTCGCACTGCTTCCATCGCGTCAAGGTTCTCGGTCAACGAAACCGGCAAACCGGCGTTGCGAAGTTCCTGAACGAATCCAGAAAGTAGATCAAGCATGAGCGACAGACAACCGTTCTGGTCAGGTCAAGCCGACAGAAAGTTCTTTGGCGGCTTTGGTGATATCAGACTGATACTTCAGCAAAACGTGCAAGGTTTCTTTAGCCGTTTGTGCATCAATTGAATCAATGTTGAGCAACATCATGGTGCGAGCCCAATCGAGGGTTTCGCTCACGCTCGGTGCCTTCTTCAAATCGAGTTGGCGGATACTGCGCACAATGCGAGCAACCTGATCGGCCAAGTTCTCGGTGATGTCGGGAACCTTTGCCAGAACGATTTCTTTTTCGCGTTCCATTGACGGGTAGTCAACGTGCAAATACAAGCAGCGACGCTTCAAAGCTTCTGACAATTCTCTGGTGTTGTTAGAGGTCAAAAACACCATCGGGATCTGCGTCGCCGTAATGGTTCCGAGTTCAGGAATTGAGACTTGATACTCCGACAAGATTTCGAGCAGCAATGCTTCGGTTTCAACTTCAACACGATCTACTTCGTCAATGAGCAATACGACGGGATCTGGGGCGCTAATTGCTTCGAGAAGCGGACGGGTCAAAAGGAATTCGCGACTGAAGATGTCGTCGTGGACTTCGCTCCATGAATCGCTGTTCCGGTCAGCCTGAATACGAAGCAATTGCTTCTTGTAGTTCCATTCGTACAAGGCCTTTGATTCATCAAGACCTTCGTAACACTGCAAACGAATGAGCCGAGCCCCGAGCATTTCTGCGACGCTCTTGGCCAGTTGGGTCTTACCCGTTCCAGCCGGTCCCTCGACCAAAATTGGCTTTGCCAGGCGATCAGCCAAGAAGGCGACGCCGGCAATGCCATCATCGGCGAGATAGTTGACGTCCTTCAGGCTGTCACGGACCTGCTGAACAGAAGAAAAACGGTGTTCCATGTCGTTCACCCTACAAGTTGGCGCCCAAACTCAAGAATTCAGACGCTCGAATGAGTCAATGTCGCCTATTTCACGCCCTACCCTGTACAACGATGAATAGCGAGGGGACGCAATCAGGGGACGACGCCATCATCGTTGAGCCCACGCCTTCATTTGGTCAGTCAATTCCGTCGACGAGCAATAGTTTGTTGCGAAGTAATGCCGTCGTTGCACTCGGCACCGGCCTCTCGCGACTGACCGGAATGTTGCGAGTGATCGTATTTGGGGTCATCATCGGCCAAACTGCGCTTGCCGATGCCTACGACGGGGCCAACAACTCCCCGAACGCCGTTTATGAACTTCTTCTGGGTGGAGTGTTATCGGCAGCCCTCGTCCCCATGTTCACGCGCATGCTCGAAGATGACGATCGTGATTCCGCAGAAGCCGTCGTTGGAACAGCCATTGTTGCTTTGACATTTATTACTGCAATCGCCGTTTTCTTTGCGCCTTGGGTATTCCGTGTTTTTTCACTCAACCCTGCCGCTGGCATTGACGCCAATCAATTTCGTACCGTCGGAACCGCTCTTACTCGTATCTTTTTGCTGCAAATCTTTTTCTATGGCATCTCAGCGGTCTTGGGTTCATTGCTCAATGCCCAACGTCGCTTTTTCGCTGCAGCATGGTCGCCAGTCTTGGCGAATATTGTCATTATTTGTTCGCTTCTCTACGTACCGATTTTGTTGCATCATCCCAACAACGGAATTCCTCTTGTCGAAGTACTCAATAGCCCTTCATTTCGCTGGCTTCTCGGCTTAGGAGCCACGGGCGGAATCGCCCTACAAGCACTCATACTGTTACCGGCGATTCATCAAGCCGGTTTAAATTTTCGTTTTCGCTTCCGCCCCCGCCATCCGGCGGTGCGTCACCTCATGCGCTTGTCCGGGTGGACTTTCGGTTATGTCATGGCCAATCAAGCAACAGTGATAGTCATCAAGAATCTCGCCGAGCCCGGCAGCGGCGGACAAGACGCGTTCACCAAAGCCACTACTTTCTTCTATTTTCCGCACGGTCTCTTAGCAATGAGCATTGCTACAACGTTTATTCCTGAAATGGCTCGAGCCGTTGCCCACCGTGATCGCGATGCCTTTGTTGAACGCACTGCATTCGGTTTACGGCTCGTCGGGCTCTTGACATTCCCCGCAGCGTTCGCATTTTTAGTGATGTCTCGCCCGATCATTGGAGCGCTCTTACAACACGGAGAATTCAGCGTGAGTGCAAGCATTACAACTTCACGGGCGTTGGCTGGCTTGTCACTAGGTCTCGTCGGTTATTCAATTTACCTCTTTGCATTACGAGGCTTCTACGCGCATCAAGACACTCGAACCCCGTTTTTGATCAACCTCGTTCAGAACGTGTTGAACATTATTTTGGCCTTTGCTCTTGTACGCACATACGGAGTACTCGGACTAGGTGTTGCTTTTGCCGCGTCGTACATCATTGGCGCTATTGTCGCGCTCTACGTTTTGCGGATCAAAGTTCGCACCTTCCCAGTTGGCGAAGTGATCATGAGTTTGGCCCGCATGTTGGCCGCAGCAGCAGTCATGGGAGCAGTTCTCTGGCTCGCCCTGAAACCTGTCGGCGATAACGATGGCTTCGGCGCAGTTCTTAAAATCGTGGTCGGAATATTTATCGGCACATTGGTGTACCTTGGCGCGTTGACACTCTTGCGGGTTCCTGAAGTCAATGGCATCAGATCAGCCAGTCAGCGTTTGATCGCTCAGCGAAACTCAAACTCGCCTGATTCAACGGGGCAATAAAACCAAGGCGTCTCGATGCACGACAACTTGAGGAAATCCATCTTCAAGTTCGGTCGATCGGCGACCAAGTGATTGAACTACTTGAGCACTTGTCATTGAGGTACTGCCGCGGGCAATCGCAACACCATCATGAGAAATGATTTCGACGGTGTCTCCTGCTTCAAAATCTCCGTCAACTTGGGTGACTCCTGCCGGCAGCAGCGACACTGTTCCACGCACCAATATCTGCGAGGCCCCAGCGTCAATATGGACTCGTCCACTGACTTCACTAGCAAAAGCCACCCATAACTGTCGGGCTGAGAGGTTGCGATCGGACCCATGAAATGTGGTGCCGATCAAAGATGTTTGTGCGATAGCACCATTAACAATGTCGTTGAGTACGCCGGCGATATCGGCGCGGGCAATCACCGCACGCACCCCCGACCACGACGCGATACGTGCGGCCGAAAGTTTTGACGCCATTCCACCGCTTCCACGATTTGATGCAGAAGCTCCAGCATCAACACTCATCAATGGGTCACCCTCAAAAACATCGGTGACGAGAGTCGCCGATACATCTGTGCGCGGATCTGACGTATACAGCCCTTCAATATCGGTCAACAAAATGAGAACATCGGCCTTGAGAAGATGCGATAACAATGCCGAAATGTGATCATTATCTCCAAAGCGGATTTCATCGTTGGCGATCGCATCATTTTCGTTGACAACCGGAACACAACCAAGTTCAAGAAGTCGTTCAAGAGTGTCACGGGCATGCAGGTACTGCGTTCGATCAACGAAGTCATGGGGCACGAGCAAAACTTGCGCGGCAACTAAGTCGTGGCTTGCGAACTCGGCGTTATAGACCTCCATCAGTCGACTCTGACCAGCAGCGGCCAATGCCTGCAAAGTTCGCATATCACTTGGACGTTCTTTCATGCCGAGCGCCGAAACTCCAGCCGACACGGCGCCCGATGTCACCAGCACAACTTCATGACCATCGGTTCGTAAGCGGGCAATTTGCCGACAAATATTGGCAATCATGGCGCGATCAATCACGCCGACATCATCGGTGAGTGACGAAGTTCCGATTTTGGCTACAACACGCATCGCGGCAACCTTCACATTTCCGGCGCGTAATCAAATGAAAATTCACCGATCCACACGACATCGCCTGTCACTGCGCCGGCGCGGGCCAACAGTCGCGGCACTCCCAATTTCTTCAAACGCTCTTCGATGTACGACATCGCTTCAGGCGTTGTCACATCGTTGAGGTGAACCGTGCGCTCAGCCTTACGACCATGCACCCTGAATCCACCACTGCCTAATTTCTCAACCCATGAACCCTCAGACTCGGGCTTCAAAATGACGCGGCCTTCGAGAACTGGTATCTCTTGTCGAGCAGAGTGCACAAGTGACGCCAGACGACCGACGAGTTCGCGTAATCCTTGATTCGTGATTGCCGAAATGAGCATGCCGTCCCACTCGTCAACCATTTCTACAGTGGCAGAATCGGTTTTGGTACCGACAATGACCCGTGGACGTTCAAGTAATTGCGGATCATACGACTCGAGTTCACGCAACAAAATGTCGAGTTGTTCTTGGGGTGAAGTGTCGTCAACTGGTGCAAGGTCGATCAAAATGCACAGCACTCGAGCGCGCTCAACGTGACGCAAGAATTGATGCCCAAGACCTTTGCCTTCGGCTGCGCCTTCAATCAACCCAGGAATGTCGGCAACAACAAATTCGGTGACATTGTCGATACGCACAACACCCAAGTTCGGTTCAAGAGTTGTGAACGGATACGCCGCAATCTTGGGTTTGGCCGCGGAGATCACGCTAATGAGCGTGCTCTTACCAGCATTAGGAAATCCCACAAGTGCCACATCGGCGATGAGTTTGAGTTCAAGTTTGAGCCAACGCTCTTCACCCTTTTCGCCTTGCTCGGCAAAACTGGGTGCTTTACGCCGGTTCGCCATGAATCGCGCATTACCGCGTCCACCACGGCCACCGCCCGCAGCGATCCAGCGATCGCCATGATTCGTCAAGTCGGCAAGAACTTCGTCGGTGTACATGTCGCGAATCAAGGTTCCTTCAGGAACACGGACTTCCATGACATCGCCGCGCTTACCATGCAAATCTTTACCCTTGCCATGCACTCCGTTACCGGCAATGCGGTGCGGGTGATCGCGAAACGCCAAAAGCGAGGCCACATTGCGGTCAGCGATTAACCAGACGTCTCCGCCCTGTCCACCATCGCCGCCATTAGGTCCGCCCATGGCTTCGGGACCTTCACGACGAAAGGACACACATCCAGCTCCGCCGTCGCCACCGCGCACATTCAATTGGCATTCGTCAACGAAATGACTCATCAGGACCTCTCACTACTACCCAACCACGATACCCCCGTTGGTTGCCTCACCCCCGACGTATTGTTGTGTCGTGAGCGATGAACCCCAGCAACCGACGTCTCAATCGGCACCACCCGCGGCGCACGTCGACCCCGATATGCAAGAACGAGCCGAACGTTGGGCGAGCACGATGGGCGGTTCTCAGTCTCCCGTAGGCATCACCTTGGCGCACACCGACTCGTGGGCAGGCACAGGCTCAATGCACGGTCATTCTCGGGCCGAACGTGAAGAATCGCTGGAGTCTTCACTCAGTCGCCTCGCCACGCGTTCAAGTGACGCTGGCAATCGAGCCATCCCCGAACAAGCCGATCCTTTACGAACCTGCTTTGAGCGCGATCGAGATCGTATTTTGCATGCCACGGCATTTCGCCGCCTCGCCGGCAAAACCCAAGTATTTGTTTTTCCCGATGACCATCAGCGCACGCGACTCACTCATGCCATCGAAGTCGCTCAAGTTGCGGCATCAATTGCCCGACCGCTTGGCCTCAATGTTACTCTCACCGAGGCCATCGCACTTGGCCACGACTGTGGTCATGGTCCTGGTGGGCATGCCAGCGAAGATGCGCTCGCTCCGTTTATTGACAACGGCTTCGATCATGCGTTGTGGGGAGCCGACGTCACCCTGGTGCCGCTCAACTTGTGTCGCGAAACTCTTGATGGCATCCGCAATCATTCGTGGAGCCGTCCTGCTCCCGCGACGCCCGAGGGTGAAGTGGTCAGTTGGGCCGATCGCATTGCCTATGTATGCCACGACTTTGAAGATGCAGTCGATGCGGGCATCGTGACACCTGATGAACTACCAGCACTCGTGACATCGCGCTGCGGAACCACTCGTTCACAACAACTTGGCACCTTTATTACTTCAATGGTCCGCGCCGCAATGAATAGCGGGCGTATTGGTATGGAACCCGATATCGCCGAGGCTTTGGCTGCATTTCGCAAATTCAATTACGAGCAGGTGTATTTGCGACCAGAGAGTCGACATCAAGCCGATCAAGTCATTGCATTGTTGCGAGCACTCGTCGAGTTCTACACTGCTCAGCCAATTCACTTACCCGAAGCATTACGCGCGACCAACGGATCGAACGAGGCCCAGCGTTCAGCAGTTGAGTACGTCGCCGGAATGACCGATCGCTTCGCGTGTCGTCAAGGCGCAGTTTTGCTTGGATGGAGCGCCGATCAACTCCCTCGTGGCATCGACGTCTAATACAGACGGTTCATGCAAAACGACCGCCCGAAAGCGGTCGTTTGAAAACAAAAGTGTGTCGAAATTATTCGGCTGGAACAACGTCAATCACTCGACGACCCTTGCGGGTTCCGAACTGAACAGTTCCATTCACCAAGGCGAACAATGTGTCGTCGCCGCCACGGCCGACATTCTTGCCAGCATGGAAAGTTGTTCCGCGCTGACGAATAAGAATGGTTCCAGCGGTGATGGAGGTACCGCCGAAGGACTTCACGCCGAGGCGCTGTGCATTGGAGTCGCGGCCGTTACGTGTAGAACCGCCGCCCTTAGTCTTTGACATGGTGTCAGCCTTTCGCGATTGAGGTGATCTCGACCACCTGATAGTGCTGGCGATGCCCGTAGCGACGGCGCTGGTTAGTGCGTCGCTTATAGGTAAAGCCGTTGATCTTGGGACCTGCTGCCGAGCCGACGATGCGACCCGAGACCTTTGATCCGGCGAGTTGAGTAGGTGTGGCAAGCACGGTGTCGCCATC
>Ga0209086_10001676_pt1 | contig 17864 bp, 16 predicted proteins | sample M_130207_XF_Meta_FD_187312 | JGI IMG/M metagenome (GOLD analysis project Ga0209086, IMG submission 187312) | Freshwater microbial communities from Lake Montjoie, Canada to study carbon cycling - M_130207_XF_MetaG (SPAdes) (version 2) | ecosystem: Environmental > Aquatic > Freshwater > Lake... | reverse complement strand
AATGATCAAAACCACCTGGTGTTGTTACCCAATTCGCTGCTGGTCCCCCGACTGGATCGCCACGAAGTGCCAGAATACTTTTAATTTCTGCGCTCTTATATTGCGCGAGAATTTCAACTAACTCTTCTTTTGTCGAACCGACGCAAGTTAGATGCGCGACCGTATTTCTTCCAGTACGTTCGGTTATTTCTTTAGTAATTTGAATTGTGCGATCTCGGGTACTTCCGCCAGCCCCATAAGTTACAGATATAAAATCTGGCGAAATAGATTCCAGAGCCGAGCTGGCCTCCCAAAGGCGCGCCTCACCAGCATCATCCTTTGGCGGAAAGAACTCAATCGAAAATGTCATGCGCTCCATAGCGGCTCAGGCTACCCTTACGACGTGAATTTTTCCGCTACCTCAGACCTTAAAGAGATTCGTAATTTAGTTAATCAAGAGCTCTTTAACTTCGTTTCGGCTGAGAATAAATATCTAAATGAAATTGGATCTGAATTAACACCTGTGGCGGTAGCAATGGAGCGTTTCTTATTGGATAGTGGAAAAAGACTTCGGCCACTCTTTGCATGTATTGGATTTCTCGGAACTGGCACCAGACCAAGTGTTGAAATATTAAGGGCGGCTGCAGCACTGGAATTAATCCATGTCTGTGCGCTCATGCACGATGATGTTATGGATGCATCTGACACAAGACGTGGGGCGCCATCCATTCATAAAGCATTTGAGGCGATACATATCGAAAAAAAGTTGAGTGGACCAGCAGCTCAATTTGGAATTTCTGCTGCTATCTTGCTTGGTGATTTGGCTCTAGTGTGGTCGGCAAAGATGTTGCATCAATCTGGAATATCTGGTGACACGCTAATTAGAGCACTTCCAATGTACGATGAAATGCGCGTTGAATTGATGGCTGGCCAATATTTGGATATATACGAACAAGCTCTCGCCTCTGAATCTGTTGAGAGATCCTTGAAAGTTGCACGTTATAAATCAGGAAAGTACACAATCGAACGACCACTTCATTTTGGTGCTGCACTTGGTGGCGCGAACCAAGAACTTATAAAAACTTATTCAGACTATGGACTTCCACTTGGTGAAGCCTTCCAACTTCGAGATGACATATTGGGGATCTTTGGAAACCCGCAAGAAACCGGGAAACCTGCCGGCGATGATTTGCGTGAAGGAAAGCGCACCGTTCTACTCGCAAAGGTTATGGAGCTCGCCGATTCCAGCCAAAAGGCTGAGATTAATTTGGCACTTGGTAACCAAAATCTAGAATTAACCCAAGTAAATAAGGTGCGTGAAATATTTGAATCAACTGGTGCCCTCTCCCAAGTTGAAAATCTCATCTCTACCCTAACTTCCAGCGCGCAATCAGCCCTTGAACATGGTGAAATTGACCCATTGGCAAAGGTTGCATTGGAGCAACTCCTTACAATTGCCACTCAACGAACCCTTTAAGTATTGGAAGTAAAATGCCAGCTCGGATAAAAGGTCCAACAGATCACGTTGTAATTGTCGGCGCCGGACTCGGTGGCTTAAGTGCAGCGCTACGTCTTGCTGGGGCCGGTCGCAAAGTCACAGTCATAGAGCGCGAGAGCGTTCCAGGTGGTCGCAATGGCTTATTGAGTAAAGATGGTTACTCCTTTGATACTGGACCATCTGTTTTAACGATGCCGGATTTGATTCAAGATGCGCTCTCCTGTGTCGGCGAGAAACTCGAAGATTGGCTCGAACTTCTTCCGCTAAAGCCGTTGTACCGCGCTTTTTATCATGATGGTTCAACCCTTGACGTCCACGCCGAAACTGGGCGCATGCAAGAAGAGATTCGCACCGTTATTGGACCAGATGAGGCTGCAGGTTATGGTCGTTATGTAGATTTCGTAACAAAGCTTTACAAGTATGAGATGAAAGATTTCATCGACCGCAATATTGATTCACCATTCAATTTGTTAACACCAAACTTGGCAAGACTTATTGCTCTTGGCGGTTTTCGCCGACTCGCACCAAAGGTAAATGATTTTCTAAAAGATCCACGAACCCAGAAGGTTTACTCATTCCAAGCGATGTATGCCGGCGTTAGCCCACAACAAGCTCTCGCTATTTATGCTGTTATCGCATATATGGATTCAGTAAATGGCGTCTTCTTCCCTAAGGGTGGCATGCATGCAGTGCCTCGCGCACTTGCTGGTGCCGCTGCAAAACATGGCGTTGAATTTAAATATAATCAAACAGTCACCTCGGTCGAACATTCTGGTGGCCGAGCTCGCGCAGTAATAACAGCGAATGGCGATCGAATCGAATGTGACGCCTTAATTTTGAATCCAGATCTACCAGTTGCTTGGCGCGAATTGTTAGGTCGGACTCCCCCTTCAGTAAAGCGACTCACTTATTCCCCTTCTTGCGTAACACTGCTGATTGGTTCTAATAAGAGTTATGACCGCTTAGCCCATCACAACATCCACTTTGGAAAATCTTGGGATGGCGTATTCGATGAGCTAATTAAGAAGAAAACTCTCATGACTGATCCAAGTTTGCTAGTTACCGTACCAAGCCATGATGATAAAGATTTGGTACCTGCTGGCAAGACTTCTTATTACGTTCTCTTCCCAACCCCAAATCTTTCAGCAGATATCGATTGGAAAGTTCAAGCTCCAAAATATCGTGATCAGATGTTGCGCACTATGGAAGAGCGCGGATATGACGGCTTCGCGGATTCGATTGAGGTCGAACAAATGACAACACCACTCGATTGGAAGAATCAAGGCATGGAACAAGGTGCACCATTTGCCAGCGCCCATACCTTCTTCCAAACTGGACCTTTCCGCCCTAGAAATATTGCAAAGGGATTTGAGAATGTGGTCTTCGCTGGTTCTGGCACTCAACCGGGAGTTGGCGTTCCAATGGTTCTTATTTCTGGCCGACTTGCTGCAGAACGAATTGTTGGACCAATTAAATAGATGGATGAGCTAACTGCAGCTGGTATTACTGACCCCGCGATGCGGGCTTCATATACTGAATGCAAAAGGCTCAATTCTCTTCACGGTAAGACTTATTATTTAGCAACGCTACTTTTACCGCCGGCTAAGCGCCCCTTCGTGCATGCCCTTTATGGTTTTGCTAGATATGCCGATGAAATTGTTGATGATTTAAATTCCAAATTGACCGATGAAGAGAAGGCACTTGAGCTTAAAACTTGGGGCAACCAAGTATTAAAAGATATTGGGAATGGAACAAGTTCGGACCATATTGGTCGCGCTTTAGTAGATACGGTAAAGCGATTTGATATTCCGATTGCGCACTTTGAAGCATTTTTGCACTCAATGACAATGGATTTAACGGTAAGTGAATACGAGACTTTCGAAGACCTAATGGAATACGTATATGGATCAGCATCAGTAATCGGTTTACAGATGGTCCCTATTCTCGGTTCAACTTCACCAGAAGCGCTGGTTGCCGCTGAAAAACTTGGAACCGCATTTCAACTTGCAAACTTTATTCGTGATGTCAGCGAAGATCTTGATCGGGGTCGTATTTATCTACCAATTTCCGAGCTGAAGGCCCATGGAGTGACTCACGAAATGTTGGATGCACGTGTACTTACCCCACAGATTAAGAGCACCTTGCAGGAACAAATTTCTCGAGTTCGACGACTTCAAGCAGAAGCAGCGCCCGGAATTAAATTGCTTTCACCAGAATCACAAGCGTGCATCGAAGCGGCATCCGAGTTGTATTGTGGAATTGTTGACGAAGTGGAGAGAATTGACTTTCAAATTTTTGAAAAACGCGCAAAGACTTCTACTTGGCGTCGAATCAAAGTTGCCGCGCCGGCGCTATTGAGGGCGCGTAGAGCACGTTAGTTTGCTAGGGTATGCCAGAACGGGAGCCGAGTAATTGGCTGAGAGGATCTGAGATTCAGATCGACCGTAGAACCAGTTCGGTAATGCGAATTGGAAGGGAGTTAATCTGTGAATTTAATGGTTACGGTTCTTACTGCTTGGGGATATGAACTCTCATTACTTGAGCTTTTGGCATTTATAACTTCAGTCATTGGAGTTTCACTTGGAGTTTATGGGCCACGAATAACTTGGCCGTGGTGGAGTATTAGCTCTTTGCTATATTCCGCGCTATTTTTTCAATGGAAATATTATGCGAGCGGCTTCTTACAATTTATCTTTATCGCTGGTGCAATTGCCGGCTGGTTTGGCTGGGGACCAAAAGGTGCGATACCTAAACGCTTGACTGCAAAAAGTGCGGCTATTTGGGGGGTTGCATACCTCGTGGCTTGGTTCTCGCTCTATCCAATTCTAAAGAAAATTGGTGCAGCGGCATCCTTGACCGATGCCTTTGGATTTGTCGGAAGTTGTATCGCACAATTCCTAATGGTTCTACAGCGTTATGAAAGTTGGATTATTTGGGTCGTTGTTGATTTGGTTTATACCTACCAATACTGGCATGGTAAACAGTACTTAACAGCAATCCTCTATTTCATCTTTGTTTTAATCGCCGTAGGTGGTTGGAAACGTTGGTTACGTGAATCAGCATCTCAATCAAATTAGGGCCGCACTCCCCGAATTAATTTCTAGGTGCGGAGATTGTGTTGTAATAACTATTGATGGGCCAGCTGGTTCTGGTAAGACAACTCTTGCCCTTACTCTTCTTGAAATGGGACGCGAAATCGATTCGAGTTACACCATTCACATGGATGAGCTTTACGAAGGTTGGGGCTCAACTATGACGCCCACGCTAACTTCAAAGTTGATAACAATTTTAGAGAGCGTTGCGAAGGACGAAAGCGTACTTTTCACCCCATTCAACTGGTTAGAAAATTGTCTGGCTACTCCTATTTCTGTTAAAGCGCCAAAGTATTTAATTATCGAAGGAGTTGGTGCTGGGCAGAGCGCAATTAGAAAATTTGTCTCCCTAGCCATTTGGATCGAAGTGCCAGAAGATGAGGGTTTAGCCAGGGTTCTCGAACGCGACGGCCCCGAAGTTGCCGAATTCATGCCGAGCTTTATCGAGGCCCAGGCGGCACATTTTTCGAAAGAAGATACTAAGAAGAGCGCGGATTACCACTTAAGTGGCCACCACACTGTCTAAGATTTAAGCGTGTCCGACTTAACCGGCGAAATAATTGATAACCGCTACCAGCTAAAACGCGTTGTCGCTTCTGGTGGCATGGCCACGATTTATTATGCCTTTGACCTTCGCTTAGATCGTCCAGTTGCTGTAAAAATTATGCATCCACATTTAGCTAACGATGAAGATTTCGTCGCAAGATTTATCCGAGAAGCAAAAGCAGCCGCAGCGTTAGCCCATCCTAATATTGTTGCGATTCAAGATCAGGGTTGGAATGAAGGTGGAGTTCCAGCCGTCTTTATCGTTATGGAATATATCGAGGGCTTTACGCTGAGAGATGTACTAGTCGATCAAGGCGCTCTTGGCGTTACTGAAAGTTTAAGGTATTTCGCACCGATTATTTCAGCTATGGCTGCCGCGCATAAAAATGGAATCTTGCATCGCGATATCAAACCCGAAAATATTTTGATTTCTAAAGATGGCAGAGTGAAGATTGCTGACTTTGGTTTAGCTAAAGGCGCTGAACTCGGAGCAACGCTTACCGTTGAATCCAGCGTGATTTTAGGAAGCGTCTCTTACCTATCCCCGGAACAAGTTCAACGCGGGGTATCGGATATGCGAAGTGATGTTTACGCACTCGGCATCGTGCTCTTCGAGATGTTGACTGGCAAGAAGCCATTTGATGGCGATAGTCCAATTCAAATTGCATACATGCATGTAAATGAGAATATCCCGGCACCATCCACGCTAAACCCAAGCATTCCCCCAGATCTCGATGAAATAACCTTGAAGGCCACCGCAAATAACGCGGACAAACGTTACAAAGATGCCGGCGCGATGCAGGAACAAATTCTGGGGCTACTAGCAAAGCTTGATCCAAAGCGTCGCCAAATGAGCCTTGAATTAGATATTCCAATTCCAAAAGCCAGGATCGAGAAGAAGAAACGAAGCAAGTTAGAAATATTAAAGAACGTTACAACCCAGATAGATCTAAAGAGGGGCAATGTCATGCGCGAAAATACTAATCCGGCAAGGAAGAAGAGCACGACAAACCAGGTTCAACGAAAACGTAAAGTTTCGGGCCGTGTGAAGCGAAACCGTGTCATCGCACTCCTCATCGTGCTTGTGATAGTTGCCGCAAGTTGGTACAAGATTTCTGGACCTGGTAACAAAATTGTCATACCTTCTCTCGCGGGCATGACCCAGAAACAAGCCTTAGATACGGTCGCCAAACTTGGACTAACTACTGATATCACTCAAAAGGTTTTTAGCGAAGATATCGCCATGGGGAAAGTTATTACATCTGATCCCGCAGGTGGTGGTCGAGTCGCAATTGCTGGAACGGTTCACTTAATTATTTCTAAAGGTAAAGAACGAATTCAAGTACCAGATCTAGCTGGCCTTACCATCGAAGGCGCATCAGCCGCAATTCAAGCAGCCAATTTGAAAGTTGGCAGAGTGGTTGAAAAATTTAGCACAGAACATGAAGCTGGATTATTAATAGATGGAAGCCCAGTGAGTGGTTCAGATGTTCGCAAAGAAAGCACTGTTGATTTCATTATAAGTAAAGGTGCCGAGCAAATTGCTCTTACTAATTTCCAAGGCAAGACTAGTGATGAGGCTTTGAACGAATTAACATCATCTGGATTAGTTGTTAGCAGTAAATATGAATATAGCGATACCGTCGCGATTGGAACTGTAATTTCCCAGACCCCTAGTGATGTATCAACGGTGGCTAAAGGTGAGAAAATTCTTCTAACTATCTCCAAGGGGCCATCAAAGATATTTGTACCAAATGTTTATTCGCTCTCAAAGATGGCGGCTGCGAAAATTCTTGAAGACCTTGGATTCAAGGTTGGATTCAAATATATTGGTAATAAGAAATTAGTTACCAATATTTCACCAAAATCCGGCACAGCAGCGGCTCCGGGTTCGACTGTCACTATTACTTTGGGCTAACTTTTTCTTAGGTATGAGTTAGGGTTTCCCAATGGCCAACCCAATTAAACTTCCAAGATTGGGAGCCCACACCCCCACTTCTGGTGGCATGGCAAAGAGATCGATTGCATATGCCCAAGAAGTTAAGGCCGAAGCGATTCAAGTCTTTGCATCCAATCCTCGTGGTTGGGCGATGCCCGATGCGAACGTCGAAGCAGATAAGTTGTTTCGAGATAAAGCGCTAGAACTAGATATTGAAACTTATGTTCATGCGCCATTTCTTATAAATTTAGGCTCACCGACGGTAGCAACATATGAGAATTCCGTAGCCTCTACCGCCTATTCACTGAAGCGCGCCAAAGAAATTGGTTCTAAAGGGGCAGTTATTCATACTGGTTCCGCAGTTGATGCCAGTCATGTTGATAAGGCTTGGAAGCAAATAAAAAAAGGGATGATGCCGGTTTTAACTAAGTTAACCGATGAAGATCCTTGGCTTTTACTCGAACCAACAGCAGGGCAAGGCCAATCCCTTGTTAAAAAATTAGATGATTTGCTCTATTACTTTGAAGCGCTCGAATGGCATCCAAAGGTTGGTGTTTGTTTAGATACCTGCCACGTTTTTGCCGCCGGTCATGACATTGCAAAGAAGGGCGGAATGACTGAGACTCTAGATTTACTTGTGAAACTAGTTGGCATCGAAAGAATTCAACTCATTCACGCCAATGACTCAATGGATGTGTGCGGTGCGCTTAAAGATCGCCACCAAAATCTTGGAGATGGCGAAATTGGAATCAAGCCATTTGAAGAGCTACTTGCTCACCCAGTGGCGCAGAACGCTCCCTTAATTCTTGAAACTCCTGGAATGGAAGCGAAGCATGGCCAGGAAATTGCTCTGCTTTCTCAAATGCGGGCGAAGATTAAATGAAGGAGAGCAAAGTATTTTCCAGTTTGATGCTCACCTTGGTCGCCGCTATTTGGGGTGGCGCCTTCGCCTCAATGAAGGGAACGTTGGAAAGGCTTGATGTTAATTCATTTTTGGCTTGGCGCTTTGCGATTGCGACGATAGTACTTATTCTGATTAAGCCATCTGTATTGCGTAGATTCAATTTAGATTTTATAAAGAAGGGCGCACTAATTGGTTTATTCCTAGGTAGCGGATATATCTTTCAATCCTTTGGCCTAACGTTAACAACGGTTTCAAATACTGGATTCATCACAGGTCTATATGTCGTCTTCACGCCAGTTGTTGCCGCATTAGCCCTGAAGAAGAACATAACTCGCATCGAATGGTTGGCAGTCTTCATGGCAACCATAGGCCTAGCGCTCCTATCTTTGAAGGGCTTAACTTTTGGACTGGGTGAATTTTTAGTTCTAGTTAGCGCCATATTTTTTGCGCTGCATATTGTTGCCCTTGGTGAATGGTCAAAAGGCCTAGACACCTATGCGCTAACTGTTCTACAACTTGGAACCTGCGCGCTCTTAACTTTTGCCGCCAGCCTTAAGAGCGGATTCAAAGCGCCACCAGATTCCGGGGTTTGGTGGTCCATTATTTACACCGCACTCTTTGCAACAGCCTTGGCATTCATAGTCCAAACTTGGGCACAATCATTTATTAAGCCCTCAAGTGTCGCAGTAATTTTGGCGATGGAAGTTGTCTTTGCTGCCGCATTTGGAATCTGGCTACTTTCAGAGCCACTAACTTTGCGGATTGCACTCGGTGGAATTCTTGTAATGGCCTCAATGTATTTAATTATTTTACTAGATCAACGCAAAACTAAGACGGTTTAAATCGCACCTTCGTGTTGTAGCAACCACTCTTTAACTTCAAGTCCATAGCCGTAATTTCCAAGTGCCCCACCGCTCTTTACAACTCGGTGGCAAGGAACAATCGGTGCGATTAAATTTCTAGCGCATGCAGTTCCAGCGGCTCGGACCGCATTTGGCGATCCTGCGCGATCTGCTAAATCAGAATACGACCAAGTTTTTCCAACTGGAATTTTTCGCATTGCTTTCCAAACCTCTTGCGAGAACTCAGCACCTGATTGGCGAACCTTAATTCCCCCAAGCGCCGTCAAATCTCCAGCAAAGTAGTCAGAGATTAAATCACTAATGATTGGAATATTTTTAACGCTCTTTACTTCGCGTTTAGCGTCAGCTTGATCCATTCGGGCCAGAAGATCTTTGAAGCCTCGAAATCCCGAAGCAAGCAGAATATGTTCATCGCTCACAAGGAACAACTCACCGACTGGTGTCTTATGAGTTGCTTGGAAAAGCATCCGACAAGGCTAATGCGGATTTAGTGATCGCGTAACATTTCTGCAACTAAAAATGCGAGCTCAAGGGATTGAGTGTGGTTCAAACGAGGGTCACAAGCGCTCTCGTAGCGGGTAGCCAAGTCTGATTCCAAGATTTGTTCGCCGCCGCCAACGCATTCTGTTACGTCATCGCCGGTTAGTTCAATGTGGATTCCACCTGGATGCGTTCCTAGAGCTTTATGGACTTCAAAGAAGCCGCGAACTTCATCTAATACATCATCAAATTTACGAGTCTTATAACCACTTGGGGCTTCATAAGTATTTCCGTGCATTGGATCGCAGACCCAGAGAACTTTTGCTCCCGAATCTGTAACAGCCTTAACTAAAGTTGGAAGTTTTTCGCGGATAAGCGCCGCACCCATGCGAGTAATAAAAGTTAGGCGACCCGGTTCATTACTTGGATTTAATTTCTTAATCATTGCTACCGCATCTTCAACCGTGCTCTTTGGTCCGAGCTTGATGCCAATTGGGTTTTGAATCTTTGCAGCGAAATCCATATGTGCGCCATCGAGTTGACGGGTGCGCTCACCAATCCAGAGGAAGTGTGCTGAAACGTCGTAAGGAAGATCTGTACGTGAATCAATTCGAGTAAGTGCTTTCTCGTACTCCAGAATTAGCGCTTCATGTGACGAGTAGAAATCCACAGTCTTAAATGATGATGGATCAACGCCAGCTGATGCCATGAAATCTAGCGAACGACCAATTTCATTAGCCATTTGCTCGTAGCGTGCACCAAAGCGTGGATCATTCGCAAAACCCTTGTTCCATTCATGAACACGACGAATATCTGCAAATCCACCTTGGGTAAATGCGCGAACTAAATTTAGGGTTGAAGAAGATGTGTTGTACACCTGAACTAGACGATCTGGATTTGGGGTACGCGCCTCGAGTGTGAACGCCAAATCATTTACCGCATCTCCGCGATAAGCAGGAAGCGTTATATCTCCACGAGTTTCGTTATCACTGCTTCTTGGCTTAGCAAACTGCCCGGCCATACGCCCTACTTTGATTACTGGAAGGCTGGCGAAATATTGAAGAACTGCCGCCATCTGAAGAATTGTTTTAATGCGATTACGAATTGAATCTGCTGTTGCCGCTTCGAAAGTTTCGGCACAATCGCCACCTTGTAACCAGAATGCTTTACCTTCTTGCGCGATTGCAATCTTCTCTTTAAGGGTGTCGCACTCTCCTGCAAAAACTAACGGTGGCGCTTTACGTAACGTTTCTACCGCCTTCGTAACTTGCGGACCATTAACACCGCCGGGCCATTGTGGTTGTTGGGCTGCCACAAGACCTGGAGTAAATAGCGAATCGATATTCATCATGTCCTTAAGTTTAGAGAGTTAGGGGAAGTTGGTGCTTACCTATTAACCGAAGAAGACCTGCGCTTCAGCGTAAAGATCGGGGGTAACTAACTTCAACTGGGTAGTTGCAGAGGCAAGTGGTACGCGTTCGATTTTGGTTCCATGGAGCGCAACCATCTTGCCGAAATCACCTTCGTGAATGGCAGTAATTGCATGCAAGCCGAAGCGGGTAGCAAGAACACGATCGAAAGCGGTTGGTGAGCCACCACGTTGGATGTGACCAAGTACTGATGTGCGCGCCTCTTTGCCTGTCTTCTCTTCGATCTGACCGGCAAGCCATTCGCCAATTCCTGAAAGCTTTACGTGGCCGAATGAGTCAAGCGTTTGATCCTTAACAACCATGTCGCCATCTTGTGGGATTGCACCTTCGGCAATAACAATGATTGGAGCGTATGAAGATTCGAAACGGGAATTAACCCATTCGCAAACCTTATCGACAGAGAATTTAACTTCTGGAATCAAGATACATGAAGCGCCACCGGCGATACCTGCATGAAGTGCAATCCAGCCAGCATGACGGCCCATAACTTCAACAATAAGTGCACGGTGATGAGATTCGGCAGTTGTATGTAGACGGTCGATTGCTTCAACAGCAATATTTACTGAAGTATCAAAACCAAATGTGTAATCCGTATTATTCAAATCATTATCAATTGTCTTTGGAACTCCGACAACTTTTACGCCAAGTGAATCAAGTTTTGTTGCCACACCAAGTGTGTCTTCGCCACCAATTGCAACCAGGGCATCAATATTCATCTTTGCAAGGTTTTCCTTGATGCGTTCCACACCATTTTCAATCTTAAATGGGTTTGTGCGAGAAGAGCCAAGAATTGTTCCACCGCGAGGCAAGATGCCGCGAGTTGTTTGCATATCCAAAGGCGCTGTTAAGCCTTCAAGTGGACCCTTCCAGCCATCACGGAAGCCGACGAATTCATAGCCGTACTCTTTTACGCCTTTACGAACTACGGCACGAATCACAGCATTTAATCCTGGGCAATCTCCGCCACCTGTTAGGACACCAATACGCATCTTTACTCCCGATTTAATATTTAATAGTGGATGAAAAACTAGTTTCGATTGGAGAAGTCTACCCTCCACCAAGAGGTGGTTAAATCATCCCCTAAAGACTGGAGCGCAAAATTGAGCGAGAAGCCACGATTAGTCGCAGGAATTGATACCTCGACGCAGTCGGTAAAAGTCGTTATTCGAGATGCAATTAGTGGTGAACTAATTCGCGAAGGTAGAGCCCCACATCCTGATGGCAGTGAAGTTGATCCTGCAAAGTGGTGGAGCGCCACTGAAGATGCAATAAAAATGGCGGGTGGTTTTGATGGCATTGAAGCAATCGCAGTTGCGGGTCAACAACATGGAATGGTTGCGCTAGATAAAGCCGGAGAAGTTATTCGCCCGGCGCTACTTTGGAATGACACACGTTCTGCCGTAGAAGCAGCAGAATTAAATAATGAAATGGGTGGCGCCACTGAAATTGCGGGTGCAGTTGGATCAGCCCTCGTAGCAGCATTTACTGTAAGCAAGGTTCGGTGGCTTGCAAAGCACGAGCAGATGAACGCGCAAAGAGTTGCGGCGATTGCGCTGCCACATGATTGGATCTCTTGGAAAATTTCTGGAAGTAACTCAATCGCCGATCTATTTTCTGATCGCGGTGACGCAAGTGGAACTGGATATTTCGACAGCGTAAAAAATGAATACCGCAAAGATATTTTTGCGAAAGCTATTGGATCTAACCAAGAGATAACTTTTCCTAGAATCGTTGAACCTCGAGTTTTTGCCACAAAAACTAAGAGTGGAATTCCAATTGCAGCCGGAACTGGTGATAACGCCGCTGCAGCAATCGGTCTTGGCGCAGAACCTGGTGATGTAGTTGTCTCACTCGGTACAAGTGGAACCGCCTTCGCGGTTTCAAAAACACCAACCCACGATGCCAGTGGTGAGGTCGCCGGCTTTGCAGATGGAACTGGATATTTTCTGCCACTTGTTTGCACCCTAAATGCGGCAAGAATTTTGGATGCCGCAACTCGCATTCTCGGAGTTTCACATGATGAACTTGGCCAACTAGCGCTTAAGGCAAAACCGGGTGCGAATGGTTTAACCCTTCTCCCCTACTTTGAAGGCGAACGCACACCAAATCGTCCTGATGCTACTGGCGTATTTTCTGGAGTGAATCTTTCAAACTCAAATCCTGAAGATTTTGCCCGCGCAATGATTGAAGGAATGCTCTGCGGAATGGCAGATGCAGTTGCCTCACTAGAAAAGTTAGGTGTTGAAGTTAAGCGGATCCTTATTGTTGGGGGCGCTGCAAAGAATCCAGCAATTGGAAAAATTGCATCGGCGCTCTTTGGTCGCGAAGTTTTAATTCCACCACCAGGTGAGTACGTTGCAATTGGCGCAGCAAAACTCGCAGCATGGGCGCTACTCGGAACCGATCGCCCACCACAGTGGAATTTGGGTGAGGTAACGAGTATTAAAGAAGTTCCAACACCTGTAATATTGGTTAAATATCGCAAGCTTCGCGACCAGACTGAAGGTTGGTAAAAATGGCGTTGAAGCCAGAATTCATTCCCTTTCTTGAAGCTCGCAACGCTAGTGGCCTACCAGAAGTTTGGCAGGCACCAGTTGCAACGATTAGAAAGAACCTTGAGAACCGGGCAATTCAATCCGGCGAACCCGAGAAGATATTTGAAGTAATTCATCGTTATATTCCTGGACCAACTTCGGATTTACCACTTCGTATATATCGGCCAATTAAAGGTACGGTATTACCAGCACTAGTTTTCTTCCACGGTGGCGGTTGGGTTTTAAATAATTTAGATAGTTACGAACAGGCGCTGCGTTCGATTGCCAACAAAGGTCAATTCGTAGTTATTGCAGTTAACTATCAGAAGGCTCCAGAATTACCATTCCCGATTCCATTTGATGATTGCTATGCAACTTTGTTGTGGGTAGCCCAGAACGCCGAAAAATTGGGTATTAATGCCAATCAAATTGGAGTTGGCGGTGACAGCGCAGGAGCAAACTTGGCCGCTGGCGTTGCAATCAAAGCCCGCGATACTCGCGATGTAAACCTTGCTTTTCAATTACTTATCTATCCTTGCAACGACAGCGAAATGAAATATGGTTCCGCATATAGCAACGCTGTCGGATACGGTCTTAGTACCCAGGCTATGGAATGGCTCTGGGAACAATATTTATCTAAGAAATCCGATGCAAAAAACCCTTATGCAGTCCCCGCGACAGCAAAAGATTTCCGAGGATTAGCGCCAGCAATAATAACTACCGCCGAATTCGATCCATTATTAGATGATGGCTACAACTACGCCGAACTCTTGCGAAAATCTGGCGTACCAACTGTTTATCGCGAATATGACGGAGTTATTCACGGATATTTCACTCTTGCTGGAATCACCCCTGAAGCAGAAGTGCTACAGCAATTTGTGAGCAATGAAATTAATGCCATACTTCGCTAATGTCGCGGCGTAATTGGTTTCTATTTTTATTTGTCGGACTCATTTGGGGAATTCCATATCTTCTAATTAAAGTTGCAGTTGAAGAACTTTCACCTCCAGTTATTGTTTTCTCTAGAGTCGCAATTGGCGCCGCAATTTTGATTCCGATTGCGATGAAGCGTGGCTCTTTGATGCCGGCAATTAAAGCTTGGAGATATGTAATCCCATACGCCATTGGAGAAATGGTTGGACCGTGGATTTTGATCACAGCCGCAGAACAGAAGATGACATCAGGACTTGCGGGTTTACTTGTTGCCACAGTCCCGATTTGGTCAACAATATTGGCCTCAATTAATGGCGATAAAACCGTCTGGCATCACAAACGGTTATTAGGTCTTTTAATTGGTTTTATCGGAATAGTTTTAGTTGTCGGAATCGAAAGTTTTTCGGGTCGTCATTCCATCGTCGCAATATTTATGATCCTAATTTCCGCAATGGGATATGCCTGGGCAGTCACCATGGTTAGCGCGAAGATTCCACACATTGAGCCAATTTCCATAAATGGCCTAGCAATGTTATTTACCGCAGTTGTTTATCTGCCTCTTGCGATAATTACTGCTCCAGTTCATGCGCCTTCAACTAAAGTTCTTGGGACTGTTCTGGCGCTTGGCTTTTTTCCAACTGCACTCGCCTTTATTCTCTTCTTCCAACTCATCAAAGATATCGGTACCGCGCGTGGTTCACTCGTGACTTATTTGAATACCGCATTTGCAGTTCTCTTAGGTGTAATCATTTTAAATGAGCCGTTTACTCTCGGAATCGCTCTTGGCCTACCACTGGTTCTGCTTGGTTCTTACTTTGCTGGGCGCAAAGGCGTTACTTCCGTTCAATAAATCCTAACTTTGTAAGTGCTTTGGCATCACGTTGCCATTCCTTACTTACCTTTACGTGCAGGCCTAAATAAACTTTTGCACCTAAAAATGTTTCAACTGAGCCTCTGGCGCGAATTCCAATATCTTTCAACCTTGAACCTTGCGGTCCAATAACAATAGATTTTTGACTATCGCGTTCCACATGCAAGGTGGCATGAATATCAAAGAATTCCTTACCTTCGCGCTTCGCCATCTCATCGATCGTAACAACTATGGAATGCGGAACCTCTTCATAAAGATTTTCGATAGCGGCTTCCCGAATAAGTTCGGTAATTGTCATCTCTGATGCTTGATCTGTTGTTACATCCTCGGGATAAAGTGATGGTGATTCTGGAAGCTTCTCGGCTAACAGGCTAAGTAATAGATCTGTCTGATCTTCATTCTTTGCTGAAATTGGAACTATCTCGGCCACAGTTAGGCCAACTCTCGCCGCAAATTCTCCGACTTCAACCAACTTGGCCAAGAGAGTTTCCTGCTTAACGCTATCCGTCTTAGTCACTGCTATTAGCACTCGTCGTTGATTTATAACTTGGCGAGCGATGTATTCATCGCCTTGCCCGATCTCTTCATCAGCCGGCAAACAGATTAAAACTGCATCTACCGATTGCAGATTCTCAGAGACCATCGCATTTAATCGTGAGCCAAGCAAAGTCTTAGGTTTATGAATCCCTGGGGTATCAACGACAATCATTTGAAAATCTGGTTTAGAAATAATTCCGCGAATTGGATTTCTAGTGGTATTTGGATGCTTTGACGTAATAACAATTTTGCGCCCAACTAGCGCATTAACAAGAGTGGATTTGCCCACATTTGGTCGGCCAATAATGGCGACAAAGCCGGCTTTATGTTCAACACTCATGTCGTAATTCTCTCACTTAATGCTTATTGGCTTCACCAATTCCATTACTTCAGATACCGATGAAACTAATTCTGCTACCCGTTCTGCAATCAAACGATGGCAACCCTCGCTTGTTGGTGAATTAATCGGGCCAGGCAATGCCATAACTGGGCGAAATATTTCCGCAGCTTCACGCGCCGTCCGAAGCGAACCACTTCTAAAAGCCGCCTCCACCACAACTGTCGCTTTTGATAGCGCTGCTATTAAACGATTACGAGTCAAAAATCTATGAGGAATTGCCGAAACATCAGGCATGACCTCTGAAATAAGTAGACCGCTCTCACTTATTTCGAAAAACAACTTCTCATGCACCGCTGGGTAATTCTTATTAAATCCCCCACCAAGAACCGCAACGGTAATTCCTTCACCAACTAAACAACCCTTATGTGCCGCAGCATCAATTCCGATTGCCCCACCACTGACGACGGCCCATTCGTGATCCGCAACTCCAACCCCAAAATCCCCTGCGATGCGAACTCCATACTGTGTTGGATTTCTTGTTCCTACTATTGAAATTGAGTTAGCCAAGCTTGGTAAATACTCCCGCTGGCCTTTAATTAGGAGCGCAATCGGTGGCGCCGCTAAATCATTTAGTGAAATCGGCCAGTCGGTATCTTCCGGAGTAAGAATAAACGCGCCAGCTTTTGTAATTTCATCTAGAACCTCTTCTCCAGAACTCTGCTTTAGCCGTTCTCTAATCTTGCCTGCAGCGCTGTATTCCCCAGCAATTAATCGATCTCGCACTTCGATAGCACCGAATTTTGAAATCTCTTCATACCAAGGAACCGAGCCACCTTCGATTGCTGCAAATAGTTGGGCTCGCGCAAGAGTATTGATCATGCGAGAAGCTCCATGCCTTCTCTTAAACGAAAGGCTGCTTCGACATCATCACGATTTGGAATCGTGTGGCCATTTGAATCTGCGATACTCCAAGAAATCCTTAACACCTTATGAAAACCACGGGCGCTAAGGCGTTCATTATCTAATTCGGTATGAAGGAAATTCATCCCCAATTTCTCCGCTCTAAATCGCTTTCTAAGCTGACTTGGCGGAATCTGCGAATTCAATTTCCAAGCGCAGTCCGAGAATCTTAAATCCGCCATTGCTCGTGCCTCAATCACTCGTCGTCGCACAATTTCACTTGATTCTCCGAGTTGATCACTTGCCATTTCAATTCGGCTTGGTGAATCCACGAAGACACGAATATCAATTCGATCTAAGAGTGGACCCGATAGTCGTTGTAAATATCTACGAATTGCTAGCTGGGTACATGTACAACTTCTTCCGCGGCCGCTAAATCGACCACAAGGGCAAGGGTTGGCCGCTAGTACCAACATAAATCTTGCAGGATATGTAACAGAGCCAACTGCTCTTGAGATTGTTACGTTTCCAGATTCAAGTGGTTGACGGAGTGAATCTAATACTCCTCGTGCGCATTCGGGGGCTTCATCGATAAAGAGAACGCCCTCATGCGCAAGAGATGTCGCACCAGGGCGAATTGCATGTGCGCCACCACCAATCATCGCTGGCGCAGTTGTTGTGTGATGGGGCGCGACAAATGGTGGCAACTTCGAAAGCAATTCGCGATCCAATAGCGTTCCTGCAATTGAATGAATTGCCGTGACTTCCAATATTGATTCTTCAGTAAGCGGTGGAAGTATCGAGGGGATTCGCTCGGCCAACATTGTCTTTCCAGTTCCCGGTGGACCTATAAAAAGAAGATGGTGGCCACCGATAGCCGCTATCTCTAGCGCTCGACGTGCTCCAACTTGTCCTGCAACATCACATAAATCCAAGAAGTAATCGGAATCAGTCGCGGTTATAGCTTCTGGAGATTCCGGCACTTCTCCACTTCGCAAATAATTAAGGGCGTCAGTCA
>Ga0209086_10001674_pt1 | contig 17871 bp, 7 predicted proteins | sample M_130207_XF_Meta_FD_187312 | JGI IMG/M metagenome (GOLD analysis project Ga0209086, IMG submission 187312) | Freshwater microbial communities from Lake Montjoie, Canada to study carbon cycling - M_130207_XF_MetaG (SPAdes) (version 2) | ecosystem: Environmental > Aquatic > Freshwater > Lake... | reverse complement strand
CTCCCTCAATCCAGAGGGCAGACCAGCCCGCAGGTACGCCCTCTTTGGGTACTTTTGCTTCAGTAAATACAGCAATATCTGGTGCAATTTCCTCAGCCGCCCAATCCCAAAGTGCGGGTAGTTTGGCTCTAGGTGCAACCGCCTGTTTCATGTTCCATGTAGCGACTCGCAAGAGGTTCTCCTCCCTTTTCTTGCCCAGGTGAGCTTAAGAAGACTGATTGAAGTTCTGTGTCTCAGATACCCATCTTTGCTCGTGTGCGTGGAGGTATACGCGAGTACAGCGTGTTGTAATTCTGCAGTAGCACTGCGTATTTCTGTTGTTCCTCTTTTACTGAAGTGGCGGTCTCTGCCAAATCATCGATACGTTCTGAGAGTCTTTTCGTGTTCCCATAAAACGAGATCTCGAAGGCCCATAAGACGAAGCAGCGGTAATGCGACCCTCGCAGACCCGGTGCGTCGCAAAAACTATCTGATCCTCCCCAGCCCGCGCAAGACCGCTACCCACAGGGTTGTTCACTGATTTTCGCTCTCCACAGCGATATCAAGAGGCTTGCACTCTCGCGATCGAAGCCTGGTCACAAGGACTATTACCAAAACCACGACTAAGACTCAGGCAAGCGAGCAATTCTTGCAAGCACGAAATGTCCGAGCATCTCGTTTTGGATCCCCCGCAGCGACCGGATGCGAAGGTATGACATCTTCTGATCTGGAGGAATCAGAGGAAATTGCCTACAGAAGCGCCTAGTAACTACCAAGCAATTTCCATCCGATTCAGGCAATACTCACCCCATGAAACCGAACCATCTACCTCGTGAGGTCGCTAGGCAACTTGGCCCCTATTACGTCTATGCCCTCGTTGACCCTCGCAATGACACCATCTTTTATGTAGGCAAGGGCACTGGCGCCCGCCTTCTCGCTCACGGTAAAGCCGCAGATCTCACAGCGCCTGGTACAGGCCAAACTGCAAAGCAGCGGCTCATTCGAGAGATCCGCTCCACGGGCTTTGAGCCACGCATAGATGTCATACGTCACGGCCTCACTGAGGCTCAGGCTCTCCTCGTGGAGGCATCGCTTATCGACTCACTCGGAAACCTCACGAATATCGTCGCAGGGCATGGTGCCGGAGTCGGAAGAAGACCGTTAGACGAATATACGCAACGCTACGGAGCACGACTTGTCTCGCCGAACGCCCCGCCTGTTCTGCTCGTGCGCCTCGGAGAATGGACGGATCGGGACATGACCATGCAGCGCGGATATAAGCGCAGAGGGCACGGCTATCGAACGGGGATGACTGACCGAGAACTCCTTGACTCAACACGCGGATGGTGGCGCGTTAGCCCGGCGAGTGTTGAGCGTAAGGGCATTGAGCATGCTGCTGCGGTGCACGAGGGAATAACGCGCGCCGTCATGACAATTGGCAAGTGGCATCAGCGAACAGACGGCCGTAGAGCTTTCGACGCAGAACTGATAACGAGCGGAGTGCTTCACAAGGCATGGGTTGGAGCGCACGGCAAACGCGTCGTGCTCCCAACTGGAGCGCAAAGCCCGGTAATTTACTGGCCTTTTAAATAGTAAAACCCTCATCATCGCGACCCAAGCGTTTTACCGCCGCTCATAGAGCCATCCCGTTACGAGCTACCAGGTAAGGGATCACTAGCAATTCCTTCGTTGAGGCCCAATCGAGCATTAACGCTGCAGCATCGATCGAGGGCCAATCACGCGGCACGGGTGCTCCGGAAATCTCCTCGAGAATCTCAGCGAACTCGTCAGCCTGCGCATCGTCGCCTGCAGATCTAAATGGAGCAAGACCAAACTGAAGGCGCCCCGACGATGGGTTTAGGTTGAGCGCCGAGCCTCCCGAGGCGGGCTGATATTTCCGATGATGTTTTGAATCCAGAATCCGATATCCATACTCATCAGAAAGAACATCAAGCCCGTCACGAAGTTCACGGACCGCTGGGCGCGCCAAGGCGAATTGCTCAGCGAGTGGAGTCACGTTCTCCGACACTGAGCCGCCGACAGCCGAAACCCAAGATGGCGAGAACGCAACCCGCGGAGCCAACATCTCCATTCCCGATGGTGAACGGAAGTAGTCAACCTCAATACCAAGTAGTGAGAGGCGTGGGCCTTCCGCGAGATAGCTCATAACCCTTCGCGTTCGCTCGCCCATCGTGCGCCCAACGTAGATGAACACGAACTCGCCGCTATCTATGGACTCCTCAACACCGCGAGCAAACTTTGTTGCGTCGAACGGCCGCTCATCGACAACCGCCAAGTGTTTCTCCACACGCTCAGCAAGTGACTCTTTGAACCCTGGTCTCCCTTTTTGACACGCGCTCTCAATTCCGGCGTAATCCGTTCTCCTCCAAATGCTGCTTCCATAATCGAGCATCTGCGCTACAACTTTGCGGACATCTGCCGACTCGGTGCCGCGTTTGAATTCGATAATCACAAGCCGTCCAGATGCATCGGCTGCGAGCAAATCAATAGGCCCATGCCCAAGATTGACCTCAGTTCCAAGCGGCGCTAACGGGCCAAGCCCAATCTGCTCAGTTGGAAGAACATGTGGCTGCGCCGCAATTGCCGAGTGTAACGAAGCTTCATCATCAAATCGTGAGGCGTGTCCGACAACGAGCTCACCATCGTTACGGAAAATAACTCGCCGACCTAACTCAGTCATTGCTCATCCTCTTTCTAGGAGCCAATGTCGTAGCCACTCCGACCTTCGCGACAATAATCTGATCGCTACAATATTTTTCTTCTTAAATTACTGAGAATGTCTAGGGCTTAAGTGGGGGGACTAATTCCTAATTTCGATATCTCGACGACCTTCTTGGTTCAAGACTTGATAGTTTTCCAATCGGATGCCGGCAAATTAAGGATTCGAGTCAGTGGCTTGTTGGATGAGGTTTTTGCGTCCGAGATGCGATCCTTCCAGCCCGCAACGACGTCAACCGCAGAGTGCGTCAAGTGTTCTCTAAAGTCTGGATGCGTCGCCCTGGTAACCGAATGGAGTTGCCAACGGCCACTCGCCTGAGAAGCCTCTGCTGCTCTAAATTCATTATTCGTGATGTAAATGGCCGATGTTAAATGCGAGCCAGTCCCCTTAACTTCGATTTCATGCATGACATCACGGGAATTCTGGCCCGCAGCAAGGTCATAGCCGATTCCGCGCATGCTCGATACGTCGGCGATGGCATAACCATCCTTCATCCACTTATCTTTCACTGTCACCATGGCAGCAAGTTCAATATCGCGGATTGCCTCGTACCGAACGGTCGCTGATTTCATGTAATCGAGCATTGGCTTGATCGGCCCGGTGTTCAATTTTTTCAATTCAGCCGAGAGGTCAAAAAGATCTGAGTTGGGTGTGTTAAAAATTTCCATAGGCAGCGCGCATGCTGCAGCCATACAGAAAGAGTCGTGCTCGCGCAGGGGCAATATCCCCCCTGCCATCTTTAGTGGAGTGACGTTCATTAATGCGGGCACGAATTTTCTGGCAGTTTTGACATGGACAGGCTCGGTAAATTTGACGAGCGGTAGGCAATAAGCACCATGAATGAATGCTCCGATGCTGCTTGGGTAGGAACACTTCGCAACAACCCACCAGACACCGACAATGTGCGCACCGGAGCGCATCTCCAACGGGTCCGGGACTGCATTTTGGTTAACATCCATAGAGCGAGTGCGCAGTACGAATACAAAGTCTCCAACAGCAACATCTCTGATCGTGTTCCCAGTACGAGTTTGAGCACCTGAGCCAATCTCTGCCTGAGTTGTCTGACCAGGCGTCGAGTCGAGATCCGGCCCTTCAATGCCTATGGCTGGGCTATCCCACGGATAAAACACCAGGGGATCAGACTCCATGAAGACTTGGTAAGGCCCGGGAACCGATAGGCCTGGATTAAAGCGAGCAAGCCAAGAACTACGCGCTACCTCGATAGGCGCTGCTCCTATATCTCTCAGCCGCCTATCACCACTTTGACTCCCGTACCATCCCGCCTCTCCGAGTCTTGTCTCAACTTCGCTAGCAACTACTCCGCTAATTAGTAGGTCAATCCACTCAGGTCGTTCACTTGGAAAATCTTCCCAGCCGGGCAGAACAAGTTTCTTATCTGTTCCGAATTCTCGTCGCCATCTTCCCTCACCTTGTAGGCCCTTCACTGCGTTCTCTACCTTCGTCATACAATCTCCTTTGGTTTTGGGGTAATTGCCATCCAGCAGATGAGGCGGACTTCTTCTGAGCTCACCGTGGGAAGCGGCTCGATCGGCTCAGGCGGCTGCAGCCCTAAATCATCGATCAATGCGACCAAAGCATTTACACGCTCTTTTGCAGGGGATTCTGCGCGCACGATTGATCGCACTTGATCAACGATTGTCTTGTCCCATCTTGCGTTCAGGCAACCAAGGAGGCGCATCAACTCATCGTTGCTTCGCCCTCCTGGGTTCTCTTGAATCAACTCAGAGGCCTCTCGCATCGCCTTCTCGAGCTGGGGCTGCATTGCAGCAGGATCAGTTAAGCGAGTCCACCCCGAATAAATGTCTTTATGGGCAATCTCCCACGCATCGAATACCCCAACCGCCGCACCCTCTGGCATGTACTGCTCGACAGTCTCAGAGCGCGGGTCTGATGCAATTAGCGAGCGCAGAGTGTCATCCAATACCCACGGCGATTCATCTGGAGTTCCCGCCGCACGCACATAGGGCTTCCATGTCTCTCTATCGGCAACGACAAACCGGAACCATGGTTTCGGGTGATTACCAATACGAGCGCAGAATACCCAACCCGCTTCGCGCACTGCATCTGAGATGACGCCACTACCGGACCCAAACGGAAGATCCAGAACACGCTTCTTAGTTGCTGCAACCTCAAGAGCTTTCTGTAGGCGCCGGCGATACTCCTCGCCGGAGAGCGCGAGATTCCCACCACGCGCTTCGAGTACCGAGACATTCTCATCAAAAATCGCGTCAATCTGCTTTCTCGTGTCATCCCATGCATCATCTGCTTCTTTGACAGCATCAGAGAGCGCGACACTGTGCGTCGGGTCTGAAATCTGGCCTGGTATTACTTCGCCCGTTCCAATTGCAGCGTTTGCATAGGCGATTTTGCGCTGGAGAGTTGCCTCAAGTTTGAGCAGTTCCTCTAAATGCTTGGCCGGGAAGTAGCAGTGAACATCCACATAGCGATGCTCAGAGAAAAGCCTGTCTATGCGGCCGTGACGCTGGACAAGACGCATCGGATTCCATGGCAAATCAACCGAGACAACCTGCCCCGCCTGCTGGAGATTGACACCCTCTGCCAATACATCTGTAGCAAAGAGCACGTCATAGAGATCCTCATCCGTGGCCTCGCCGTTCACGCGAAGGCCCGCAGTCTTGGGAGCAAAATGAGCGACGACCCGAGCACGCTCATCTTGTGAGATTCCACTCTTAGAGCCTGCAACTGCTTCCGGGATCCTGCCTTTGTAATCGGATAAAGGCGAACCGTCCGGCGCTTCGTCGATTGCTCGAACAACGCGCTCGCGCAGATCATGGATCGTGTCTCTATATGTGGAGAAGACAACAACCTTACGGCGGTCACCCTCCGATATCCCATGCTCTGATGGGCGGCGGGCCTCGGTCGCAATCTCTGTCAGCACCTCTACCAGTCGATCAGCCTTCGGGTCACGCCCCTCATGCGCGGTACGCGCAAGGGCAATGAGCCTCTCTAGCAATGCGAGATCAAGCTCTAAACGACTACGCAATGCATCTACGTCGTAGCCAACTGTTGACTCAATATCTGCGGCCTTCTCGCTATCGAGTGAGGCGATGTAGTCATCAATGTCTTCGTCGCCGTTACCAAAGTCTGTTAAGAGTTTGCCCGCAAGGAGATGCCCACCCTCTAAGCCCGCTAGGAACGTGGAGTGTGACTCGTGTATGCGCTGCAAGGTATTCATTAGCGCAACATTGGAGGACTCAAGACGCTTAAGCAGTGCAGACTCGAGCAGCGCACTACTTGCAACCTGGCGCCTCTCTAAATCCTCGTCCGTAGCGAAGATCGAGGGCACGTAGCGCACCATCGAGAGGCGATCCGCGTCGCTACAGCGATCAATGAGTCTCTGGCGCATCGGAACAGGAGGATCGGCATCAGCCTGAGCATCACCCAATGCATAGAGCACCGCTTCAAGTAGCGCGTCGCCAGAGGCGTTGAGGGCATAGTCGACGCGGTGGAGGCGAGGGGTAGGAAAGACAATCGGAACCTGCTTGCCATCAGGGCCTTTGATCATGTCCCCGGAGTATTGCTCCTTTATGAACTTACGTGTGCGGCGAACAGCAACCTGATCCATGAGATCAAAGAGGTGCTCTGGCGATAGGGACTCTGGATCCTGGCGCTTGGCTTGCCTTATGTACTCAGTAATTGACGGAATACCAAGCGATGCGAACTGTGCTTGGTTCTTTACAAAGTAAGAGATGAGTGCCTGAAGATCATCTAGGCCGTTATTAACCGGAGTTGCAGTAAGCAGGACTACCTTCTTCGCATACTTGCCACCGCGTAGCAATTTTTCAATGGCCTCTGAGCGCTGCGCAGCAAGATTACGAAAGTTATGCGCCTCGTCAATCACAACAAGTGCGTAGTGATCTAACGCAGCATCGGTTACCTCAGGTTTGCGCCCAATCCGCAGATCGTCATAACTGACAACCGCCACTCGATCATTGAACAGGTCATGCTTCTTTAAGAATGGCTCCCACATCGACTCTTTCAAGGCCGCGGGCACCACAACTAGTACCTGCTGACGCTGTATGCGCACCGCACGGTGGATGATCTCACCCGCCAAGTAGGTCTTACCGAGACCAACCTCATCGCAGACAAGCACTCCGCCGAGTTCATCCATGATGCGCATCGCGCGCTTCACGCCATCCTTACCAAAAGCAGGCAGATCAAGCCCGAAGCGAGCGTTGGGATCTTCTTCGTATCCCTTCCCATAAAGCTCGTGGAGCATGCGCATAAAAACAACCCACGGCGAGTGCGCCTCCCACCGAGCACCGTAGAAACCTGCGAGATCAAAATCCTCTGAGGCATCCCAGAGCTCATCGAACCAGTCGATTACTTTTTTCGAATATTCGCTAGACGGGTAACCGAGATTCAGTTCTCGATTTTTGGTCAAGCCTGCATAAGTGAGATTCGACGAGCCTGCAAGCACCCATGGCATCGTCGGGTGGTTAGCGATGAATGCCTTACCGTGGAGGAATCCTTTCGTGAAGCGACGCACCTCGACTACACGCTCTCCAGCCTCGCCAGCGCGTTCGAGCCAAGCCACTAGGCGACGGGCCTCTGTATCTGCCGGTAATGTAAAGCCAACTAAATCGCGCTCGCGCGACAAGCCATCGAGCATTACATCGCCAAGGTTCCCTCCGTCGATGGACGCTTTCTCAGGTGCGTGAAACGGCTCCGCACCGAGCAGGATGCGCACCCCTGGAGCCTGCTCGACCTCATCGGCCAGGAGAGCGAAACCGGCTGGATTGAGGTACGCAGTCGCTAAATCAATCTTCGGCGCAGATCTGTATTCCTCACGAAGATGCGAGAAAAGAAGGTTCACTGCATCCGCGACTGTCTCTCCTGTATCAGGCCGGTTGGTCGCAAAAACGACGGGCCAAGTAGGTGTAGCCATTACTTAACCTCAATCTTCTCGAAGTAACCAAGCACGCGCTCAAGGCGAGGCTTGTAATCCCAACCACGATGGAAAGTCTCAAAAACATGTGTCAACTGCTTAGCCGAGAGGCCATAGAGAGAAGCAACAAGCGCATCTAACTCTGCTTCTAACTCGCTTTGCTCCTCGGGAGTCTTGACAGAACCAACCGGGACACCAACTTCTTTCGCCCAATCGGCGAAACGTTCATCACGCGCAGCAAGGCGGCCAGCAATATTGACGACTCGCACGCGTCGCGGATCGTCAGTGCTCGGGCGAGGTACCGGCATTGGGTTGAGGGCCTCAAATGTCATGTGTAACTCGATTACTCGCCTCGTATAGAAATCGAAAATATGGCTGCTAAGCACGCCCAGCAAGTACGACTCATCACTAATCTCGCCAGATACGCGCACTAAGTAAGGTGCGGGATGCACCAGCACCACTCCCGGAGGGACGAGGCAGCAGATCATCGTGCGACTATCAGTACCTCTGCATACATCGCGGAAGGCAATCCTTGCGCGCGACATAGGAAGATCCGCGAGAGAGTTGATACCGAGGCCTCTGAAAGCAGAGCGCGCTTGACTCGCAGAGTTCATTGTTTTGGCAAGAATATGATCCGTTGCCGCCTTCCCCGCATACCCGTATGGTGGCCCAAAGTCTGAATTCCAGAGATTGAAAGATGAGCCTGTAAATACCGGGATGGGGCCTGCGGGAGTCTCTAAGTCTGTGTCAAATAACGCCCGATCCTGTGTGGTATGAAGCTCTGTACAAGGTCGAAACTCGAAGCCACCCGTCTCGCTAAAGGCTGGGGATTTCCGCATTTGGCGAAATACCTCGCCTGACATTCGATCTGGGATCAACGGGAATGCTGCTGTTCCCGTCCATGTCTCGAACTCGCCTGAAGGGACAGAGACCAAGTCATTGCGCCCCGCAATGAATGCTGCGTGAGAGTGGAACGGGCCAACAAAGTTTACGTTCGTGCCCGTGCCACCGCGTCGGGTAACGATAAACGCTGTCGAGTATTGGCCGTGAACATTTGCGAATACCCAGTGGCCTGTATTTACGGTAATCACTACATGGGTGAACTCGCCATTTGCGAGCACTTCTCTGCGCCACTTCTCTGTTCCTGCTCCGCTCAATGCGCCGCGCGGCATTACATTGCCGATCAGCGCACCATCCCGGCCAAGCATCCAGTTGCGCCAAGCAAATGCTTTATATAGATCGAGGTCCCCTGCTCCGATTCCCGGGTATGGACCTGCTGCAATAACTTTGCGAGCGTCGTTACTTGCAGTGATGTCGGCCTCGTAATCTGAGACAAGGTCTGGGCGCTCCGCTTTCAGGCTTTTGATCTTGGCCGTACGTTGCGCCATGGGCATAGAGCGCAGACCCGCGAACCTCAGCCCCCACCACTGGTGCTCCTCGACTTTAAGTTTCTCCCATGGCGGGTTACCTACCAGCACGTCGAAGCCTGGGTTATCTCTTAGAAATACCTCCGGGAATAACACCGGCATATGTCCGGGCTGGAGCGGCTTGAGCACACTCTGCGCTTCATCGCTTCCGGCTTTCTCAGCCATCTTCATCGGGTCTACCCCATCGACAAGGTCTTTACGCCCAATTCGCGTGAGCACCGCGGCATCGAAGAGCAGCTTGGCTGTCTGCGCCTCTTCGCGTGCTTTCTTTACAGCGCGTGATGCTGCCTGTGCTTCCTTGCGATCTATCTCGGCCAATCGCGATACATCAACAAGCACCGTTCGCGCACGATCTAGCGCATCTTTGATGGGGTCATCGAAGATCGTGAGTTGACCCTTGCGCATCGGTACGAGGACATCGAGTGCCTCATCTACCGTACCTATACCGGTGAGGCTATTCGCACAAACCAGATTGTGGTCGAGGCTCGACATAGGTAGGCCGCGCACGAAGGTATGTATCCAGATGGATACGCGAGCGAGTTCGACAGAGATTGGGTTGATGTCGAGACCGTAAATACAGCGGCGAGCGATCTGTCGGCGTAGCAGCGAAGAACGCTCAGGCTCCGGAGCATCGGGGCCGGATGCATCGCGTGCTGCGTCCTCTAAGAGTTGGAGTTCGAGGTTCACCCCTGGCACGGGATACTCCTCCAAGAAAGATGCCATTGCCTGCTCGCAATGGTCAATCGCAGCGGTGAGAAAATGGCCTGAACCCATCGCAAGATCTGCGATGCGAAAATCGAAGAACATGTCGGCTGCACCAGATTGATCTCCGGCTTTTAGAAGCCCTGCGACTTTGGCGAGGTGCGCATCTAATGCAGGATCTAGAGCACGTTCTAGGAGGTGCTCAACAACAAATGTTGGCGTGAAATAAGAGCCAGTACCTTTTCGCTGGCCACTCGTGTTATGGAAATAGACCCAACCCTTGCGAGCGACGATTTCGTCACCAGGTTTTGCGGGAGCCCATGTGTCTTTGTCATCAACTGTGAGGTTGGTCTCAGCCAAACCAAGACTGGATTCGAGGAGGCCTTCGTAGATGGTCCCGAACTCGCGCACGCCGAGGGTGCGGAAATCAACCGGTCCGCGAGTTCCCTCGTCATCATCGTCTATTAGCAACGCTCGCAATGCTGGCCCGATAACGGAGTTAGGGATGGAGAGCTGATCAATATCTGCACTCTCCGGATGGAGTTCAGCATCGGAGGAGAAGAGACCTCCGTTATATGGGGGAACCCCCCAAGCCTTGTCTCCCTTATCAATAACACGCCAGACCTGCATGAGGTCATCCCACATAGATGAAGACTCGGAATCGAAGATGTCTTCTTCGGGGCTTGCAAGATCGGCGGCCATTGTCTTTAGGGCGTTGCGCGTGTAACGCTCATTCTCGCCGTAGGGCAAGAGTTTGCGGTCCTCTGCATAAGCCTGGAACAGCATGCGGAAGAAGATGCGAAGCGTTAGGCGATAAGCACGATCAAGCCCCTCGCGATCTAGATCAACTCCAGACTCTGCGAGCTGAACCCCAACATGGACAGAGAGTTCGGGAATGATGTCGTCGTATACGCGATCCCGGAGGCGTGCACCGAGGCGCACTGCGTACTGTGCACTTGTTGCGAGTATCTGAGAGGTAGTCCCACCATCGGCGAGGGCAGTGGCTGTGAATATAAGGCCTAAGTAGCCAGCCGTCTCTGGGGTTACTAAGGCGAGATCGAGTTCGAAGTAGGTCTCAGCAAGGCCCTTTCGCCCTACGCCAACCTCAGGGCGTGCAGGGTAGAGACGGATCTGCGATCCACGAAGGAGCATGACCCAAGGGACTTTTCGCTGCTGAGCAACAAAGAGTCCATAGGCAACTGGAGAGACTTGGAAGCGCGTGGAGTCGGCGTCGAAGGCTTCTCCCTCTTCAAGGAGGACCGCTACCGCGTGATCTCCATCGACCCCAGAGAGGAGCAGGGCCTGACCGGTTGCATCTGTTGTTGTAAAGCCAAGAGCCTTTACGAGTTCTTCACGGCGCATGCCGAGCAACGGCATTGCTGTATTTGTTGCTGGTTCCCAATCGGAGCGGCTGCGAACACCGGTGCGCAATTCATGTGTTGCGAATAGCCCGGAGTTTGCAACACCGGGGAGAAAGTCCTCACCGGTTGTATTCGTGCTCGACGCAGCCATCGCATCGAGGAGCGCGCTAATCCTCTGCCGAGCCGCCGGCCCATTGGGCTCGTCGAGGCCGGTCTGAAGAAGGCGCTGTGCATGCTCAATAGGCATCGGCCCAACAACGGAGCCTTGAGGATTGGGGCCAAAGAGCCAAGCGTTACCCGCTCCTACTGCAGTGACAACAACTGGGTTCTGTCGATTGTTGAGGCGAGCCTTATGGAGCATCGCTAGGCCTTCGCGCGTTGGGGTTACTCCTGGCGCTACATGCGCGCTCGCTACCTCAAGGGCAAGACCAGGGTCTCCTTTACCGCAGACCACCATCTGAGGATTGAGGCCCTGCGCGACCTTTGCCGGGCGCTGCCACTCAAGACTGCGTGTGCCACTAAGGCCCAACTCCCCTGACTCGCCCATGTGCTCTTCTGCCCCTTTTTGCGCCTACTTAACTGCGCTCAACTTTGACCCCACTCGAACCTCTGCAGGGTAGTAGGCCAATGGGACACGGTGCGAGAGCAGCTGGTGCGGGGGTTGCCTACGGGTTTGCCTACAGCTCCTACTAGGTGTTTTGAGGCCGCAGAACTTCAGGTACCCATTTCGTTCGGGCCCGCTGAGGGATACACGCGTACAGGTCCCTATATTTTTCAAGAAGCTTGGAATATTTGTCCTGCTCTTCTTTGACCGACCCTGCAGTCTTGGCCAAATCATCAATGCGTTCTGTGAGTTTTTTGGTTTCATCCATCATGTTCTTTTGATGAGATGCATTCTTTACATCCATTTGCTGCATGCGATCGCCAATTGCAGTTTCGAGCTTCTTCGGCAGCGACTCAACGGATGTTCGCAAGGCAGATAAGTCCGTGCCTTCGAGGAATTTGTGTGCAGCCTCCTGTGCCGATACAGAAGCCCTCCCCGCCGCTGCGATCTGATCAACTACAGCACTGATCGAAGTCAAGAATTCTCTCAGCGAGCCAGCAGCAGATTCGACGGAGCCTCGAGCGCCGGCGGCAGCGGATTCGCTATTGGCGATCTCCTCCAGCCGCTTCCTGACGGCCTCGAGAAGGGACGCCGCTTCTCGGAACTGATCGAATACGTCTGAATTCTCATTCTTACCTTCAGTCATTACTCATACCTTTCGTTGAGAAGCACGGCAATCGAATCAATATTCGCCAGCTCGTATTTCAGGTTAGTTAGAAGTTGAATTGCGGCAACGTCGGGACGCAATGCCGCTGCTGGGCCCGCTAGAGCGATCCACCCATTTATCTCAATATGTGTAAGCACGGATCTATACGCTCTGAGCACCCCAGCAAATGCATGTGGGCTGTGTTGCGCTGAGGTATCTAGAAGCCACGTGCGTAATTCATCCGAGACGCCGAGCACCTTTACCCCCGCAATAGCCACTTCAATATCTGCGACCGCTTTACCCAGTTTTCCTTCTCGATCAAAAAGTTCAGAACAAGCGCGAGCGATCAAGAGGCCCGGATGGCTACTGAGCGTCGGAATGAGAAGAAGCTCTCCTACGGTCACGTTCCATTCGTCAAGCAACTCCCCTGAGTGCATTTCCTGAATTGCGCTAGCCCAGTCTCGCCAATCGAACCTACGGCGAACCGCTAAAGCTGCCGCTAGTGCGCGAGGGCCTCGCGCCCTAGCCAGGCCTAAGAGCCTTTTCTCAATCTCGGACCACTCATCCTCAGATATTCCATAACGAGGGGCGGAGTCCCTTGCGCTTGAGATATTCAAAACGAACTCAATCAAATCTCCTGCAGGATCGACAAGTTCCGACCAAGCCCTTGCTATCAAGAGTCCCGGATGATCGGGATAGGAAACCAGCAGGCGACCAGCCGCTCCCCTCCACTCTCCTGCATCCCCCCGAGAGCGCACTCCAATGAGCTCAGCCTCCCAATCTTCCCAATTGAAGCGCACCTTTCCTGCAAGAGCTTCGAGAATTGGAACGATGTCGCCTTCTGCTAAATAGTCAAGAACGCGCTTTCGAATCTCTGCATCAGTGCTGCACTCATTGGCCACAAGCCACATTTCACGGAGTGAGCGGCGTCGCGACTTTTCTATCGTGTCATAGACAAACTGGATGAGAATGCGACCGTACACATCAATTGCGGCAGAGAGATCATCCACCTCATAAGAATCTATTTTTATACGAATGTCATCGAGCAGTCCTGGTTGACTTCTCTCTACAAAATAAAGAAGCGAGTTGCGCACGTCAGCAGGGTCTATGGCATTCGTCGTTACAGTAAACTTTGTTGACCCTTTCATCCCACTCACAGTGCAATCGTTAATAATGCCTAGCAAAGTGAGCCTGTGAATCGCCTTAGCGCTGTCCTGAACCTGTCGCTCAACAGGTTGCGTTATGGAATTGTTGGATCCAGGAAATGTCGTTCTCCTTTTTTGGTCCATTGTGCCAATAAGGCCGACAAGACGTTGGAGCGCAGCAACCTCATGGTCCACCCCTTTGAAAGACTCAAAATGGAAATAAAGAGCTGTTGTTACATCATCCTTCTCGTCCCAGTTAGTGACCTTGGCGACGCGATCACGGGCTTGCTCAATACTTAAATCGGAACTTAGAAATTCCCGATTTCGCGTCTCGTCAAATTCTGAATGCAGCAAGAAACAGTACGACGTGAGACCGTCCCTGCCAGCGCGTCCAACCTGTTGGTAATAATCTTCAATAGATTGCGGCATTCCAGCATGGATAACCCAACGAACATTTGGCTTATCTATGCCCATACCGTACGCGCTCGTAGCTACGAGGATCGGCGTCTCATTCGTCATGAAATCATCAGAATGCGCAGTTTTTACCGCATCCCAAGATCTCTTGTCTACTTCTCGCGGAGGACCGCCTGAGTAAATTCCCACTCTTGTACGGGTCACTCGTTCGACTAATTTGCTGACTGGCCAGATTCCCTTACTCGTGGTGGCGAATAAGCAAAACACCAATCCTGAGTTAGTCTCTTCCTTTCGAGGCTTAAAAAAGCCTGACGACCTGCTCTCAAGCTTGCCGGGCAAGGAGGCGATCACGCCTTCGAGTGCCGCTTCTCCCATGTTCGGGGTACAGGACGAAATTTCAAATTTCAATTCCTTACGATCGAAATCTGCCGGCCGGATCACCGTACTTCCACTATCAACGATTGAAAGTTGAAATAACACATCATGCAAAACCGCATAAGAAGCCGTGCCCGTTAGGGCGAGGATCGGAGGCCTCCGAAGATTCGCATCCTTCACACAGGTCTTCTCAATTGTTGACCCGAGATTCAAGTACGAGGTTCTAAACTGATGACCCCACTCAGAGACACAATGCGCTTCATCGACGACTACAAGATTGATAAGAGATACGTGATTCAGTGTGTGTAGGGCTTCACGAAAATTCTCGCGCTGAAGCCTCTCCGGCGATACGAGGACAAACAGTGCGTCCGCGGACTTTACTGACTCAAGCAGTGCACCCGCAGCTAGTGGCTGATACTCGTTAAAAGTTATTTCAACAACTCGGTCGATCCCCTGGTTTCTGAGACCTCTCACTTGGTCGCGCATCAGGGCCTTCAATGGATCGATCACCAGCGTGCGACCCGGCATACACAGCCCAGCTAACTGATAAATAAGACTCTTCCCGCCCCCTGTGGGTAGAAGGACTACGCAATCGCTACCCTCAAGTATCTGCAAAATGCCTTCACTTTGCCCTGGGCGAAACCTAGCCTTGGCAAATACATGTCTCAACAACGTCGTCAAGGCTCGCGTTGTCTGCACGGCATTGGACTGAACCGTTACTCTTTCGGCGACTTCTGAGCGCGGATCGCGTATTTTTACAGGAACCAACGCCCCACGAATCACTATCTGAGGAATTTGCCCATCACGTTTCGGGAGCGCACTCGCTGGAGTTTTCTCAGCCTCAAGATGAATAACAACATCGATTGGGTTATCCAATGTTTTGTCGGAGCGGTTGTATACGCGCTCTTGAAGATCATAGGCAACCGATTCCACTCCGGTGAATTCAATTCGCCTAGGGGCTAGCGCAGCGTTACCCCATAAGTCCGCTGCAGCTGCAAGAAGGTTCAAGTAGGGGGCAACTAGCTCGATAGGTAACGCAGTGCGACAGTGAACGTCAACTACCCATCGGTCACCCGCTAGGTAGCCACTCCTAACCGCTTCAAGGAGCCCAATGACCAATCTCGGGATTTCAACGGCGGTTTGGAGGAGATCCGAATGAAGGCTCTCTACATAAGGAATTTCCACATCACAGTGCTCACGAATAGCCGCGACGCCTTCTCGAGGGATACTTAGCTCACTCGTAGCCACCCTGAGCACTGGAATGCCTACATCAGAAAGAGATTGGTCTCGCCCGCGGTCTACTTGGACTGCATTTTCATGCTGAGAGCCATCTAACTCGATGACGAATGGCGCTGACCATGGAGCAGAAACAAGAAAATCACATCTTCTTGCTCCACCAGTTTCAACCCCTCTCGCCGCGAGCAGAAGGTCGAGCGAGGCCTGCGGCAATACCCACGGCATCCACTCCATTCCAAGAATAGAAGGCAAGACCTCTGCGTAAAATTGGGCTTCCTCTCCTGAGTCAAATCGCCAAGCTGCCGATTCGAGAAATTGTTCGCCCCATGATGATTCGCCCATGCCTTCGGCGATCTTCAGCTCTGGCTTAAGGCTAATTGCAAGGTCCCCTTCGCCCCCATCGACAATCCGATCACCTAGACCGAATCTGTGAAGCAGTTCCCTCTCTGCCTCCGGGTCCAGCGGTGGAGCAGAACCGCGTTGAAGAATTTTCATTAATAGGTCAACGACTCGCGACGTCTCGACTTCACCCGGTTCGTAGACCTCTGCCGTGTCGCGATCAATTGTTTCGCGCGCGATCCAGCATGTCGATACGCGGCGGAGGGCATTCGGTGGATACGAAATACTTCGAAATGAAACTCCCCCATGGGTATAACGACAGTCCCAACCCTCTGCATACTCGGGATCTGTAGAACCGTCCTCCCACACGACGCTTTGACTAAGAGGATCATCGCTCTTTTTTGACCCGCTCGCGGGAGCATCGCCATCAGCACTAGCCGGGATTTGTCGCGTGCCCTCGCATCCTTCTATGCGCCATTTAGAGCACCCCCAGAACTGACCGTATTTCCCACTCTTCAAGGTCATCTCGCCACCACATTTCGGGCACTCGACCTCGCTCATCCCGCGTGCTCACAGCATCGAGAATTACAAACCTGCGCGCACATTACATAGGGGGCGTGTTCCTTTAGAACGAACTGTCGAAGGCCCATAAGACGAAGCAGCGGTAATGCGACCCTCGCAGACCCGGTGCGCTTGTAAAACTAGTCACCCCTCGCGAATCTACGCAAGACTGCTCCCCACACGGTTGCCCAATCCCCCCCCCACCCCGATTGCAGCGCCGTGCCCCTGATACCCTCGGGGCTCCCAGCCCTCGTAGCTCAGCGGATAGAGCATCGGCTTCCGAAGCCGTGTGCGCAGGTTCGAGTCCTGCCGGGGGCGCATGACAAATATGCGACCCCTACCAATCGGCGGCAACCTCTTTACCTCAGCAGAGGCGATTGAGGTTCGTTCTCCTTTTGACAACAGCCTGCTCGGTACTGTTCCATCCTGTGGACCGGCCGAGGTTGATACCGCAGTTGCAGCGGCCAAGGCATCTCTCGCCACGCCCATACCTGCCCACGAGCGTGCGCGTATTCTTGATGCTGTCGCCGATGCAATCGCCGCACGCCAGGACGAGTTCGCTAACTGCATCGCCGGTGAGGCCGCAAAGCCACTAAAGGCTGCACTCGCCGAAGTACTGCGCGCTGTAGAGACATTTAGATTCGCAGCGGTTGAGGCGCGCACACTTACCGGCGACGTCATTGCAATGGATGCTCACCCATACGGAACTGCGAAGTTTGGCTTTACGCTTCGTGTACCGGTTGGTGTTGTTGGAGCGATAGCACCCTTTAACTTCCCCCTCAACCTCGTCGCACACAAACTTGCACCCGCTATTGCAGCGGATTGCCCAGTCGTGCTCAAGCCCGCATCGCAGACTCCCCTCACCTCGATACTCCTCGCAGAGGTAATACACGCAGCCGGTCTTCCGATGGAGCGTCTCAGTGTGGTGACTGGTGGCGGTGGAACTGTCGGCAGTGCAATTGTCGATCACCCTGATATCGCCCTCATCACATTCACAGGCTCCCCAGAGGTTGGATGGGGCATCAAAGCACGCGCCCCTAAGAAGAAAGTTGGCCTCGAACTCGGTAACAATGCCCCTGTAATTGTCGAGGCCGATGCCGATCTTGATCTCGCCGCATCGAAGATCGTCGCTGGCGGTTACGGCTACTCGGGCCAGACATGCATCTCGGTGCAGCGCGTCTATGCACACTCCTCAATATCGGATGACCTCACCCAACGCATCGCGAGCCTTGTTGAGAAACTTGTTATTGGTGACCCGTTAGATCCGAAGACCGACGTAACCGCACTCATCAACGAGAGCGAGCGCGACCGCATTCTTGGTTGGATCGAAGAGGCAACAGCGGGCGGTGCTCGACTTCTTGCGGGAGGCACTATTAGCAACGGCGTGCTCACCCCAACGCTTCTCGCAGATG